>Ga0123356_10007267_pt1 | contig 11061 bp, 7 predicted proteins | sample TergutEmb28metaG_2_FD_92546 | JGI IMG/M metagenome (GOLD analysis project Ga0123356, IMG submission 92546) | Embiratermes neotenicus P3 segment gut microbial communities from Petit-Saut dam, French Guiana - Emb289 P3 | ecosystem: Host-associated > Arthropoda: Insects > Digestive system > Gut ... | reverse complement strand
TGTATGCCTACGATTTTGCAGTGGCAAACTCAGATAATGTGACTATTTATTATAATAGGAATGGAACTAATGCTACTGTTACCTACCAACAACCCTACTCTGTAAATTACAAAGGAACTTATGATGGTAGTATCGTCATTCCAAGTGAAGTGATTTATGGAGGAACTACTTATAATGTTACTTCAATTGGAATGTGGGCTTTTGAGAGTTGTAATGGGTTAACATCAATAACTATTCCTAATTCTGTCACTTCAATTGGAACTCTTGCATTTTTTGATTGTAAAGGATTAGTATCAGTTATTATTCCAAATTCTGTTATCACAATTGGATCATACGCTTTTCAGGGTTGTAGTGAGTTAACATCATTAGTTATTGGTAATTCTGTTAATAACATTGGAGGTAAAGCTTTTTTAAATTGCTTCAAGATAACATCATTGAATATCCCTAATTCCGTTACTACAATTGAAGGTTATGCTTTTGCTGGTTGTAGTGGATTATCAGGGACATTGACTATTCCTAATTCAGTTACTGCAATTGGAGATTATGCTTTTACTGGTTGTAGAGGATTGACATCATTATTTATTGGCAATTCTGTTACTGCTATTGGTTATAGAGCTTTTGATGGTTGTACAGGTCTAAAAAATGTAACATTGGAAGAAGGAACAAAAACTTTATCTTTGGAACCTTATAATTCTGCACCAAGTACTTTTGCTGATTGTCCTATAGAAAATTTATACTTGGGCAGAGATATTATCTATTATAGCAGTTATTCACCATTTAGAGACATAACTACTCTTAAATCATTGACGATACTAAATTCTATTACTTCCATTGGGAGTTATGCTTTTAGGGGTTGTAGTGGATTAACAGGGACATTAACTATTCCTAATTCAGTTATCACAATTGGATTATGTGCTTTTGAGGGTTGCAGTCGAGTAACATCATTAATTATTGGCAATTCTGTTAATAGCATTGGTGACAATGCTTTTTTCCAATGTTCAAGTATGATGGAAATTTATAGTAAGAACCCAATTCCGCCAAAAGGAGGCAATAATCGTATGTTCGAATATGTTGTTACACAAGTATGTCCTTTAAATGTCCCTGTTGGCGCTAAAGCATTATATGAAGTGGCTCTTCATTGGAGAGATTTCAAGACAATAGTTGAACAATCGGTTACAGCAATACCGACATTTCTTGTAGAAACTTTTGCATTTATTAACAGAAACTGGTTGTACATCAATAGTCCGGTTGCCGAAACCGTTCGGGTTTATTTATTGAATGGTACATTGTTGCACAGCTTCAGTAAGCATGAAGGTAACACAAGTTATCTCATGAATGGAGCTCCAAACTCAATCTTAATTGTGGAAGGAAGTTCAGGCTGGGTGAAGAAAATCAGTTATGGAAAATTTTATTAGTTATGTTGTATGGTGCTTAACGAACCAATTAACGTAACATCAAGCGGTATCTATGAATTCCATTGCGAGTTAGGCTCCAAAATAAGTCCAACCGTCACAATAAATGTGGTTATTGACATGTCTGTTATTTGTAACGACAAAATATTACAAGTCAATCCGCGCTAAATACATGGGTACAAAATGGAAATCTAAACGTAACTGGTTTAACTATCAATATCGGGCATGATAATTTACTTTAGTATTGCCACAAGTAAGGAAATAAATATTTTTAAAGTCACGAGGTGTGTATATTGTACAATAGGAAAATAATTTAATAAAAGTATTGAACACAATTAACTTAAAAAGTAAAAGATTTATGAATATAACAGTAGTAAAATTAAAAACAGTAACGCTCATTGCCCTCATGGTATGGAGCATAAGCAGTTTTGCACAAAGCGAAATGGTCATGTATGTAATGAAAAAAGGCGAAGTAATTTTCCAATCGTCTGTTTCAGCGGTTGATAATGTGATTTTTGATAAAGCCTCCTCTGACAATGCCTTGATTTTACAGAAAAACAACGACTCTCTTGTCGATAAAATCCTGTTGAACGACATTCAACAACTTGCCTTTTCGGAAGAGAATATGTCTATAAAAACGTCAAATGACAATAAAGAATATATGTTTGAAGATATTATGAAACTCTTTTTTGGTAATATTAATATTACCGTAATAAATAATCGGCCTGCAAAAAGTAGCTTTGAAGTGCTAGTATATGTTAATACGGCAGGTAATATGACAATTGAAAGTCCAATATTTATTAAGTCTCTTATTTTGTTTAATATTTATGGCAGAACTATTTTCAAGAAACTTTTTACTGACGTAGAAGTGCAATACATAATACCTCTACAGGGTATACCTGCAGGTGTTTATCTTCTTCGTGTCGAAACAGAGCAAGGCATTGTAGTAAAAAAAATTGTAAAACCATAAAACAAATAAACGATTATGAAAACCAAAATTTCAGTATTTATTACAGCAATAGTTCTTTTGTTGATAGGAACAACAACTATTATTGCACAGGGAACAAAGGCATATTTCAAAAAAGATGGTATGACCGTTTTTGAATCGGAAATTTCGAATATAGACAGTATAATTTTTAGAAAAACAGAGTGGGTTGAAATAAATGGTGTAAAATGGGCAACCTGTAATGTGGATGCTCCCGGCACATTTACTGCCCGATCTGAAGATGCAGGTATGTTTTATCAATGGAATCGCAAAACAGGATGGCCAACTGCCGACTCTGTAACTGGTTGGAATAGTAGTTATCCTACCGGAGACACTTGGGACAAAGCTAACGATCCCAGTCCTATAGGCTATAGAGTACCAACTTATGAAGAAATAGAATGTTTGCTCAATACAACTTATGTAAGCAATGTATGGATAACTCAAAACGGCATAAGTGGCAGAAAGTTTACTGACAAAACTACCGGTAACTCCATTTTCCTGCCCTTTACGATGAGATATATTGACTGCTACTATTTTTATAATCCACCCATCCCCGAAAGCGGTAGCTATTGGACTTGCACACAGTACGATAGCGACTATGCATGTATCTTATGCATCAACACTAACTACGCTTACTGGAGCGCTTGGGGAGACCGCATTTGTGATGGATTACGTATTCGACCTGTTGTAGAAGAAGCTCTTTCAGTTTCATCAATTTCCACATCCCCAGTAATAAATATTACAAGTTCGACTGCCACATTAGGTGGAAGTATAATAAATGTTGGCTTTCCAGCTTATACAGAGAGAGGAGTATGTTACTCTACTTCGCAAAATCCGATAATAAATAATTCTAAATTGGTTGCTTCAAGTAGTGGAACGATAGGAAGTTTCACAGTAAATGCAAATGGTTTGTCGTCAAATACTACTTACTATGTCCGTGCTTATGCAATAAATGCGGCAGGAATTGCTTATGGAAATCAAGTTAATTTTACTACATCTACTTCGCAAACTACTGAAGAATGGGTTGAAATAAATGGTGTAAAATGGGCAACTTGCAATGTAGGCTCTCCCGGTACATTTGCTGCTAATCCTGAAGATGCTGGGATGTTTTACCAATGGAATCGTCGAAAAGGATGGCCTGCTACCGGTGAAGTCAGTGGTTGGGATAGTAGTACTCCTGCTGGTACTACTTGGGAAAAAGTAAACGATCCAAGCCCTTCAGGCTATCGTACTCCTACTTCAGAAGAATTGGATAGATTGCTTAATACAACTTATGTGACCAATGAATGGACAACTCGAAATGGAGTAAACGGTAGAACTTTTACCGACCGAACTACAGGTAAATCAATTTTTATGCCAGCTGCTGGATGTCGTAGTAATGATGACGGTGACGGTTCTCTATATGGCGCAGGCTCGCGAGGCTACTATTGTAGTATGTTTCGCTTCGCCATGGGGATACCAGTCCTATACTTTGATGAAAGCAACTTTATAGGATTTGGTGGTGGCAGTGGCCCCAATGACGCGAACGCATACTGTGTTCGTTCGGTTTTAGAAGAAGAAAAAGAATGGGTTTTAATAAATGGAGTTAAATGGGCAACCCGCAACGTGGATGCTCCTGGCACATTTGCTGAACGACCCGAAGATACCGGTATGTTTTACCAATGGAATCGCAAAAAAGCTTGGCCAGCTAGCGGTAATGTAAGCGGCTGGGATATAAGTTCTTCTGGCCTTGCTAGCGCTTGGGAAAAGGCCAACGATCCAAGCCCTGCAGGTTGGCGTGTACCTACATTTGCCGAGTTTCAAAAACTGTTAGATGTTAGTAATGTAAGTAATGAATGGATAAGTATAAATGGTGTTAATGGTCGTAAATTTACTGATAGAGCCACTGGCAACTCTATTTTCTTGCCTGCGGCAGGTTTTCGTGACATCGACGGGACGCTAAATCGTATAGGGGTTTCTGGCTTCTATTGGAGCAGTACGTGGGAATCTATATACCACATGCATAGTGCCTACTACTTGTCATTCAACAATGGTGAAGCGACCTGGGGCATCGGTTTTTTTGGCGAAGGACACAACAGAAGAGGACGCCCTATTCGTGCAGTGGCAGAATAATTAAACTATCTATTATATGACAATTTAGACAATATAAAAGATTTCATTAAAAAGGTATTCCTTTTTATTTAGTACTTTTCGTGCTTCAACATAAGTGAACATGTTCGCAACCTCAAAGAAATCATAGTTATAATAACAGTATATTATTTTCAAATTTAACAATTCTCAACTTCCTGTATTGAAAGTAACATATTTTTACTACTTTTGCACAAATCATAATTTGCAATCATGCTAATACGTTTCGGAATAATTGGTACAAACTTCGTAACCGACTGGGTTATAGAAGCTATGAGAGAACATAGTAAGGTTTTTATAGCGGCTGTATACTCAAGAACACAAGAGCGGGCAGAATTTTTTGCTGCAAAATATAACATTCCTCACCGGTTTACTTCGCTTGAAGAAATGGCTTCATCTGATCTGATTGATGCAGTTTACATAGCTTCGCCCAACAGTTTCCATGCTGCACAAAGTATACTTTTTTTGAAACACGGAAAACATGTTCTTTGTGAAAAACCTTTGGCTTCTAATTCACGCGAAGTTAAGGAAATGATTGCAGCTGCCAAATGCAACGGTGTTGTACTTATGGAGGCTTTGAAGACTACTCTTACGCCAAATTTCCGCGCTGTGCTGGAGAATTTTCATCGTATAGGTAAACCGCGTCATTATTCATCAACATATTGTCAATATTCTTCCCGCTACGATAAACTCAAAGAAGGGATTGTCCTGAATGCATTCAATCCGGAATTTTCAAACGGCTCAGCAATGGATGTTGGAATTTATACAATTTACCCAATGGTGGTATTGTTTGGACGTCCAAAACTTATAAAAGCCGCCGGTTTGAAATTGCATACAGGAGTAGATGGATCCGGAAGCGTTGTTTTTTCTTATGACGATTTGGAGGCAACAGTCTTTTATTCAAAGATATCCGATTCGACACTTCCTACAGAAATTCTGGGAGAAGATGGAAGTATAATACTCGATAGGATAAACATTATAAGTAAGGTATTGTTTAATTCACGCCTAAAAAAGTCGGAAGAAGATATAACAAAACTTCGCGATCATCATGAATATTATTACCAAATAGAAGAATTTGTGTCACTTATTGAAAATAATGAAAGTGAATCGAAAATCAACAGCCTTGATAATTCACTTGCTGTTATTGAAATAATTGAGGAGATTAGGCGGCAGATTGGGATTGTTTATCCTGCGGATAGAATAGAATGACCGTTTTTCATTTTCATTATTTTTCCTTCTTATACCAAAAAAAATATTTTCGCTGATTCAATTTTTCTTCTTTTGTTTTTGCCGTATAAATCGGTTGAAGCGTATATGGATGAATACCGGTATAGTATATTTCTGTCGCTAATGTCATGGGAGTTGGAGTGAAATCCTGAATTTGCTCAGGATAGATATTAAGTTTCTTAACAATATCAGCTAATTCCGCCATATCTTTCTCTTTACAAGCCGGATGTGAACTTATAAAATAAGGAATCAATTGTTGTTTTAGATTTTCCTCACGATTGAGTTTATCGAATAATTTCTTGAATTGAAGAAAAACAGAAAAGCCAGGTTTACGGATGCATTCAAGAGTTGTTTGCGAAGTATGTTCGGGGGCGACTTTTAATCTTCCTGAAACATGATTTCTAATTAATTCCAGTGAATAATCCCGAGCAGCTTTATTCCATTCGCCGTTTTCATATTGATTCATCATTAGATCGTACCGGATGCCGCTTCCAATGAATGATTTTTTGATTCCCGGAGTTTTGTCAACAGATAAATAAAGCTCTAATAGCGGTTTGTGATCAACTTGAAGATTAGAACAAACTTTTGGGAAAATACATGAAGGCTTTTTACATGCCTCACAGATTTTCCGGTTTATCCCGTTCATTTTGTACATATTGGCAGATGGTCCTCCCAGATCGCTTATATATCCTTTGAAATCTGGCATTTCCGTAATTACTTTGACTTCTTTTAAAATAGATTCCTTAGAACGTGAAGAAATAAATTTTCCCTGATGAGCCGAAATCGTACAAAAAGCACATCCTCCAAAGCAACCGCGATGAATAGTTATTGAATGGCGAATCATTTCGTAAGCAGGAATCCGTTTATTTTTGTATTTAGGATGAGGTAAACGAGTATAAGGCAGATCGTAACAAGTATCTATTTCTTCGGTAGTCATCGGAGGATAGGGTGGATTAACAATCACAAAATTATCTCCTGTTTTCTGAATCAAGCGATTAGATATCATCCTGTTTGATTCTTCTTCGATATGTCTGAAATTTTCAGAATGTAAATGTTTGTCTTTTAAGCAAGATTCAAAAGAATTCAATATAATATCTCCATTCATTTTTTTATACTCTTTTTGCAGAATAACTGTCTGAGGAATAGAAGATAAATCAGTAACTTGTTTATTTTTATCCTGTAAAACAGAAACAACAGCCGACAATGGTTTTTCACCACAACCATAAATTAATAGATCTGCTTGAGATGGAATTAATATGCTCGGTAAAAGTTTATCCTGCCAGTAATCATAATGTGAAAGTCTCCGTAAAGAAGCTTCAATTCCACCGATAATGACCGGAACATCAGGAAAAAAAGTTTTCAACATTTTAGAATAAACAATAGTTGGATATTCCGGACGTCTGTCAATTCGTCCGTCGGGAGTGTAGGCATCTTCCGAACGTAAACGTTTATTAGCGGTATATTTATTTACCATTGAATCCATTGCACCCGCAGATACTGCAAAGAAAAGACGTGGTCTTCCAAATTTCTTAAAATCCCTTCCATCGTCTAACCAATTGGGTTGTGGAACAATAGCAACCTTTAATCCCATTGCTTCCAAGTAACGGCTAATAACTGCCGCGCCAAAAGACGGGTGATCGATGTATGCATCTCCCGTAAATAGAATTACATCCAAATATTCCCATCCTCGCAACTCGACTTCTTTTTGAGTCGTTGGTAACCAATCGGTCAATTTTTTTTCAAACATAGTACAAAGGTAAAAAAAGTAAATGATCGCCCAAATAGATCTTAAATTTCATAATCAGGTATAGATTTAATTTGTTATAACTAAAAATTAGCTTAAAAAATTATTTTTTAGTTAAAAAAAAGTAAAAAAATTGTTTCTCTAATTATTTTGAATTATTTTTGTGTCATAAAAATAGCTATATAGATTAAACTTTTAGCTTAGTTTTGTGTCAAATGATCATTAATAAATAGATATTCACATAAAAAAGAAAGGAGAATTACTATGAAAATAATTAAAAACTGTGTGTTATTTGTGATTGTGTTAGTTACCGTATCTGCAACGGCTCAAAATGATGCATTTGGAGATGATGTATATTTTTCCTCCAAAAATAATAAAGCGCAACCTGTAAAAAAAGAGGTTGTAACAACTCAAAAGACAAATCCGGTTGTAGTGGCTGCAACAGTTAAAAACGAACGGGATGTCGATGAATATAACAGACGTTATATAAATAATGATACTTACATAGATGAGCCGGTAGATGATTCCGAAGATATTAATACGGAATATGTTGACGGTGAAATAACTCAACGAATTGTAAAATTTCATGACCCATCTAAAATTACCATTGTGGGCGCCGATAATGTCAATATTTACTACGACGGCGACACTTATGAATTAGACTTCGATCAACCTTCTTCCTCAGGATTATCTATAAATGTTAACTCCGGTTACGGAGGCTACGGATGGAATAATCCCTGGTATTATCCATATTACAGAAATCCATATCGTTACGGTGGATGGTATAATTCATGGTATTCCGGTTGGTATGATCCATGGTATTATGGAGGATGGTATGATCCATGGTATTACGGAGGTTGGTATGGTGGATATTATCCAAGTTATTATGGCTGGTATGGAAGTCCGTATTATTATGGAGGTTGGTATGGTGGAGGATATTCTCACTATTATGGTGGTGGAGGGTATTATTATGGAAGTAATAAAACCTATTATAGCAACGGACGCAGAAGTAATTCTATCGACAATCGAAGTGGGAATGTTTCGCGCTCAAACGACAATTCCACCAGAAGAAGTTCGATTGGCCCAAATGTAAACGGTCGTTCTTCATCAGTTGGTCCAACCACAAGAAGTAGTGGAAATTCAGGTACAAGAGAAAATGTTACAACCACTCGTCGGGGACCATTTGGAAATGAAGCTGTAAACGGCTCAACTCGAACTGTTACTCGGAATACAACGACTAATAATGGTTACACAACTGCTCCATCGACTCGTCAAAGCAGTAGCGGAACAGTTAGTTCGGATTCAAGAACACGCACTTCGACTCCGGCTGTATCAAACAGCAGTAATTCCCGTAGTAGCTCTTCCGGAAATTATTCAGCTCCAACACGTTCTAATAGTGGCTCTTCATCAGGTTACAGCAGTTCTCCATCCACACGTTCATCTTCAAGTGGCAGCAGTTATTCATCAGGAGGAGGTAGTTACTCTTCCGGAGGAGGAGGTAGTTCTTCATCAGGTGGTAGTAGCAATGGTCGCTCTTCGTCAGGTGGCGGCGGTGGTAGAAGGTAATAAAACATATTAAATTTTTTTATTATGAAACGGAATCTATTATTTTTAATAGCGTTACTTACTTATGTCTTGTCATTTGGTCAAGGCGAATTAGACGCTTTTAGATATTCAAACAATGATTTATCGGGCACAGCACGAGGTCAAGCTATGGGTGGTGCGTTCGGAGCTTTAGGTGGAGATGTCACAGGAGTAGCTATAAATCCTGCCGGAATAGGAGTCTATCGCAGTTCGGAAATAGTTGCTAATATGAGTTTAGCTTCTCCATTAATCACCGGAAATACTGTGCAGGAAAGTAATTTAAAGTTTAGTTTTGATAATCTTGCCTACATATATTATTATCCTTTAGTAAAAGGAGGTATTCTAACATTGAATTTCGGTTTTAATTATAATCGAATTAAAAATTTCAATCAAACTTACAGTACTTCAAAACCGGAAATGAAATCATCTTTAACGGATTATATGGCGTTGTTAACAAATGGAATCAATGAAACTGAATTTGACAGAGATCCATACAAATATTCCAACGCTCCATGGTTAAGTATTTTGGCTTATGATGCTTATTTGATTGATCCTAAAGGAGATAAAAATGATGAATATGTAAGTATATTGAACGAAAATGAACGAGTTAGTCCATATTTAAAAGTTAAAGAAAAAGGAAGAGTAGAATCTTATGATTTTACGATCGGTTCTAATATATCAAACAAATTTTATTGGGGTACCACGATATCAATCATTGATTTATCATACATAATGACTTCAAGCTATGATGAGGCATTTTTAGGTGAAAGATCGCGTGGTTTTCAATTGGATAATTTTCTTGAAACAAAAGGTTCAGGTTTTCAAGTTAAATTGGGTGCAATTTTCAAACCAATAGATGAATTGCGTATAGGACTTGCTTATCATTCTCCGATTTGGTATTCGATGACAGACTATTTTGATGCATCAATAAATCCAAGAGGTATTCCTAATGACAAAGGAGGATTTGCCGGAATAACTGAAACACCAATAGATGCTTACGTTAAATATCATTTACGTACTCCCGGAATTTGGACTATAAGCTTTGCCGGGGTTTTAGGTTCAAAAGCCATTGTAAGTATGGATCATGAAATAAAAAGTTACGGTGCAATGAATCTGAAAGATAAAGATAGAAACGATTGGAAAGATGTAATTAAAATAATGAAAGAAGATTATAAAAGTACATATACAATCAGGGCAGGTCTTGAATTTCGCTTTACTCCACAGTTTTCAGGACGAGTTGGTTATGCTTGGATCCAAAATCCATATAAGGAAAACATAAAAGCTACGGGAAAAATTGTAGAAACGGCCGGTACAATTCCGCATTATGTTCTATCAAATTGTGCTAATAACTTTACGGCCGGAGCCGGATTCAGATTCACCCCTCAATTTTATATGGATCTTGCTTTAGTGCTTCGGACGCAGAATGACGATTTATATTTTTTTAAGCCGGTTAATGAATCCGATTCATTCCAAGGTACTTTTACTAACAAATCACTCAAAGGATTAGTTACTTTAGGATATAAGTTTTAAACGGTATAGAACTGTTAGCTCAGTTGGTTCAGAGCATTACCTTGACAGGGTAGGGGTCGCCGGTTCGAGCCCGGCACAGTTCACTTTTACGATATTCTTTCTCAAACAAAAAAATCGGAGAAACCTCATAAAAGCCTGTAAATTTCAACATTACGGGCTTTTTTTGTGTCCGGTCGGCGACAAATCGCGACAAATAAATGACCGAATACGACATAGTTCAGTTACTAAATCGTTACCTATTTTTAAAAAAAAGGAATAGGTAACGATTTAGACGCAGAATAGGTAACGATTTTCGCGATATGTCGTTGATTTGTCGCGTTTTGTTTGACTTACAAGGTAATTTTTTTAACATAAATGTATCAATACCTCAATTTTTATGTAATATTTCTAAATTACTTTTGCGCAAAAAATGAATTGAATGAAGTATTATTTAACATCAGGGTTGATTATTA
>Ga0123356_10007266_pt1 | contig 11062 bp, 6 predicted proteins | sample TergutEmb28metaG_2_FD_92546 | JGI IMG/M metagenome (GOLD analysis project Ga0123356, IMG submission 92546) | Embiratermes neotenicus P3 segment gut microbial communities from Petit-Saut dam, French Guiana - Emb289 P3 | ecosystem: Host-associated > Arthropoda: Insects > Digestive system > Gut ... | reverse complement strand
CTGCAGCAAACCCAGGCACAGATCAGCTATGTGCAGGCCGGGTACGACTACCGTTCATCTTTGGCTACCCTGACCTTCGAGACGAAAGGTCTCTAGCTGTTCCATGACCGCAGCGCAATGGGCACGAATCGTCATTTCTCGCTGGAGACCGAGATCCCCGGAGGCTTTAAAGAGACGAAAGGCCAAGAAGACATCGGCAACTGTGATGCAAGCCATCGTACTGATCGCGGCGGTACTAACGCTGTTCGGCCTGGCATTTGCTCTGACATTTTGGTTGCGATCATATTAGTAGTAGTTCATGGTCGTCGAGCGGAGCTTATTGCCCGTGGTTTACAAGCCCTAGACCACGATCCTATCCAGACTACATCTTGCGAAAGAGGCCTAGGATCGCGCGGTTTGGGGTTTTACCCATGGGGTAAAAGAAAAACTGGAAACACTTCCCATGGTTCCCGGCGCCTCATGAAGAACCGGAAGCAGATCTCTGGTCATCACTGGCGCCAGAATCCAGAAAACCGCCTGCCAGCCAATACGTTTCCCAAGCCCACCGCCTCCAACCGCCGGATTGGCGGCCACTGTGATCTCGGTTCCCTAGTCCAAGTGAAATACTTCTTCAAGCGGCTGCATGGCGCGATCCGGAAGCACTCCATCGGGCTGCACGAAGAAATCGGCCATTTCGCGTTGCCAACGTGCGTTCACTTCGCGCTTTGCCATACCAGAGCGAGCGCGCTCAAAATCTGGAGTCTCCAGGTAGCCCACGAGCATGCCATCGTCGCGCAAAAACAGGGAGTAGTTGCTCCATCCGGTTTCGCGTAACGCAGTCACCATCTCCGGCCACACTTCGCGATGCCGGCGTTTGTATTCCTCCAGCCGCTCAGGCTTTACCTGAAGAGCAAAACAAATCCGATGCATGGCCTTTCCTCTCCCCGAAGGTGGGCTTTCAACATCCTATGTACTCACAGTTGCCGTTCTTGTTGCGTTCGAACGCAAAGACGGTCTTCTCAACGCAGGAATGCATCGGGCAATCCGCCATCGACGGGCAGGATATGGCCGGTGGTTTTCGCGCTCTGGTCGCTTAACAGCCAGGTAATCGCGTTTGCGCAATCCTGCGGCAGTATAGGCCGTTTGGTAAGAGTTCGCTGGGCATAAAAATTGGCAAGCTTGTTCCGAAGTTCGTCGGTGGTTTCAGTCTCGGCAAAGCTGATCTTGTATTTCTGAAGCGACTGAATAACCCGATCGCGAGGAAACATGGTGGAGCCCGCAACCACCGTAGCTGGAGCGATGGCATTGACGCGAACGTGAGGTGCGAGTCTAACCGCCAGTTCACGGACGAGATGGTTGAGCGCCGCTTTGCTCGTGTCGTACGCTTCGCTGCCTTTCTTGCTGACTATCGCATTGGCGGAGCCGCTCAGCACGGTAGAGCAAGGTAACTTCTGGTCCTCAAAGACCCATGCCGATGCCCGAGCGAGTAAATAATTTCCAGTTATGTTAACCAGGAACGTATTCGCCCATTGAGAATCGGAGAGTTCGCCGTCCGGACCGGGCACGGGATAAACAGCGGCAGTATTTACGATGCAGTCAATGCCTCCGAACTGACCGACGGTGATTTTCACTGCTTCGGCCAGGCTCTCCACCGAAGCAACATTGACCTTTGCATGTAGTACCTGTTCAGAGGATGAACTTGCCGCCGCTTCCCCAGCTACCCTGGCAGCGCCGGCCTGGTCGAAGTCGGCGACCGCGACATGCGCGCCTTTACGCGCCAAGAGCAGGCTGACCTGTTTCCCGATTCCGCTTGCACCCCCAATTACCAGCACGATCTTGCGGCTGAACTCTGCCTCCGGCGGCATACGTTGGAGCTTCGCTTCTTCGAGCGCCCAGTACTCGATGCGAAAAGCCTCTGAGCGCGGCAGGGCTACGTAGTTGTGAAATTGCGAGAACTCTTTTGATTGCTCCCTGGCCTTTGCCTGCGGCAACGGATCGGGCGGGGCGCCGTCTTCGAGGGCATTGGCTCCTGCCATAACGTGAATGGCGTTGATGAAAAATTCACTAGTGATTCGCGCTTCTTTTTTGTTCTTTCCGAAGCCAAACAAACCAAGGCCGGGGATAATGACGACCGAGGGATTGGTATCGCGCAAGGTTGGCGAGTCTGCAGTTGCATATCGTTCGTAGTAGTTTTTATATTGCTGTCGGTACTGAACCGCTTCCTCCTGGATCCTTGCTTTGAGCGTCTGCGCATCTTCGGTTTGTGTATCCCAGGGAATAAACATTGGGCATACGCGCGTACGCAGGAAATGATCGGGGCAGCTTGTTCCTAAAGCACTTAGCTCGCGGGCCCACTTTGAATTGGCGAACGTGAGTGCGTCTTCGTGATCGGCATAGTGGCCGATGACTCGTTTGTTGGAAGAGACGACACCCCGCAGGCAGGGCAAAATGGTAGCGGCAATTTGCAAACGATCAAGTGCAGCCGGAACTGAACCCCCCCCGAAGATCGCTCCCTTCTTTCTTTGATGCTCAAGGACAAACTCTCCCATTTCGTCAATGGTGCGAATGCTGTTCAAATAACATTCGCGATGAGTTCGGCCCCAGGTAAAAAGGCCGTGCCCCCCGAGGATCAGGCCTTCGGCCCCGGGGTTTTGCGCGACCGCGCGCTCCAACATCAGGGCAAGTTCGAACCCCGGGCGTTGCCAGGGAAGCCAGCCAATGTTTCGGCCGAATGCCTGATTGAACTCCTGAAGTTTCTGTCGTCCATTAGCACTCGCGGCCAGTGCGATGGCCCAGTCGGGATGTAGATGGTCTACATGGTCGAATGGCAGGAAAGCGTGCAGGGCAGTATCGATGGAGGCCGCGACCCGGTTCTCGCCGAAAGCCGAAAGCGGATAATACCGGACCATCTCATCTTCGCGCTGCTCCCCGCGGTAGAGTTGCTTCAATTTCTCCAGTCGGTCCAGATACAGGATGGCGAATCCTGACTCGGTGATCGATCCGATATCGCCTCCGCTGCCTTTTACCGCCAGCACGCGCACCGGCTCTCCCCTGAATGGATCCGGCAATTCGAATTTCGAACTTGTATTGCCGCCGCCGAAGTTGGTGATTCGCAAATCCGCGCCAAGCAGGTTCGAGCGATACCGCAGCAGAGCCAATGGATGGTTGTCCCACGCTCGGGCTTTTTGTTCGTCCCATAGATCTTTCAAATGCAGCATTTCCTGCGTCTCAGGCATAAACCATCTCCGTGTAGTGCTGCAAGCGGGCAACCTGCCGCCCCGACTCGTCGGTCTCTCGGGGTTCGAAAAGTTCGGCGGGAAAGGAGCGATCTATCATGGCACGAACTTCGCCCTCGCCGCCCGGGTTGCGAGAAGTTCCATGCCGATATTTCCAAGCGCCGCTGCTTCCGGCGGGCCGAGCAATGCTCGACGACCGGTAGCATCAGCCGTGAACTGATTGAGCAGGTGGTTTTTCCACCCGCGTCCAATCACCCGGATTCGGCGTATCCCGGCGCGCTTCTTCGTGCTCACCATTGGGGTTGTAGTTGCATTGCTAAATTCGCAAACCGCTTTACCCGTGAGCCAATAGTGAAATCATAGTTTCGCTGCATCCCAATGCAGACGGCCGCCCTGCTCTGCCGCCTCCATTGTAAAACGATAAATCCCCTCGCTCGTGGTCACGGGAGTGGCGGCGCGCGCCTACCACCGTCCCGCTCTCTGGGAACCCAGATCAAAAGCGAGGTATGGCTTGAGGGCACTAGGCATACGAAGATACCACTTGAGCGTTTCGTCGACTTCGTGCTTTCGTGATTCGCTCGAGGTAGCCGCTCTCCAGAAATGCCTTTAATGGATCGCGAGGCAGCCCTTTTGAATGTCGCCACTCCTGAATCGCCGGGCGCACGTCGGTATTGAATGCATCCTGAAGCAGTGATTCGGCAGCGATCAGAGCGCCCCGTTCCTGTGCTTGCGTCAAGGCTTCATGGTTAATTAATGCCGCTTTCGCAAAGAGCTGTTGCGCCACCGTCACCGTTTGTATCGTTTCCTCAATTTTGCCTTTCAGATTATGGCTCTGATCAATCATGTATGCGATATCAGCATGACTGTGGGTTTCCCACTCGTAGTATCGGATTTCGTGAAAGATACGAAACACCTGGTAAGGGTCAATAGAGCCGATGGTTAGGTCATCGTCGGCGTAGCGTCGATCATTGAAATGGAATCCCCCGAGCATCTGCTCCGAAAGCAGCCATGCGACAATCTGCTCGATATTCTGGGAGTGATAATGATGGCCGGTATCAACCAGGACCTTGGCTTGTGGTCCGGCCGTCCGTGCCAAGTGCATGGCCATACCCCAGTCTGCTATGTCGGTGTGATAAAAAGCCGGCTCGAATGGTTTGTATTCCACGAGGAGACGTTGCTCCGGTGACAGATGCGAATGTGCTTTCTTCAATCCAGATTCAAACCATCCTTTGCGCTGCCGAATGTTCGCAGTCCCTGGATAGCTGGAGCCATCTGCAAACCACATTGAAATGTCACGGCTGTGCAGGCGCTGCGCTATTTCAATGCTGTCCTTGGTATGCCCCAATGCATGCCCGCGTACGGAAGCGTCCGGATTGCCAAACGATCCGTGTTTATAGATTTGCTCTTGAAAAAGATTGGGGTTGATCGATCCTGCCTGGACCCCATACCGCGTGGCTAAGGCGGCGATCTCCTTTGTGCTGGCTACGCCATTGGGAAGATCCCATAAGACATGGAGAGCTATGGTTGGGCAGATACCGGTTGCGCGGTGCACCTCTGCGGCGTCGCTGAATTTTTCTTCCGTCGTAGTGGCCGCCGCTGGCTGTAGAAACTTGCCGAATCGAGTGCCGGTGTTCGCAAAGCCCCACGATGGAATTTCAATGCGAAATGCTTCTAGCGCTTCAAAAATTCTGGTCTCTGGCGAAGTCATGTTTTTTCCTGCCCTGTCTCGTTATTGAATTCTCCCCAAGTCGGTACTAGGGCCGGCATTTCCGGGAGCCATGGCCTGATCGTGCTAACGCAGAACCCCAACCACTGCAAAGCATGGAAGAGACTACATAGGCCTATCCTCTGCGGTCACGGTATTTTTGGCAAAAACCTGCAATTTCGCATTGCAAAACAGGATCTGGAGAGCCAGCGTACTGAATAAGCGCCACACACAGCTTACATTTGACTCGTCATCCGATTATCAGGGGAGGGGGTTTAAAAACCAAAGATCATTTCGTGATGCGGAATGGATTCTGGTATACTGGGCCGCCAATATGGGTCAAGCGCCGAGTCCCCGCGATCCGTATCTCGTAAAATCGGTCATCCACAGTTCTAAGATTCTATCCGCTTTCCGTTCCGCGGGAGAAGCGCTTTCCCTACGCGAAATTGCGCAACGTAGCGCCCTTACCAAGACCATGTGCTTCCGCTTGCTTTACACCCTGGAAAAATGTGCCATGGTCGAAAAAGTGAGTTCAAATTTGTACCAGTCCCTGGTGCGACCCGGGAAGCAGAGGGTGTGCCGCCTAGGTTATGCGGCGCAGGGCGCGAACTATCAGTTTTCTAGAGAGGTATCGTCAAGCCTCGAACGCGCTGCAAAGGAGCAGGGCGTTGAGCTAATCACACTCGATAATCGCTACAGCGCAAAAATTGCTCAGCGCAACGCTGACCTGTTGGTTCGTGAGAAAGTTGACCTTGCGATTGAATTTCAAACCGACGAAACGGTTGCCCCAATTGTAGCCGCCAAGTACCGAGAAGCGGGTATCCCGATGATCGCCATCGACATCCCTCATCCTGGAGCGACTTACTATGGGGCAAACAATTATGAAGCCGGCCTGATCGGCGGCCGTTATCTCGGCCGCTGGGTGAAGGAGCATTGGCATTCCGAACTCGACGAGATCATCCTTCTTGAACTTCCTCGCGCCGGCAACTTGCCGCAAATGCGGCTCACCGGCATGCTAGTGGGCATTAATCTCGCACTCCCTGGCGCCAAGAATTGCCGCATTACGCATTTGAATGGAGACGGTGAGCTCGGGCCAAGTTTCGAGGTGGTTCGGAAGCATATTCGCAGTTCGTCTTCGCGACATATCGTAGTGGGGGCGATTAACGATGTTAGCGCGATCGGCGCGCTGCGGGCATTCGAGGAGGCCGGGAGGACTGACACTTGCGCCGTGATGGGGCAAAATGCTTCTCCCGAAGGGCGTGCAGAATTACGCGAAACCAATACCAGATTCGTAGGTTCGGTGGCCTTTTTCCCGGAGCGCTACGGTCCCGATCTAATTAAAGTCAGCCTTGATATTCTCAATAAAAGACCGGTGCCGCCTGCTGTGTTCGTGGACCACAAGCTCATTACGCCGACCACAGTTGACCATTTTTATCCTAACGATCAACTCTTGCAGTCCGGCACTCCGAACGCGAGACAGGCTTCCGCTTAGGTCGAGCTATAGGTTGTCCCTTCTGTTCAAGGAATGAGTAATACGCCTGCTGGATAGCTCGACCGGTTCGAGACAATTTTTCATTCCACAATGCAAAACCACTACTGATTAGTTCCCGGAAGGGAGACAAGCTCGTTTGCCACGAAGGTTTTGCTGGTAATCAGCGCGAGTTTGCTCACGCTCCGCTCTGCTTCGGCTTCATTTCTCATTGCGAAATGCACTCAGGTATTTGGTTTGCGGTTGACAATTCTCGTCCGGTAATGGGAGCATCCCGCTCGCAAACACACCGTCATGGGGGCTGCACTAAGCATTTTCTGCGCGCATCCCGGGCTCGTATCTGGGAGGCACCTCTGCGGCGAGGAGGCTTAAAGGTCCATGAGAAACCTGTGTGTTCCACTAATCGCGTTCATGCTCCTATCACGAGCTTTGTTGTTCGCCCAGGCAGGTGCGACGGGGACGATCCTAGGAACGGTTACAGATAATTCCGGCGCGGTTGTCGCCAATGCCTCGGTGACGGTTGCGAACGTTGCAACCGGCGTGAACAATCAGACGAGGACTGGCTCCTCGGGCGACTTCACCGTGCCATACTTAACGCCCGGCACATACAGGGTGACCGTCGAATCTCCAGGATTTCAAAAATCGATCCTAGAAAATATCTATTTGGTTGTGGCACAGCAGGCCCGCGCAGACGTTATTTTAAGGCCTGGCTCTGTCTCTGAGAGTGTGTCGGTCGAAGCCAGTGGCGTAGCCTTAGACACCGACAGCGCTACCGTATCCCAGACCGTTACCCAGCAGCAAGTAAATGAATTGCCGCTGAACGGCCGCAACTTCATCGATCTGCTGTTCATCGGCGCCGGCGCCGTGCAGACGAATGGTGAAATGGGCCAAATGAGGCAAGGAGAAGGTAACGCCATCAGCATTAATGGCAGTAGACCGGAATCAAGCAACTACATGCTCGACGGTTTGGCAAACACCGATACCGCGTTGAATACTCCGGCCGTCATTCTGTCGCAGGATGCGATTCAGGAGTTCAAGGTCCAAAGCGAAACCTATTCTGCCGAATATGGCTTCAGCGCGAACCAGATCAACATCGTCAGCAAGAGCGGCACCAATCAGTTGCACGGTTCGATCTTCGAGTTCGACCGCAACGATGCGTTTGATGCTAAAGGCCCATTTCAAACTTCCATTCCCGAACTGCGGCAGAACCAGTTCGGATTCGTGGTCGGAGGTCCGGTTTACATTCCAAAAGTTTACGACGGCCGCAACAAGACATTTTTCCTGGTGAACTATGAGGGATGGAGAATCAACAACGGCACGAATCTGTTTTTCAGCGCTCCCGACACGGCCGAGCTTCAGGGGAACTTTTCCGGGGAAAACCTGCCGGCATACGGAACACCGGCATGCACTGCGGCGCTCACCAATAACGAAGCTTGCATGCCTGTTGACCCCACGACCGGTGCTCCGTTCCCCGGGAACCGCATTCCCTCGAGTGGCTTTTCCCGTATTGCCCAGGTTGAGCTGAAGGCCGGATTATTTCCTTCGCCTAACTGTCCAGGATGCGCGCAAGGGAACTACCGGCTCAACACCATATTGGGTAATACCGTCGATCAGGAAACCTATAAGATCGACGAGAACCTCGGCCATTGGGGGTCAGTGTTCTTCCGCTTCACCAACGCACAGTACGTGAATGGCGGGATCAGTGGTTCGGTATCGGTTCCCGCCGGTGTAAGCGTCTTCACTGAGAAGTCGCAAAGCTGGGAAATCTCCCACACCATCGATTTGGGCCACAACATGGTGAACAATTTCCGCTTTGGCCGACTGGAGGCGACTGCAAATCAAGGAGGCAACCCGGCGCCGGTTTCGGATGTAAGCGCTATGGGCATTACGGGAGTGTTTCAGAATATTGCTGCTCCCTACCGCTTATATCCCACCATCTCGTTTCAAGGGTTCAGCGCCAGCTATGGCAGCCAGGGAAACGACTCGACTACCAGCGATATACCGATGTGGGAGTTCGCAGATTCCCTATCCATGATTCACGGCAGGCACACGATCACGACAGGTTTCGACTACAGAAACTGGATTCAGAAACGCAATCTGTCCGCGGACTATCTTGGCGACTTCGCCTACAACAACACCACCATCCTGAATAACGGCGGCGGATGTCCAAACACAACTGGGTTGTGCGGAACAGGAAATGCAGTCGCGGATTTTTTGCTGGGCTATTACAACAATGCCAGCACATTTCAACCGGGGCCGTTCAGCCAGGCGGGAACCGTGGGGAACCTGAACCAGTATCATTTTTTGTATTTCGGGCCGTTTGTGCAGGACGACTGGAAGGTCAGCAATCGACTCACCTTGAATCTCGGGGTGCGATGGGATTACCGCAACGTGCCTTACGAATCCAACAACAAACTGTTCTGGTTTGACACCTCCAATCCCGCTGGTGGTCTGTGCTACGGCGACCAGGCGTTAGGTACGCAAACCATTCCCGCGCTGGGCGGGCCGATCGCGCCGTCCGGCAATGGCTTCTATCGCTATTGCGGCCGGAATAATCCGGCAAGTGGATCGAAAACTCCGTTCGCTCCACGGATCGGCTTTGCTTACCGTCCGTTTGGCGCAAAAACGGTAGTCCGGGGCGGCTATGGGATTTTCTTCGATTCCTTTGAAACCCGTGAAATGGACGACTCGGGAGATATCTACCCGTTCGTAGTGCGCGCTTCCCCAAACCCCACCACCGATCCGACCCTGCCAAAATTGACGGACGACACGTTTCCCCCGGTAACTCTGCATCAAGTGAGCCCGGCAACCGACGGCAGCCAGTTCTTCGCCGTGATTATTTCCGAACGGCCACGGGACCCGTATGTGCAACAGTGGTCGCTGTCGGTTCAACGGGAACTCGCGCGGAACACAACCTTCGAACTGAACTATGTCGGAAACAAAGGTACTCACTTGTTGGATCGTACCAACATCGCACAGCCGCTTCCCCCTGTGGATCCCGCATCGTGCGCGGTAAATCCCACCGCGGGCGACTGTCCGATAGCAGCCCGCAGGCCCTACGCAAATATAACCTCCGCCAATGGCTTCCTGGATAGCCGCTGGGATGGATATTCCAACTATAACGCTTTGAACGCAAAATTTGAGCGCCGCACAAATTCGATGGCCTTCCTTGCGGTCTACACCTGGGCAAAGAGCCTGGACGACAAATCCGCGGCCGCTGGAATCGGGGCCACCAATAGTTTCGCGGGTCACATGGATGAGCATGATCCGAGGCTCGACTATGGTCCGTCGGATTTCGACGTGCCGCAACGCTTCGTGGCTAGCTATGTCTACCAACTGCCCGTTGGCCGGGGCCGGCGCTTCGGAAGCCAGATGAACAAAGCCGCTGACCTTGTGGCCGGAGGTTGGGAAGTCACGGGAATCACTACGTTTCAGAAAGGCTTCCCCTTCTCGGTCCTTTGTAATGATACGGACGGCCTTCTGCTGACTTTCACGCAGCGTTGTAACGAGACTGGTAACCCCGGCAGTCCGCATGGAATTAATGACTGGTTTAACACCGCGGCGTTTGCGCAACCGCTGCCAGGTCAATTCGGAGACAGCGGCCGCAACATTCTTCGCCAGCCTGGTATTAACAACTGGGATGTCGGCCTGGACAAGACTTTCGTGTTCACAGAAAGAGTGCGCTTCCAGTTGCGACTCGAGAGCTTCAATACCTTCAATCACGCCGATTACGGCTTGGATCCGAGTCAATCGGGCGTGGGTCCGGGACAAGCAGCGGTGGGTAATTCAATTACCGGTCCGGCATTCGGCCAGGTCACTCTTGCCAGGCCGGGCCGAATTGTGCAACTCGGAGGCAAAATCACGTTTTAATGCAGGTGTTCGATTTCCCACGGCCCGCCAGTTCCTCCGGCTGGCGGGAGTTTTGTTGAGGTAAACTTCGACTGTGAACTCGAATTCCGGGAAGCTGGGTTTAATCTGCATTGTTCTGTGGTGCTCGCAAAACTTATCGGCGCAGAATTCTTCGCTGCTGGAGCGGCAGTATCAAGAGGCCCAAAATGCGCTGACCGCCGGAAATGTTGCCCAAGCAGAATCAGATTTTGCAAGACTGGCGCGGGCCAATCCGCAAATCGCCGAAGTTCACGCCAATCTCGGACTCATCTACTTCCAGGAGAAGAAATTTGCGCAAGCGGTGCCGGAACTGAGGCGGGCTCTGCAATTAAAGCCATTGCTAGCCGATTCGGAATACTTCCTCGCGCTTTCGCTCTCAGAACTTGACGACTATGAAGAAGCCCTGCCTGGTTTGCAGAGGGGTTTTCACTCGGGGCGACCGGACATGAAACGCCTCTGCGGTTTGCAGCTCGCGCGCGTTTACACGGGGCTTAAACGTGATTCTGATGCCGTGAAGGTTGCTTTAGAGATGGAGCGGCTTTATCCGAAAGATCCGGAAGTGCAATATCACGACGGAAAGATTTTCGGCAACTACGCTTTCCTCACAATGCAAAAGCTATGGCAGACCTCTTCGGATTCCGTCTGGCGGCAACAGGCCGAAGCGGAAGTACTTGAAAGTCAGGGATCATATGATGCTGCGGTAGGGCAGTACCGCGACGTGCTCGCCCGCGATCCGCAGCGTCCGGGAATTCATTACCGGCTTGG
>Ga0123356_10007264_pt1 | contig 11063 bp, 9 predicted proteins | sample TergutEmb28metaG_2_FD_92546 | JGI IMG/M metagenome (GOLD analysis project Ga0123356, IMG submission 92546) | Embiratermes neotenicus P3 segment gut microbial communities from Petit-Saut dam, French Guiana - Emb289 P3 | ecosystem: Host-associated > Arthropoda: Insects > Digestive system > Gut ... | reverse complement strand
GCTCGGATGTCAGCATCGCGCGCGCCGGGCATGCCGCGCAGCAGGTCGCGCTCCGACAGTAGGCCCGCGAGTTGTGCGGCGGCATCGAGATCGCTCGCGTCCCGTGCGCGCAACAGCATGTGGGCGAGGCGCGGATGCGCTCCGATGCGCTGCATCTGCCGTCCGTGGGCGGTGATGCGGCGCTCTGCATCGATGGCTCCGAGGCGTCGCAGCAGGTCGCGGGCACTTGCCAGCATGGCTGCGGGCGGGGGGTCGAGCCAGCGCAGCTCGCCCGACTCCCTCGTCCCCCATCCAGCCAGCTCGAGCGCAAGGGGCGCGAGGTCCGCATCGAGGATCTCTGCGGGGGTGAAGGGCGCGAGGCTACGGTGGGCGGCCTCGCTCCACGCCCGGTAACAGACCCCGGCGGTGAGGCGCCCCGCACGACCTTGTCGTTGCTCCGCCGAGGCGCGCGAGATCCGTTGGGTTTCGAGGCGACTCATGCCGGTGGCTGGATCGAACATAGAGCGGCGCACGAGTCCCGAGTCCACCACGACCCGCACACCCTCGATGGTCAGGCTGGTCTCGGCGATGTTGGTGGCGAGGACGATCTTGCGTGTGCCGGGAGCGGCCGGCGCGAGCGCAGCATCTTGCTCCTCGCTGCCCAGCTCGCCGAACAGCGGCAGCACGCGTACGGCGGGGTCCAGCTGTCCGCCAGTCAGGATCGAGTGCACACGCCGGATTTCCCGGGCGCCGGGCAAGAACACGAGCACATCTCCTGGCTCCTCGCGCACCGCGCGGAGCACGAGCTGCGCGGTGACCCTTTCCGGAGAGTCCGACCCTTGCTGAAAAGGCGCCCCTGGAAGCAGCGGGGCGCTCTTGCCTGCAAAGCGCGTCTCCACGGGGAAGACGCGCCCCGTTGCGGTCACGATCGGTGCCGCCAGCAGCCGCGCCACGCTCTCGCCTTCCAGGGTCGCTGACATCACGAGAATCCGCAGCTCCGGGGCCAGGTTCTCCCGGGCATCGAGCGTGAGCGCGAGGCCGAGGTCGGCCTGCAGGCTGCGCTCATGAAACTCATCGAAGAGGAGGGCAGCGATGCCTTCAAGCGCCGGATCACTCTGGAGCATGCGTGTGAGAATGCCCTCGGTGACGACTTCGATGCGGGTGTCACGCGATACGCGCGTGTCCATGCGCATCCGGTAGCCCACGGTGCGGCCCACGCTTTCACCGAGCGTTTGCGACATACGCTGTGCAACTGCCCGTGCGGCGAGACGGCGAGGCTCGAGCATGATGACGCGCTTGTCACGCGCCCACGGCTCCTCGAGCAACGCAAGCGGCACCACCGTGCTCTTGCCGGCTCCTGGGGGCGCCTGCAGCACGGCGGAACGATGTGAGCGCAGGGCCTCGGCCAGGGGCGCGAGAGCCTCATCGATGGGGAGTCCGGACTTTTGCATGATCGTATTGTCGCGCGAGTGCCATCGATGCAGGCGGCCGAAGCGGCAGCGGGCACCCGGAGCGAGCTCGTAGGCCGCCTTACCCGGCGGCCCTTCGCCAGGACGGGCTCGGCGTGATCGCTGGCCCAGGTCGCCTCGCTATCCGTGGAATTGAACCTGCACCGCCATATCTCACTTGCCAGTCGGCAGATCAGCTGCGGGCGGTGAGGCGGTGAGCGGTCCAACGAAGTAGACCGCACCGTATGCAGGGTCGGCAGAGGGTCCAATCGAGAAGGAACGTACGCGTGGGCCAGGCTCGGCTCCCTGCTGCACACCGCAGCTCGCAGGTGCAACGCACGTCCACAGGGACCCGCCTTGGTAGCCAATGTTCAAGTGCAGATAGCCCAGATCCTTGAGTCTGTAGCCCAGCGGCTCTGCTGCCTCTGCGCCCGGTGGTGCGTTCAGAAAGGGCCAGCCAATGGTCTTTCTCACGTGGACGTTGCCGCTGAGGACAATTGGGAATTCACCAGGAGTCAGCTTCGCGAGCTCCTGGCGCAGATAGATCGCCATGGCTTCGTCACGAGCATCGATACGGGCCGTACCGTTCGGTGTTCCCGGGGGCAGCGAATCGAACGCCACAACCCGGATGCGAGCACCGCTTGCGATCTGTCGTCTGACCCAGTCCAGAAGACTGAGCATCGCGCGCGAGGTCCGACCGTCTTGTGTGGCGCGGCTCCAGAACGGACTTGCCAGCAGCGCTGACGACGGCTTGTCCGTACCGGCTCGCAGAAATTCCTCCAAGTAATGCTGCTCGCTGCTTGGATACTCGAGAGCCAACATCACTCCACGGTCCGAGCGTAGCAGATCGCACACGAGCGCGGTCGCGAACGCAGGTGCCTCGACTGTACCGTGCATGTCGCCAACGAAGACGCCCGGAGCGTGCGTGATCCTCTCAACGCCTGAAATCGTCCTGCATCCCTTGCCGGGATTGGCGGCACTGGCGGCTGTCCCGAAGAACAGGCATGACAGTGCAGTCCAGATCAATGAACGCAACCAGACCTTGCAGCCGCTCTTTCGTGTACTGGACATCGTCCTCGAGCCTCCCGTGAGAGATTTCTTGACCGCCGCTCGACGGGCCACTGCGGATGCAGCTGATCCGTACTCGGGGCTGTTGAGTCTTTGCTCCACGGTTACCCCGACCGCGGCGGCTCTCGATGGTTTCATGGGATGAGTGCTTTAAGCCTGCGTAGGTCGTCGGTGTTCGGTCACGGCCTGAGAGCCGGCGGGATAGGGACGCGATATGAGCTGCGCATCCGGGACGGGATGGGAGGCGTTCCCTGACCGGACATATTGTCATTTGCAGCGAAGGGACATTGACGCCAGGCCGCTTTGCGATGTAAAGATCGCCGCCAGCCCCCGGCCGCCTTTTTGAGTGCGATCCCCCCGCTGATCTCGGAGCCCCTATGACCGATAACGAAGCCCGCTATGACGGTGTCGCGATGTTCTTCCACTGGACCGTGGCGGTTCTGGTCGTGATCGTCGGTGTCCTGGGACTGCTGCACGACTCCTGGCCCCGCGCGACCCAGGCGAAGTGGATCAACATTCATGCCATGGTCGGACTCCTGGTCTGGGTGCTGTTGATGCTGCGTCTGGGCTGGCGTCTGTCGCACCGACCGCCGGAGCTGCCGCCTGAGGTCGGCGCATTTTCCCGTCGCACCTCTTACCCGGTACACCTGCTGATGTACCTGCTGTTGTTCGTGATTCCAGTGCTGGGGATCATCACATTCATCTGGCATGGACGTGTGTTCGACTTCGGGCTGTTTCGCATCGACCCACACGTGCACTCGAACCGGGCGATCTTCCACCCGACCGAGGACATTCACGGCTATCTCGCCTATGCGTTATTTGGGCTGGCCGGGCTGCACGCGCTGGCGGCGCTGTGGCATCACTTTGTGCGCCACGATGGGGTTCTTCTGCGGATGTGGCCGAGCCGCCGAATCACCCGCCAGGAGAGCGGCCAGCCGCGCTCGGCAAGCTAGGGTGCGACGTTGGCGGTGGCCTCGCGCCTTTAGGCGCTGATCTGGCTCGCAGGCGCGCTGCGCGTGGCAGCGCGTCTGCAAGCGTTACATCATTGTGGGGGGTCAGGATCTCTCTTTGAGCCGCTCGAGCACCTCCGCAGTGCTGGTGACCTCCCCCAGCCGGGGAAAGACGCTCTCGATGCTGTGACGGTGCGCATCGTGACTGAGGTCCGTCATCGCATCCGCAGCCAGTGCCACGTTGTAGCCATGATCGTGGGCGCTGCGAGCCGTCGACTCGACGCCCATGCTGGTCGCAACCCCGGTGAGGATGATCTGGGTCACGCCCTTCTCGCGCAGGAAGTTGTCCAGGGAAGTTCCAATGAAGGCGCCCACCCGGTGCTTCGTGACCAGATGATCGCCGGGCTGCTGTTCCAGCTCGGGGACGAGCTGGGTCCAGTCGGGAGGGAAGGCAAAGCGGGGAGGCCCGGCGTCCGTGCGGCCGGGAGCCCGGCCTGCCACATTGACCAGGACGACCGGCAGAGCTCGCTCGCGGAACGCGCGGGCTAGCTGTACCGTGCGGGCCACGACCTCGCCGATCGGGTGCGCCGTGGGCAGTCCCATGAGGCCTTTCTGCAGATCGATCACTACGAGAGCCGGCGTGTTATCGAGTGTCGTGAGGGGCATGATGGTCGCCTATGTTGAATAATGGCTGTCCAGCTGGCTGCTGGAATCCGGGACAGCGGGGATCGGGCTCCGTTCGGGTAGCAACCCCATCTCACGGTAGATCGGCCGCATGACGGCTCGCACCTTCGGCAGTTCGAGCGTGAACCACAGCGAGCCCGCAATGCAGCAGGCGCCCGTGATGATGACTGTGTCCGGTGCTCCGATGTGGTGCGCCAGCGTACCGGCCAGCAGTGCGCCGAAGGGTGCCGTGCCGAAGAAGGCCATCGTGTAGTAGCTCATCACCCGGGCGCGCATGTCGTCCGTCACCAGCGACTGGATGATCGTGTTGGCAGCGGCTGCCGCCTGCATGAGTCCGAAGCCGATCAGCACCATCAGCGCGAGCGATAGCCACAGGGTCGTCGAGAGGCCGAAGAGAATCAGCGCCCCGCCGAGCACGGCAGAGGCGATCTGCAGCATGCGCGTGAGCCCTACGACGGAGCGGCGCGCCGCGAGCGACAGCGCCGAGACTAGCGCTCCGACCCCCGAGGCTCCGGTGAGCCAGCCCAGGGTATGGGGCCCGCCGTGCAGCACTTGGCCTGCGAACACGGGCAGCAGCACGGAGTACGGCCAGCCCATCAGGGAGAGGAGCGCAAACAGCGTGAGGATCGTGCGGACCGGGCGGAATGTGCGGACATAGTGCCAGCCCTCGCTCATCTGCTCGAGCATGCTGCGCGTGCCGCGGGGAGTCTCACCGGATCTTACGCGCATCAACAGCAGGGAGCCGATCACGGCCAGATAGCTCACGGCATCGATCAGGAAGCACCAGCCCTCGCCGACGGCGGCGATGACCGCGCCAGCGATCGCGGGGCCGATCAGTCGCGCGCCGTTTGCCAGCGATGAGTTGATGGCGATGGCATTGCTCAGGTCGTTGCGATCCTCGACCATGAGAGCAAGAAATGATTGCCTGGCGGGCATGTCGAAGGCGTTGATCAGACCCTGCACGGCGATGAGGGCGATGATCTCCCAGAGTGTGATGGCATGCGCCAAGGTGAGAACGGCGAGCGCGAGAGACTGCAGGCCGGCGGCGGCCTGTGTCCACAGCAGCAGCTTGCGCCGCTCGAGGCGTTCGACCCAGACCCCGGCGAAGGGTCCGAGTGCGAACGAGACGATCTGCCCGGCGAAGCTCACGAGGCCGAGCAGCAGGGCCGAGTGTGTGAGACGGTAGACCAGCCAGCTCGTGGCCAGACGGGTCATCCAGGTGCCGATCACCGAGATGCCCTGGCCGAAGAAGAAGAGCTTGAAGTTGCGATGCCGGAGCGCACGCCAGGCGTGTGACATCGAGTGCATGCTCACAATTGCGCCAGCCGTCTGATGATCTCGCCGGCGGTGAACAAGGTCTCCTGCTCCTGCGCCGTGAGCTGGGCGATAGCCTGGGTCAGCCATGCTCGCTTGGCGTGCTGCGCGCTGCTGCGAGCCTCGGCCCCCTTGGCGGTGAGCTCGATGTTCACCTGCCGGCCGTCGGTCGGATGCGGTGTACGCACGACCCATCCTAGCTCGGCGAGCGCTGCGATCGTGGCGCCCATCGATTGCGGCTTCACGCCTTCCTCGCGTGCCAGCTCGGCGATCGTGGCCGGTCCCTGAGTAGCCAGGCGCTTGAGGAGGATTACCTGGGTCCAGGACAGATCCTGAGTTCCGCTCGCCACCCGCGTGCGCCGCATCAGCAGCCCGATGGAATGGGCGAAGTCGGTAACGGCGGTATCGAGGCTCTTGCGTGGCATGGCTGAATGCTACAGAAATGCAGCTTAACTGGCAAGGTAAACTGAGAAGTATGACTTGCTAGTTGAGGCGGGTTCGGCGCAAGAGCCATGCCCATGGGCCTTCACTTCTGGCCTTGAGAGCGCCCGTGTCCGGCATGGGTCGCGAGTGCGCGTGGCGCAAGCCGCGAGAACGCTGCGTGAGAGTCGTGCTCAGATGCGAGCTCTGATTCCATTGATCGAGGGAAGGCCGTCAAGCTCGAGCTGAGGTTCGCAGGGCTTCGAGAGCGGGCACTTTGCGGCGCAAGCCGCTGCCACAAAGCGTGGCAGCGCGCGCTGCGAGCAGCAACCGACAGCATGGCTGAGCGGGCAGGTCAAAGCTCGATCAAACCCGTGAGGCTCGGCGGACTTGAGCCGCCGGCAGATCCGCGAAGCCTCCGCCCTACAACAGTTCGCCCGCGCAAGGACTGTTCCAGTGAAGTGCGGTCGGCCGTGGCTTGCGGCATACTAAACTGCTTGCGCAATCTTGCAGGTGAAGACAGACAGGGCGCCGATTTGCCCATCTCCTCAAGCAGGTTATGTGGAATGTATCGAGGTCCGCTAGATTGAGAGAGCGGCGTCATAGATTGGCGATACTGCTTGCCGTCCTGCTGGGCCAGCTTGTCAGCCCCGTGTACGGCAAGCCTGCTGCTCCTGCAGGCGCACCGCCCGAAAAGCCGCGCGTGCTGCAGACATTTCATGCCGGGCATTTCGACTTTGATCTGACCATGCTGCCGTGCCGCCTGCATGAGTGTCCGATCCAGGTCCGCTTGCTCGCGGCAGGACGCGTGGTGGATCACCTCGCCCTGCCCGTGCCGGCATCCTCGCAGCGAGTCAAGGCTGAGTTCGTCGATCAAGACTGGGGGGCGGACCCGGGCCTCAAGGCGTGGCGCAGCGGATTCGAGAGCGAGTACGTTGCGACAGTCGGCCGCTTGCTCACGCTCACCCCGCAAGTGACCGGGCTTCTGGTCAGCCAACGCTATGGCTTCGAGCACGTGAAGCGAGCGCATCTCCTCGTGCTGCCGAGGCGCGGCAAGCTGCGCGTGATCTGGAAGGCAGTGGAAGGTGAAGGACCGACCTGGAGCGCAACACGGGTCCTGCCCGGGGCCACGGCAGGGCAGGACATTGGCTATTTTCAAGGCTTCTTCGATCCCGACGGGGATGCCCCAGGGCGCTTCGAGGCGGCGCGGTTGCGATGGGATGGCACAACGGCGAGCTTGCAGGAGACACCGCTCCCTGACCGCGCCATGCCACTGTACGTCCTGAGTCTCGGAGACTACGAAAGCGTTGCTAAGGCCCGCGAAGCGCGATTCACGTATGCCTCTTGCCTATCGTCATACTGGGTCCTGGACGGAGGCGCCTTCCGCGGGATGTCGCATACAAGACCGTTCGTTGGCAAGGTCTACCCGCGGCGTTCACAGGCGGAGGAGGCCGCGCACAATGCCAAGAGTTGTCTGCCGAGTCTCACCACCGCGGTCCAGCGGTGGGCCGCCGCGCGTGAGCGCGCCCTCGGGGATCGGACCTCTCCATCTGGTGTTCGATAGGCATGAGCCCGTGCTGAACGGCCTCGAGCCTGGCAATGGCGAGTGAACCATGCGCGGCATGAGGTGCGCTCGATGCAGGGTGTGCGCCTTCGCAGATCGCTTGCCTTTTGCCTTGGGCCACGGAATGGGAGGATTCCGAGATTCCCTTGCACGGTGAGCGCGGTGCAGTCAGCGGTAGCTTGCGCCATACTGTAGCGGCTCTGCTTGGGGTCCCCGCGCGTGAAGACGCTCAGAACTCTGATCTCCACTTTCCCTCGAGCCGGTCGGGTGCAATGGATCGGCATCCGCCCTGCGCGGCGCGTGGCTCCCGTTTCGCTGGAGACGGTGGATGCGATCACCGCCACGGGCCTGCGAGGTGACCACTACAACTCCTCGGGCAAGCGACAGGTCACGTTGATCCAGGCCGAGCATCTGCCGGTGCTGTCGAGCCTGGTCGGGGCTCCGGTCGAACCCGCCGCCCTGCGTCGCAATGTCCTTGTGGGCGGCATCAATCTCATCGCCCTGAGGAATGGGCGCTTTCGGATCGGAGAAGCATTGCTCGAGGGAACCGGCCCTTGCGAGCCGTGCTCGCGGATGGAGGATGTACTCGGTCCCGGCGGGTACAATGCCATGCGTGGACACGGTGGCATCACAGCACGCGTGCTTGAAGGAGGTCGGATCAAGCTCGGTGATGCCGTCGAGCTCGTGTCCATCGACATGGCTACGTTCCCGCCGGACGCCTGATTCCCAGCAGCCGTCGCAGCAGTCGTTGCCTGCCACGTGGATGCGCTCACCACGCGGTATCCACTTTATCCCTCCGTGGCGGAATGTCAGGCCCTGCCTCTGATACACTCACGGCGTGAGCGAGCCACCGTCTGTCTTGGCCTTTGAGATCGGTTCGCTAGCTTTACGGTCATTCTGCAATGCATACCGCGGGTGGATCGCCGCGCTTGACGCTGTGGGGCCGCTCGTGCAGCTGCGCGCTGGCAGACCTGATGCTCACCCACGGCTGTTGACATGACTGTCCCCCGTTCGGTCAGAGCACCGGCCGGTTGTTTCGTACAGCAGAGCCAGACACAGCGCCGGTGTCAGGATGCTCGACGCTATGGATCACGTGTCGCGGCTTAGCATGCCGATCAACCGCCGCAGATTGTTGGCTCTGGCGGGCGCCACCTGCGCTTTGACCCTGCCGGTCGTTCGAGCAACAGCCCAGAGCTCTCCAGACCCGCTCGACAAGCTCGTGGTGATCAATGCGCTCGGAGGGCTTGAGGACCCGAACCCGCGCCGGCTAACCGAGCCCGTTAGTGACGTGCCGAGCATCAGCGCGCGTGCTCTCGCGGATGCCCGTGCTTCGGGTGTGACTGCGATGAACGTGACGATCGGCTATGTCTTCGGCGCTGAGGACCCATTCACGCAGACCGTGCGCGCTGTCTCGCAGTGGGATGCTCTATTTGTGGAGCATGCTCGTGCTGTGATGAAGGTGCTGACCACCGAGGACATCCAGAGAGCGAAGGCCGAGAAGCGTATCGGCGTGATCCTCGGCTTTCAGAATGCCGCCATGCTGGCTAATCAAGCGGACCGGGTCGACTTGTTCGCGAATCTGGGCGTGCGTGTGATCCAGCTCACCTACAACGGCCCTAACGCATTGGGTGGCGGAGCGCTCGCCCCGCCGAGCACAGGTCTGACGCTTTTTGGTCATGAGGTCATCGAGCACTTGAATGCGAAGCGCGTGATCGTTGACCTGGCGCACAGCGGCCTGCAGACCTGTCTCGACGCGGCACGCGCCTCCCGCCGGCCCGTCGCAATCAGCCACACGGGCTGCCGCGCGCTGACCGACGTGCCACGCAACACCACGGACGAGGCGCTGCGGCTCGTGGCATCTAGGGGTGGGTTCGTCGGAATCTACTTCATGCCCTTCCTGACGACTGGCCGCAACGCCACCAGCGAAGACGTCGTTGCTCACATCGAGCATGCAGTACAGGTGTGCGGCGAGGACCACGTCGGCATCGGGACCGACGGTTCGTTCACGCCGGTCGATGACCTGGAAGCGTACCGCTCGAGCCTCGCTGAGGAGATTGCTAACCGACGTGCCAAGGGGGTCTCCGCCCCGGGCGAGCGCCCCGACATCTTCCCGTTCGCGATCGACATGCGTGGGCCCGACCAGTTGCGTCAGCTCGCAGTGAAGCTCGCTGCACGTGGCCACAGCGCCGCACGGATCGAGAAGATCGTGGGCCTCAACTTCGTGCGCTATGCCCGGGAGGTCTGGGGAGCATAGCTTTCCAGTGTACCCTCACGCAGTGGCATCAGTTCCGGTGTCCTGCTCTTGCAGCGCCTGGTCGAGCAGCCGCCTCCCCGCGCTCCACGGCCCTATCAAGGTCGCCGGCTTTTCGGGGCTCGATCAGTGGGCTTGTAGCTCGCCGGAGACGCGGCGTGTCAAGCGCCAGGGTCACGGCCGTGCGGACCGGAACCCGGCTACAAAAACTGGGCGCGCAGGGCTAAACGCGGTCGCGAGCTCGCCGATCTATGTGTCGCTTGCCGCTCGTGTTACGGAAGATCTGCTGGTTTGGGGACGCTTGAGCTCCGCACCGAACACCCGTACGACCCCGAAGACGACGAGCCACAGTGTGATCGCATAAAGCCCGTACCAGCTCGTCTCCTGCAGTGCCCCGAGTCCCGGCGCGCCGAAAACGACGAGCGCACCGGTGGAGCTCATGTGCAGCAGCTGTGCGGCCGCGAGACTGTCAGTGTTCATATACAGCCAGCAGATGAGTACCCGCATGGCAGTCATCGCGGCGCCAAACGCGAAGAAGAATGGCAGCCAGAAGGAGCCGTGCGGATGGGCAGCGCCTAGAAAGTCAACGACAGGAAGGTGCCAGACGGCCCACGTGACGCCCAGCAAAACAGCGGCAGCAAACGGCGAGCGGTGCACACGCAGCTGATCGAATGCGAAGCCCGTCCAGCCGAGTTCCTCCAGATAACCTGCCGGAATCCCAAACACAACGCCTGCGAGATACAGGTTCGGCGTAAAGGTCTTCGAGACGAAGGACTGCAGCAACAGCAGGACGCCGAGCACCAGAACGGGAGGGATCAGGAGGACCCCGTACCAAATTGGGCGCGGCGGCCGGCGCAGGAGCCGCGCTCCCAAGGCGCGCAATCCCACCGGGCCGCAAACCATGCGCGTCAGTATCAGTCCAGTGATGCTGGGGCCCAGAAGCATCGCAGGAAACATCAGGATACCCGCCAGGGTAGGCACGGACTGACCGTGAACAAGCCAAGGCGACGCGACGCACAGCGCGGCGGTCCAGGAGATCGCGAAAGTGGACCCGAAATAGGACCAGACTGGATGCCGCTGGAGCATTGCGCGCATAGCACTCCTCCAAACGTCTAGCATTGCAACAGGGCGCTCGCCCTGTCTCGATGCCAGCAGGCGCGCTCGCACACATGCAGACGCGAAGCCTAGCGCCCAGTGTACGGATGTGTCAGGTGGCGATCAACAGGTGGATCGGCGTCTTGCGAACGTCTGGCTTGATGTGAAAGTCGAGGGCTACGAGCGCGAGCGAGAGAGCCCGGAGCCGCTCGTAACAGGCCGCTAGCCGCTACTGAACAATCCGGCAAGCAGAAGGTCGCTTCCCGAGTCGCACGCTGACTGCGTGTTGC
>Ga0123356_10007263_pt1 | contig 11066 bp, 8 predicted proteins | sample TergutEmb28metaG_2_FD_92546 | JGI IMG/M metagenome (GOLD analysis project Ga0123356, IMG submission 92546) | Embiratermes neotenicus P3 segment gut microbial communities from Petit-Saut dam, French Guiana - Emb289 P3 | ecosystem: Host-associated > Arthropoda: Insects > Digestive system > Gut ... | reverse complement strand
CTAAACCATTGATTTCCTTGGCGTCCCCAACGGGAATCGAACCCGTGTTTTCGCCGTGAAAGGGCGATGTCCTGGGCCTCTAGACGATGGGGACATGAGCGGCCGCTTGTGGCCAGGGTCTAACGAGACATCGACAATAAATCAAGGCCGCTTCAATGGCAGGCTGATCGCCGTCCCCTATTCGCAACATAATGTTGCGCCTCGAAGCACAAGATAATGTTCGGTGCGGTTGAGCCAGGCAACGCGGGCCACCGCGGCCTCGTAGCCGGGGAGACGCCGCGCGCATCGGCGCGTTCCGCCAGTTTCCTGCCGTTATGTGCCAGCATCGCCCTGTTGGACCTGACAACATGCTTGGCCCGTTCGATCGCCGCTTCGACGATGCGGCGCGCGACACCCTCGCCGCCGATCAGTTCCGCGACCACGTCGATAATCGGTCCACGCCGCTCATCGTCACCGCGTCGTCTTGCCAGGCAATGCCATCGACGGCAATATCGCGTCTACCGTTCTTGTCGCGCGCGCTCACCGCGACGATCTCGACCGGCCGCGCGCCGAGGCATAAAGGGATCCGGACCATCCGCGCCAGTTGAGACGGAAAGCGTCCGCCTTGGAAATGTCGGCTGATCAGGAGGTTGTTATGGCCCGTAAGAACGCGTTCTATGGTCAATCTGGCGGTGTAACTGCGGTGATCAACGCATCGGCCTGCGGCGTGATAGAGACCGCCCGTCGACATCCTGATCAAATCGGCAAAGTATACGCCGGCCAAGACGGCATCCTGGGCGCCTTGACTGAAGATCTTTTCGATACGAGCGTTGAATCGGAGGCTGACATTGCAGCGCTCAAGCACACGCCAGGTGCCGCATTTGGGTCCTGTCGCTACAAGCTCGGGTCGATTGACAAGCAGCGTGTACAATACGAGCGCCTGATCGAGGTCTTTCGCGCCCACGATATCGGTTACTTCTTCTACAATGGTGGCGGTGACTCGCAGGACACGTCGTTGAAGGTCAGTCAAATCAGCTCTGCGCTCGGCGAGCCGATTGTGTGTGTCGGTATTCCCAAGACAATGGACAATGACCTGGCGATAACCGATTGCTCGCCCGGCTTCGGCTCGGTGGCGAAATATGCTGCGACCTCGCTTCGCGAGGCCGCATTTGACGTCGCGGCAATGAGCCGCACGTCCACCAAGGTGTTCTTGATGGAAGTGATGGGGCGCAATGCCGGCTGGACCACCATCGCCTGTGCGCTTGCGGCCGAAAAGGAGGGCGACGCACCGCACATCCTGTTGCTGCCCGAAGTTGCGTTCGAGGAGGGTCGCTTCCTGGCCAAGGTCACCGAGACCTTGGCGCGATACGGCCATTGCGTCATCGCGGCATCGGAAGGGGTCAAGGGAAAGGACGGAGAGTTTCTTTCCGCCGGCTCCGAGGACGCGTTTGGACACGCGCAGCTTGGCGGGGTCGTACCGGTTCTCGCCAACATGATAAGAGCAAAGCTCGGCTTCAAATGCCACTGGGCCTTGCCCGATTACCTTCTGCGATCGGCACGCCACATTGCTTCGGCAACCGATGTCGATCAGGCCTTTGCCGTCGGTCGAGCCGCCGTGGAGTTCGCCGTTGCCGGAAAGAACGCGGTGATGCCCGCGATCCGCCGCCTCAGCGATACGCCGTATCGCTGGGACATCATCGAGGCGCCCCTTTCCGAAGTTGCCAACCGCGAGAAACTGCTGCCGCCTGAATATATTACCGCCGATGGCTTTGGCGTTACCGAGGCGGCGCGTCGTTATCTGGCGCCTCTTATCCTTGGCGAAGCCTATCCGCCGACAAAAAACGGCCTGCCCGACTATGTAAGGCTGCGGAGGGTGTTGGCGCCAAAGAAACTGGAGAACACTTTCGCTGTCACGGTCTAAAAAAAGAGAACGGGTGAGGCGCCTCTCCTGACGGTGACGCGCGAGCGCCTGCATCAGGCGGCGCACTATGTGAAAAAAACGCGCCGCGCGAATTTCGGTCAAGATTCCGGTTCACGCGTTTTGTCGGGGATGATGAAAGCGCTGCCCGTCCCTCGGCTACGACGCGTGTCTTCCCCTTCGGCATTACCGGGATGATCCGGCGAGGCGCGATTCACTCAGGGGCGCAGGACAGTATGCCATTCATTGCCTCTGAACCATGGCAGCGTCGTCCACCAGCAGCCGCGTCTCCTCGCGCCCTTGCCAGCGATTGACCCGAAGCTTGCCGGCAATGTGAACCGTGGCCCCTCGCAAGTTCATGAGGGCCGTGCCGAGCCCGTTTTCGCCGGCGCGAAACAGTGTCGCCTTGATTCTTGCGGTGCCCGCCGCATCACCGAGTACCAATCGCAAATGCTGTTCACCGACCGGCTCCGCATGGACGAGCCGTGCATGCCCGAGCGCGAAGCGAGGCTCGGCATTGCCGGTGCCGAAGGGGCCGAGCCGTTCAATCGCTTGCGCCAATTCGAAGCTCGCCGCCGCCGGCGTCACCATGCCGTCGATACCAAGCTCGGGCTGCAAACGAGCACCCTCGGACGCGAGAGGCAACCGGGTTTCGAGGAAGTCACGCAAAGCATCGAGACAATCGCGCTTCACGGTAAATCCTGCCGCCATCGCGTGCCCACCCCCGTTGATCAGCAGCCCGGCCTGACGCGCGGCAATGATTGTTGGGCCCAGCGCCATACCCGGGACAGAGCGGCCGGATCCTTTGCCGATATCGCCCTCGAAAGCGATAACGCAGGCCGGGCGGTTGTAGCGCTCGCGGAGGCGGCCTGCCACTATGCCGATCACGCCCGCATGCCAACCGTTCTGCGCGGCGATAACCAGGGAACGATGCTGCTGCGGGACACGATCGATCATTGCCGTCGCCTCCGCGTACACCATGGCTTCAATGTCACGACGTTGTCGATTGAAGTCGTCGAGCCGCCGCGCCAAGGCTTGCGCCTCGACGGGGTCATCGCACGCCAACAGGCGCGCACCCAATTCGGACTCGCCGACGCGGCCGCCGGCATTGACGCGCGGGCCAAGCACGAAACCGGCATGATACGCGTCGAGCGGCTCTTCTACACCGGCAACATCGGCCAACGCAGCAAGGCCAATATTCCCTCGTCGACGCATCACTTTCAGCCCCTGCGCCACCAACGCGCGATTGACGCCCGTCAGCGGCACGACGTCGCAGATCGTGCCGAGCGCGACAAGATCGAGCCAATCCACCAGCCTCGGTTCGGGGCGCACCGCATACCAGCCACGCCTGCGCAGCTCGCGATTGACACCAACGACAATGAGGAATGTCACGCCGACTGCCGCGAGCTCCGTGTGCATCCCGATCTCGTCAAGCCGGTTCGGATTTACCACGGCGAGGGCGACAGGCAAGCTCGGCTCGCCGACATGATGATCGACGACGATGACATCGATGCCGGCCGCGGCGGCGGCCGCGAGGGGCGTGTGGCCCGCGATGCCGCAATCAACGGTGACAATGACGCCGGCACCCCGCTCCTTCAGTTTCAGCAGCGCGGCTAGGTTGGGACCATAGCCTTCGCGGTGGCGATCCGGGATATAGACGATGCTCCTGCCGCCCACCGCGGCAATGAAACGGTGCAGCAGCGCCGCCGACGTGGCGCCGTCAACATCGTAGTCGCCGAAAATCGCGATGATCTCGCCACGCCCGATCGCCGTCGCGAGACGATCGACCGCGTGGTGCATATCTTTGAAAAGCGAGGGATCGGGAAGCATCTCGCGCAAAGTCGGCGCGAGAAACCGTTGGGCGGCATCGAGCCCGATGCCGCGCGCGGACATGATGCGGCCGATGATCTCCGGCACACCGAGCCGTTGTGCCAATGCCAGGGCAATGCGGTCGTCGCCGCGACGCTGACGCCAGCGCCTGCCCGTGAGCGACCGCGCGATACCGAGAAAGTGGTCTGCCCCGCTCATCGGTGACGTTATTGCGTGAACGCCGCCATGTCGCGGTCATGCGTGAAATCGTGGGTCGCTTCGATGATACGCACGGTGCGGGTCTTCGAGCGCATCACCAGCGATTGCGTTATGGCGCCACCGGGGAAGCGCTTGACACCGCGCAGCATGCTGCCATCGGTGACGCCGGTGGCGGCAAACATGACATCGCCCCTGGCCAAATCATTGAGACCATATTTGCGCGTGAGATCCTCGATGCCGGCGCGGTGCGCACGGGCGCGCTCGGCATCGTTGCGGAAGTGGAGACGACCCTGCATATGGCCGCCGATGCAGCGCAGTGCCGCCGCCGCCAGCACGCCTTCGGGCGCGCCTCCAGAACCCATGTAGAGGTCGATGCCGGTATCCGGCCGCGCGGTTGCGATCACGCCGGCGACATCGCCATCCGAGATCAGCATGATGCGTGCGCCAGCTTCCCGCACTTTGGCGATCAGCTCGGAATGACGTGGCCGATCAAGGATGCAGACCATCAGGTCGGCGACCTCGCGCTTTTTTGCCTTGGCGAGATTTTTCAGATTGGTTGCCGGCATCTCGTCCAGATCCACGATCTCGCCGAGGCCGCCGCCGATCGCGATCTTGTCCATGTAGACATCAGGCGCGTGCAGCAGGCCGCCGCTTTGCGACAACGCCAGCACCGCCAACGCGTTGGTGTTCCCCTTGGCGGTCAGCGTGGTGCCCTCCAGCGGATCGAGCGCGATATCGAGGGTCGGCCCGGTGCCGCTCCCTACCTGCTCGCCGATATAGAGCATCGGTGCCTCGTCGAGCTCGCCTTCGCCGATCACCACCGTGCCGCGGATCGGGAGCGCGTTGAGCGCTCGGCGCATCGCATCGACTGCCGCCTGATCGGCGGCTTTTTCGTCGCCGCGCCCGATCAGCAGCGACGCTCGCAACGCCGCTGCCTCGGTAACCCGCACCGCCTCGATGGTCAATGCGCGGTCCATCGCGGTTTCTTCGGCCATGATCTCCTCGTATCAGAGATTCTCGATGCGAATCAAACAGGGCGGTTCGAGCACGGTGTCCAGCGCGCCGATCTTGCGCACGGCACGCAGCATCGCCGCCTCGTCGGTCTCGTGGGTGGTGATGACGACCGGAACCGCCTCGCCGGCAGCCGCGCGCCCTCGCTGCAACATCTGCTCCATCGATACGGCCTCATCCCGCAGCGCGGCGGCGATGTCGGCGATGACACCGGGTTGATCGGCGACCATGAGACGGACGTAATAGGCGCCACGATGCCGGGCCATGGGCGCTGTCTTGCTTTCGTAGAGCGTGCTGGCCGGCATGCCGAAGCCCGGTGCACCCCGGCCGCTGGCGATGTCGATCAGATCCGCCACCACGGCGGATGCCGTCGGCGCGGCACCAGCGCCGCGTCCCTCGAGCATCAAGCGACCAACCGCGTCGCCTTCGACCACCACGGCGTTGAAGACGCCCTCGACATGCGCGATCGGGGCCGCCTCGGGCACCATGCAGGGATGGACGCGCTGTTCAAGACCGCGGGCCGTCGGACGCGCGACACCGAGCAGCTTGATGGTATAGCCGAGCGCCGCCGCGTATTCTATGTCGCGCGCCGTGACGTCACGAATGCCTTCGACAAAGATTCCGTCAAGGTCGACCGTGCTCCCGAATGCGACCGCGGCCAGCAACGCCAGTTTATGCGCCGTGTCGATGCCATCGATGTCGAAACCCGGATCCGCTTCGGCATAGCCGAGGCGCTGGGCATCCGCCAAGACATCGGCAAAATCGCGGCGCTGGTCGCTCATCTGCGTCAGTATGTAGTTGCAGGTGCCGTTCAAGATGCCGTAGATGCGACGGATCTGGTTCCCCGCCAGGCCCTCGCGCAGCACTTTGAGGATGGGAATGCCGCCAGCGACCGCAGCCTCGAAGCCGAGGAAGACGCCGCGCGCATCGGCGCGTTCCGCCAGTTTGCTGCCGTGATGTGCCAGCAGCGCCTTGTTGGCGGTGACGACATGCTTGCCCTGTTCGATCGCCGCTTCGACGATGCGGCGCGCAACCCCCTCGCTGCCGCCGATCAGTTCCACGACGACGTCGATATCGGGCCGGGTCGCCATTGCCACCGCATCGTCGTGCCAGTCGATGCCATCGAGGGCAACATCGCGTTTACGGCTCTTGTCGCGCGCGCTCACCGCGACGATCTCGAGTTTGCGTCCCGCACGACGCGCGATCGGCTTGGCATTGTCGCGCAACAGCGCGACCGTTCCGGCACCGACCGTGCCGAGCCCCGCGAGCGCGATGCGTAGCGGCGCTCTCATTTCCATGCCGCGCCGTTCTAAAGGCTCAGTATTCGACAAAAATCTCGGCCCGGTCGGCCGAACTGGGACTCGCCTTCGTTTCGATATCGATCCGGTTCGGCGGCACGCCGAGCCGCGCCAATTCGATGCCCACGGCCTTGGCATTGCCGAGTGCGGCATCGAAGCTCTCAAAGTCCCGCTCTGCCTTGTCGCCTTGCGGCGCCGCGCCGCCATAGCCGACGATTCGGACCCGGGCATTGTTGTTGCGCTCGACGAGTCTCGCCACTTCGACCAGCCGATTGTGTTCGGCCTCCGGGACGCGGTCGCGGAACGGACCGGACCTAAATCTGATCTCCACGGCTTGGCCGCCGCTCCTTCGGGTTTTCCCCGACTCGAGAGCGCCACGCACGGGCGTCGCCGCGGCGACTTCCTCGGTGCGCGGGGTCGCCGGTTCGACAGGCTTGGGCGGCGGCTCCCGCGCCTCCGCTCCTTTCGGCATTGACCCGATGGTCGGCGAACGCAACGAGGATTCTTGCGGCGGTTGCTCTGAGCCGCGCCTTACCTGCCGCTTCCTGGCATCGGCCCTTTTTGCGGCGTGCGCCGGGGGCGGGCTGGCCTCTGCGGTGTTCTCTCTCGCCGGCCCTGCGGCCGACGGTATCGCCGCCGTCTGCCGTCCCCGCGGCGTGGCGGCACGCGACTGCGGTTGTGTCACCCCCTGCCCCGGCGCGGCCGCCGTCTTCGGCGCTGCCGCGGCCGGCGAGCCGGCGGCGCTTGTCGTCGCGGCGTTCGGCGACGGCGCCATGGACACGGGGGGCGGGGGCGGCGTGACCGCTTGCATATTCTGGCCCGCGCGCAACTCCTCATCGGTATACTGTGCGTTTGCCCGGTCTGCGAGCAGGCTCTGGGCCATCTTTTCGCGATCGGCCTTGGTGAGCGCGCTGTCAGGCTCCTTCGGCACGCTGGCGAGATTGGGAAAGGGCATCTTGCCGCCCTGCTCGAGATTCTTCGCGTTGGGCGCGGTCTTGTCGGCGGGGTCGTTTTTCGACTCGCCGGAGATGTCGCGGTACCATTCGATCGGGTCGACGCCCGACGATTTCGTGCCGCCGCCGCAACCGCTCAGCCCGACCGCCGCCCCCGCCATCATGATCACCATTTTGACGCCGGCATGACGTTGGCGCCTTCTGTGGACCATTACCCCTACTCCCCATTTTCGCAGTACAAGCGTGTTGCGCCGACTATACTTCAATGGACCCGGGCATCGTGTCTATTCGATTTGCGGGCCGGTGGCCATTATATTAGACGAGTCTGCAGCCTTCCAGTTTCGCACCCTTTTTGCCTGTCGAGGACGAGTTGACAAACGATACGGATCGCTCCGACATCAAACTGCCCGATCCCTTTGAATGGTCGCGCAACATGGCCGAGATAGCCCAGCGCAGCCAGCGTCTGGTGCTTGATTTCATGGAGCGGCAAGCGACCGACCGTCCGCTCCCGGTCGATCCCTTGAACGTCGCCGGCGCCTTTCTCGACATGACGCAACGGTTGATGGCGGATCCGGCCAGGTTGCTGCAGGCGCAGCTTTCCCTGTGGCAGGATTATGTAAAATTGTGGCAGCGCTCCACGCTGCGCATGCTCGGCGACGACACGGTGCCGGCGGTCGCCGAGCCCCTGCCCGGCGATCGCCGTTTCAAAGACCAGGCCTGGAGCGACAGCGCGGTCTTCGATTTCATCAAGCAGAGCTATCTCCTCACCGCGCGCTGGATGCAGGATACCGTGCGTCATGTCGACGGGCTGGACGACAAGACCGCGCAGAAAGTCGATTTCTATACGCGTCAATTCGTCGACGCGATGGCGCCATCCAATTTCGTGCTGACCAATCCCGAAGTGCTCCGCGCCACACTCGAGACCAACGGCGAGAACCTGGTGCATGGGCTCGAGAACGTGCTCGACGACCTCGACCGCGGCAAGGGCCGGTTGATGATCAAGATGACCGACCTTGAGGCGTTCCGGATCGGCGACAACATTGCCACGGCTCCGGGCAAGGTGGTCTTTCAAAACAAGCTCTTGCAGCTGATCCAGTACGCGCCGACGACAGAGACCGTGCAGCGGCGGCCGCTCCTGGTGATCCCGCCGTGGATCAACAAGTATTACATTCTCGACCTGCGTCCCGATAATTCGTTTGTGCGTTGGGCCGTCGCCCAAGGTCACACCGTCTTCATGGTGTCATGGGTCAATCCCGACACGACGCTCGCGGAAAAGACCTTCGAGGATTACATGACCGAAGGGCCGCTCGCTTGCCTCGATGCAATCGAACTCGCGACCGGCGAGCGTGAGGTCAACGTCATCGGTTATTGTCTGGGCGGCACGCTGCTGGCGGCAACGCTCGCCTACATGGCGGCGAAGGGTGACGGCCGCTTCGCGTCGGCGACGTTCTTCGTCTCGCTTACGGACTTCAAGGAAGCCGGCGAACTGTCGGTGTTCATCGACGAGGCTCAGCTCGAGTTTCTTGAAAACCGGATGAAGGAGCACGGCTATCTCGAAGGCGCCGATATGGCGACGACATTCAACATGCTCCGCGCCAACGATCTCATTTGGTCGTTCGTGGTGAACAACTATCTCCTGGGCAAGGAGCCGTTCCCTTTCGACCTGCTCTACTGGAACAGCGACTCGACGCGCATGCCGGCGGCGATGCACAGTTTCTATCTGCGCAAAATGTACCAGGAGAACCGGCTGGTGGTGCCCGGGGGGATAACGCTGGCGGGCGTGCCCATCGATCTGCGCAAGGTGACGATCCCGACGTTCTTCCTCTCGACCAAGGAGGATCACATTGCGCCGTGGAAATCGACTTACGCCGCGACGCAGCTCTTCCGCGGTCCGCGAAAATTCGTGCTGTCGGCGTCGGGGCACATCGCCGGCGTCGTCAATCCGCCGCCCAAGACCAAATACGGCCATTGGGAAAACGACCAGCTGCCGGCCAATCCCGACGACTGGTTCGCGGGCGCGAGGTTCTTTCCGGATTCATGGTGGCCGGTGTGGGAAGCGTGGGTCGCGGGGCATGCCGGCGGGGAAGTGCCGGCGCGCCGGCCCGGCGCCGGCAAGCTCCGGGCGATCGAGGACGCGCCGGGCCGCTATGTAAGGGTGACCGCCGGCTGAATGCCAACCCTCTGCCGCGACTGCGCCCATTGGCACGAAGGCGGGGTCGGGACGTGCGTCACATGCGGATCCGGGCGCCTCGTCGCACACCCCGAATTGCGTGAGCTGGCGATCGCGCATGTCGATTGCGACGCCTTTTATGCGGCGGTGGAGAAGCGCGACAATCCAAGCTTGAAGGAGCGGCCGGTCATCGTCGGGCATGCGGGCGGCCGCGGCGTCGTTTTGACCGCATGCTATGTTGCGCGGAAATTCGGCCCCCGCTCGGCCATGCCGATGTATCGCGCCCTCGAAATGTGCCCGCACGCCGTGGTGGTGCGTCCCGACATGGCCAAGTACCGCTCCGTCAGCGAGGAGATCCGCGCGCTGTTCCTCAAAGCGACACCGCTGGTGGAGCCGCTATCGCTCGATGAAGCCTATCTCGACCTCTCCGAGGGCGTGCGCCGCTTCGACCCGCCGCCCGCACTTCTCCTGGCGCGGCTGCAGCGGGCGGTCGAACGCCGCGTCGGCGTCACCGTGACCGTCGGGTTGAGCTACAACAAGTTCCTGGCCAAGCTTGGCTCCGGCCACAAAAAGCCCGGCGGCTTTACGGTCATCGGACGGGCGGAGGCGAAGGCCTTTCTGGCGAAGCTGCCGGTCGACGCGATCCACGGCGTCGGGGCGGCGACGGCGCGGCGCATGGCCGATGCCGGCATCGCCACTGTCGCCGACCTGCAGGCGCTGCCGGAGGACGCTTTGGTGGCACGCTTCGGCAAGTTTGGGCGCCGGTTGGCGGGGCTGGTCCAGGGCGAGGATTCCCGCAGCGTGTCGCCTCGGCGCGAGACCAAAAGCGTCTCCACGGAAAGCACTTTCGCCCGCGACCTCACATCCTATGACGCGCTGGCGACGGAGCTGACCGACCTGGCCGGACATCTGGCGCGACGGCTCGAGCGCGCGCAGCTCGCCGGCCGCACCATCGTGCTCAAGCTCAAGACCGCCGATTTCCGGAGCCTGACGCGGCAGACGCGTCTCGCCCGCCCGACGCGACGCGCCGATGTGATTGCCGATGCCGCGCGGATCCTGTTGCAGCGCGAGATCGGCCGGCGCGCCTACCGCCTGATCGGCGTCGGCGTCACCGACATCATGCCCGCCGACGATGCCGATCGCCCCGACTTGTTTGCGCCCTGAGTTGATCCCGGGTGCCTCGCGGGAAACCGAGCGCGTCAGAACGCGACCTGGTCGCCGCCCTTCAAAGCAAGGGATTGCCGCGCCTCCGTCGGGGTCGCGATCTCGAGTGACAGATTCTCCAGAACGGCCCGGATGCGCCGGACCTGGTCGGCGTTCGACTCGGCCAGCCTGCCCTTGCCGATATAGAGCGAATCCTCGAGGCCGACACGGACGTTCCCGCCCATGATCGCCGCCATGGTGACGAACGGCAATTGATGCCGTCCGGCCGCCAGCACCGACCAGGAATAATCGTCGCCGAACAGCTTGTCGGCGATGGTCTTCATATGGACGACGTTTTCATGGTCGGCGCCGATGCCGCCGAGAATGCCGAAGATCGTCTGCACGAAGAGCGGGGGCTTGACCAGGCCGCGATCGAGAAAATGCGCGAGATTGTAGAGGTGGCCGACGTCGTAGCACTCGAATTCAAAGCGCGTGCCGTGAGCCTCGCCCAGGTGCTTCAGCACGTATTCGATATCCTTGAAGGTGTTGCGGAAGATGAAGTCCCG
>Ga0123356_10007262_pt1 | contig 11067 bp, 8 predicted proteins | sample TergutEmb28metaG_2_FD_92546 | JGI IMG/M metagenome (GOLD analysis project Ga0123356, IMG submission 92546) | Embiratermes neotenicus P3 segment gut microbial communities from Petit-Saut dam, French Guiana - Emb289 P3 | ecosystem: Host-associated > Arthropoda: Insects > Digestive system > Gut ... | reverse complement strand
CGTCAGATCAGATCTGACGGCGGCATCCCGCTGATCTGCTCGGTCTCGCGGCGGCGGCGCGAGCGGCGGCCGGTCGGCGCCGGCTCGCCGGGGACCTCGGTCTCGCAGTACGGGCAGAGCCTCCAGCCCGGGTCAAGCGGCTTGCCGCAGCTGACGCAGGGGTCCTTGAGCTTGCGCATGCAGTGCGGGCAGCGGAGGAAGTCCTTCTCCACCTCGCGGTCGCAGTATGGGCACACGTGCAGGCCGATCTCGGCCAGTCGCGCCTCGGCCGCCTGGATTTCGAGCTCGCGCTCGTGGACGTCGTCCAGGTACTCGGGCGGGCGGACGATCATGTACACCATCGTGCCCACGAACGGGAACAGCGAGGCGACGGTCGCGCACCCGACCAGCATCGGGTCTTCGATGCGCCGCCGGGCATCGGCGTAGGTCCAGTAGACCAGCGCCAGCCAGATCACGACCAGGAACAGCAACACCAGATCGACGATCAGGCTCAGCGTGCTGTTGTGGATCCCGAAGACCGCGGGGGCGAGCATGCGACGCCCGAGTGTAGTGGTAGGGGTTACAGGAAAAGCCGACCGAACGCGTAGCCGACCCCGAAGAACACAAGGATCGTCAGCGCCACGCTGAGCGCGACCAGGCCGACCATCGTCAGAAATCGGGGGTGGTTGTCGTGGTCGTCGTTCACAGCCTGGATGCCTGCCGGCCGGCGGCGCGCTGCGGCGGCGCCAGCAGGTCGGCGACGAGGTACAGGGAACCGGTCGCGACCACGACCCCATCCGCCGTGGCCAGCGCGCGCCCGCGCTCGAGCGCGCGCTCGGGCTCGGCGACGGTCTCGATCTCCGGTCCGGCGGGGGCGACGAGCGCCCGCAGCGCGGACGGCGGCAGCGAGCGCGGGTTGCGGCTGGCGGTCAGAACCAGCGCGTCGCAGATCGGTGTCAGCCTGGCGAGCATCGACCGGGCGTCCTTGTCGTCGAGGATCGAGACGACCGCGACGAGCCGCCGGCCGCCGGCGATCTCCGGCAGCGCCTCGGCCAGCGCGGCGATCCCGTCGGGGTTGTGGGCGCCGTCGAGCACGGTCAGCGGCCGCTCGCCGGTGACCTGCATCCGGCCCGGGATCCGGACTTCGGCGGCGGCCGCGACCGCGGCGGGGTCGAGCGTGCCGAGCAGCGCCTCGGCGGCGGCGCGGGCGGCCGCGAAGTTGCGCCGCTGGAAGGCGCCGAGCGCCGCCACCGGGACGCCGGGATCGGCGCCGGCGTGGACGATCCTGGCGCCGCGCTCGGCGGCGAGAAGCTCGGCGACCGACTCGGCGTCCGGATGCAGGCCGGCGCCCAGCACGAGCGTGGCGCCGGGCCGGACCACGTCGAGCTTCTCGCGCGCGATCTCGGCGATCGTCGACCCCAGCCAGCGGGTGTGGTCGAGCCCGACACTGGTCAGCACCTGGACCTCGGACCCGATCACGTTGGTGGCGTCGTAGCGTCCGCCAAGTCCCGCCTCGATCACCGCCATCTCGACGCCCTGCGCCGCGAGCTCGCTGTAGGCAGCGGCCGTCAGCAGCTCGAACTGGGTCACCACGTCACCCTCCTCGCCGGCCCGGTTGACCCGCTGGGCGGCGCGCAACGCACGCTCGATCGCGGCCGCGAACCGGTCTGGCGCGATGTCGGCGTCGTCGACCCGGATCCGTTCCCAGAACGACCCCAGGTGCGGTGACAGGTACGCCCCGGTGCGGTGGCCGTGCGCCGACAGGATCGCGGCCAGCATCCGCGCCGTCGAGGACTTGCCGTTGGTCCCGACGACGTGGACCGAACGGAACGCCCGCTCGGGATGATCGAGCGCGGTCGCCAGCCGCCGCATCCGATCGAGCCCGAAGCGCATCCCGAACAGCTCCAGCACCAGCAGTCGCTGCTCCGCCTGAAGGGGGGTGAGGGAGTCGGTCACAGCGACTCGAGCTCGGCGTGCAGCGCGGCGAGCTTGTCCCGTTCGGCCTGGACCACCGCCGGCGGCGCCTTCGCGGTGAAGCCCTGGTTGGCGAGCTTGCCCTCGGCCCGCCTGATCTCGGACTCGAGCTCGGCGCGCCTGTCCTCGCGGCGGCGGTCGGCGGCGCCGAGGTCGACGCCGTCGGAGGCGAGGATCTCGAACGCGCCGCCCGGGATCGGCACCGACGCGACCGCGCCCTCGCCGTCGGCGCTCAGCGCCACGTGCGCCAGCCGCGCCACCTGTTCAAGCGTGTCCTCGTACCCGGCCGCGGCCAGCCGCGCGTTGACCGTCGTGCCGGCCTTCACCCCCGCCAGCTCGCGCCAGGCGCGCAGCGCCTGGACGGCTTCGATGGCGCGTCCCACCGACGCCTCGGCGGCCTCGTCGAGCTCCGACTGCTGCTCGTGCACACCGGCGGCGAGCAGGCCCTCGACGCCCGGCACGTAGCCGTAGATCTCCTCGGTGACGAACGGGATCACCGGGTGGGCAAGCGCCAGCGTCTGCACCAGCACATGCAGGAGAGTCGACGCCAGCGCCTCCTCGCCGCGCCGCAGGCGGGGCTTGACGAGCTCCAGGTACCAGTCGCACAGCTCGCCGTAGACGAACTCGTAGATCCCGAGCGCCAGGTGCGAGAAGTCGTAGCCCTCGATCCGTGCGCGCGCATCGGCCTTCGCCCGCTCCAGGCGGGACAGGATCCAACGGTCCTCGACCGTCGCCGGCGCCAGGCCGGGCCGCGCCTGCTCGCCGACGCCGAGCAGGATCAGGCGGGCCGCGTTCCACAGCTTGTTGGTCAGCTGCAGCCCCTGCGCGATCTTGTCTTCGGCGAATTTGACGTCCTGGCCGGTCGACATCGCCAGCAGGCCCCAGCGGACCGCGTCGGCTCCGTAGGCCGGGAACTCGCCACCGGCGCTGAACACGGGCGGGCGGGGGCCGCCGTCGATCAGGTCAAGCGGATCGATCCCGGTGCCGAGCGATTTGGACTGCCGGCGGCCGTCGGGCGCCTGGATGATCGCGTGGATGTGGACGTCGTCGAACGGCACCTCGCCGACGAACTCGATCCCCATCATGATCATCCGCGCGACCCACAGGAAGATGATGTCGCGGGCGGTGACGAGCACGTCGGTCGGGTAGAAGGCGCGCAGCTCGGCCGTGTCCTCGGGCCAGCCGAGGGTCACGAATGGCCACAGCGCGCTCGAGAACCAGGTATCGAGCACGTCGGGGTCGCGCGTCCAGCCCTCGCCTATCGGAGCCGCCGCGCCGACGTGGGTTTCGTTGCCCCGGTACCAGACCGGGATCTGGTGGCCCCACCACAGCTGCCGGCTGATGCACCAGGGACGGATGTTGTGCATCCAGTCGAGGTACACGCGCGTCCAGCGCTCGGGATGGAACTTGACGCGACCACTGGTCACGGCCTCGATCGCGGGCGCGGCGAGCTCGTCCATGCGCATGAACCACTGCAGTGAGATCAGCGGCTCGATCCGCTCACCCGAGCGCTGCGAGAACGGCACGTCGTGGGTGTACTCCTCGGAGTTCGCGATCAGCCCGAGCTCGCGAAGCTCGGCGACCACGGCATCGCGTGCCTCCGTCACGGTCAGCCCGACGAACCGCTCGGGCGCCGGGTCCGTGATGCGCCCGTCTTCCCCGATGACGCTGATCCGCTCGAGCCCGTGCCGGTTGCCGATCTCGAAGTCGTTCGGGTCGTGGCCGGGGGTGATCTTCAGCGCGCCGGTGCCGAACTCGGGCTTGACGTACTCGTCGGCGATGATCTTCAGCCGCCGGCCGACGAGCGGCAGGACCGCATGCTCGCCGATCAGCCGGCGGTAACGGTCGTCGTCGGGGTGCACCGCGATCGCGGTGTCGGCGAGCATCGTCTCGGGGCGCACGGTCGCGACCGTGATCGAGCCGGAGCCGGAGCTGAGCGGGTAGTCGATGTAGTAGAGGGTGTCGACGACGGTCTGGTCCTCGACCTCGAGGTCCGACACCGCCGACCCGCTCCCCGGGTCCCAGTTGACCATGTACCGGTCGCGGTAGATGTAGCCCTTTTCGTAGAGCGCGACGAACACCCGCACGACCGCGTCCGCGTATGCCGGGTCGAGCGTGAACCGCTCGTCCTCGTAGTCGCACGACGCCCCCAGTCGCTTGAGCTGGCCGATGATCTGGCCGCCGTACTGCGCCCGCCACTCCCAGACGCGGCGCTCGAACGCCTCCCGCCCCAGCTCTTCCCGGGACAGGCCCTCGTCCCGCAGCGCGTTCTCGACCTGCTTCTGGGTCGCGATCCCGGCGTGGTCGGTGCCGAGGATCCACTTCGACCGCTGGGTGGGTGGGCCCATTCTGTGATAGCGGGTCAGCGCGTCCATGATCGAGTCCTGGAGGGCGTGGCCCATGTGCAGCGAGCCGGTGACGTTGGGCGGCGGGATCGCGATCGAGTAGTTCTCTGAAGCGGTCCCAGCGGGTTCGGGATGCCAGAGCCCGGACTGCAGCCAGCGCTCCGAGATCCGGGGCTCGACCTCGGCGGGGACGTAGCGCTTCTTGGACTCGAGGTCCTTCATCGGAGCCGCAGTGTATGACCGTTCTTTGGCGATCCACTTCCTCTATGCGGTAGTGGATCGCTGAAGAACGCCAGCGGAAGCGGTCAGGCGGCGGCTTCGTCCTGCTCGGCCGGCGCGGCCACGGTCACAAGCGTCGGCGGGATGCCCTTGTCGATCGTGTCGCGGGTCACCACGCACTTCTTGACATCGCGCCTGGAGGGCAGCTCGAACTGGACCTCGAGCAGGACCTCCTCGATGATCGACCGCAGACCCCGTGCGCCGGTCTCGCGCTCCAGCGCCTTGTCGGCGACCGATTGCAGCGCCTCGTCCGCGAACACCAGCTCGATCCCGTCGAACTGGAAGAAGCGCTGGAACTGCTTGACCAGCGCGTTACGCGGCTCGGTCAGGATCTTCATCAGCTCGCTGCGCGACAGCTGGTGGATCGCCGACATCACCGGCAGGCGGCCGATGAACTCGGGGATCAGGCCGTACTGGATCAGGTCCTCGGGCAGGCAGTGCTCGAACAGCTCGCCCAAGTCGCGCTGCTCCTTGGACTGGATCGCGGCGCTGAAGCCGACGCCCTGGTGACCGATCCGGCGTTCGATCACCCGGTCGAGGTTCGCGAACGCGCCGCCGCAGATGAACAGGACGTTGGTCGTGTCGATCGACAGGAACTCCTGATGGGGGTGCTTGCGGCCGCCCTGCGGCGGGACCGAGGCGGTGGTCCCTTCGAGGATCTTCAGCAGGGCCTGCTGGACACCCTCGCCGGAGACGTCGCGGGTGATCGACGGGTTGTCGGCCTTGCGCGCGATCTTGTCGACCTCGTCGATGTAGATGATCCCGGTCTCGGCCTTCTTGACGTCGTAGTCGGCCGCCTGGATCAGCTTCAGCAGGATGTTCTCGACGTCCTCGCCGACGTAGCCGGCCTCGGTCAGCGCGGTCGCGTCGGCGATCGCGAACGGGACGTTGAGGATCTTCGCCAGCGTCTGCGCGAGCAGCGTCTTGCCGCAGCCGGTCGGCCCCAGCAGCAGGATGTTCGACTTCTGCAGCTCGATGTCGTGGTCATCGGACTGCATCATCTGGACGCGCTTGTAGTGGTTGTAGACCGCAACCGAGAGCGTCCGCTTGGCCTGCTCCTGGCCGACCACGTATTCGTTGAGGACGTCGTAGATCTCCCGCGGCTTGGGGAGGTTCTCGATGTCGAAATTGGGCGGGGCGGTGAGTTCCTCGTCGATGATCTCGTTACAGAGATCGATGCACTCGTCGCAGATGTAGACGCCGGGTCCGGCGATCAGCTTCTTGACCTGCCGTTGCGACTTCCCGCAAAAGGAGCAGAGGAGCTGCTCGTTCGAATCGGTCGGACGTGCCATTGCAATTCCTCTCCGGAGTACGAACTGAAGGACCGCCGAAGCTCGAGCACCCAGGTTAGCCGGTCGGGGGTGTGGCCGGCGGAGCCGGGCCCCCAGGGGACATTCTTCAGTGCTGCGAGATCACCCGGTCGATGATTCCGTAGTCCTTCGCCTCCTCAGAGCTCATGAAGTAGTCGCGCTCGGTGTCCTTCTTGACTTCGTCGACCGGCTTGCCCGAGTGATGGGCGATGATCTCGTCGAGCCGCCCGCGGAGGTCGATGATTTCCCGCGCGTGTATCTCGATGTCGGTCGCCTGGCCCTGGAAGCCGGCGGAGACCTGGTGGATCAGGATCTTGGCGTTCGGCAGCGCCATCCGCTTGCCGGCGGCCCCGCCCGCCAGCAGCAGGGCGCCCATCGACATCGCGATCCCGACGCAGATCGTCTGCACGTCGGGCTTGATGAACTGCATCGTGTCGTAGATCGCTAGGCCCGCATACACCGATCCGCCGGGCGAGTTGATGTAGAGCGAGATGTCCTTGTCCGGATCCTCGGACTCGAGGTGCAGCAGCTGGGCGACGATCAGGTTCGCGATCTGGTCATCCACCGGAGTGCCCAGGAAGATGATGCGCTCGTTCAGCAGCCGGCTGTAAATGTCGAACGCGCGCTCCCCACGGGAGGTCTGCTCGACGACCATCGGTACGAGTGGGCTCATGGTCCTCGCTTCTTTTGTTGCCCGTGGGTGAGTTCCTGCCGAATGTATCAATCGGCTTTTGGCGGCCCGGACGGGTCGCCGCGGCGCGCCGGCCCGTTGCTCGACAGCCCTAGGAGCCGGGCGTCCAGAGCTGCTCTGACGCCTTACCCGGCCGCTCGCTGGACTCGGGTGTCCACAGCTGTTCGCGCGCCTGGGCGCGCTCGGCGCTGATCGGCTTGGCCTGCTCGACGAGCAGCTCCACCGCCTGGCGGCCCGCGAGCTCGTTGCGAATCCGCGCCAGGCGGCCGCCTGACTCGAGCTGGTGCAGCAGTTTCTCGGGCGTGGTCTTGTTGCGCTCGGCGCTCGGCACAAGCGCCTCGAGGACCTGGTCGTCGGTCGGCTCGATCAGCTCCGCCTCGACGACCGCGGCGATCACAGCCTCGCGCTTCAGCGTCTGCTCGGCGTCGGACTCGGCCTGATGCGCGAGCTCCTCCTCGGTCGCGCCCGCGATCTGCAGGTATGCCTCCTTGGACACTCCCTGGCGACCCAGCGACTCGAGCGTCTCCTCGACGATCTCGTGCGCGCGTGCGTGGACGAGCTGGTGCGGGATCTCGATCTCCGCCCGGTCGACGACGGCGTCGAGCACGTCACGTTCGAACTCGTGCTCGATCTCGTGCTGCTCGTACTCGCGCAGGCGGGTGGCGATGTCGTCCCGCAACTCGGCGAGGGTGTCGAACCCGGCGGCCTCGGACGCGAACTCGTCGTCGAGCTCCGGCAGTCGCTTGGCCTTGACCTCGGTGACGGTGACGTCGAACGTCGCCTCCCTGCCGGCGAGGTCCTCGGAGCCGTAGTCCTCGGGGAAGGTCACTTCGACGGCGCGCTGCTCGCCGGCGCCGGTGCCGACCAACTGGTCCTCAAAGCCGGGGATCAGCCGCCCCGAGCCCAGCTCCAGCAGCTGGTCCCGGCCCTCGCCGCCGGGGAACGGCTCGCCGTCGAGCGTGCCGACATAGTCGATCACGACGTGGTCGCCGGCCTCGGCGGCCCGCTCGACCGTCTCCAGCGTCGCCAGCCGCTCCCGCAGGCGCTCGACCTCGCGATCGATCGCCTCCTCGTCGGCGACAGGCTCGCGCCGTCCCACCTCGAGGCCCTTGTAGGCGCCGAGCTCCGCGCGCGGGCGCACCCCGATCTCGATCGAGAACGACAGCGGCGCGCCCTCCGCCGGCAGGTCGCCGACATTGATGTCCGGTTCGCCGACCGGCGAGATCCCGGAGGCGTCGATCGCGTCGACGTACCAGCTGCCGAGCGCGCTACGCAGCGCCTCGTCGAGCACGTAATCCCGCCCCAGCCGGCGGATCACCACCGGCGGCGGCACCTTGCCCTTGCGGAACCCGGGGATCCTGAGGTTCGCGCCGAGCGAGCGGGCGGCCTGCTGGATCCGGCGCTCGACCTCCGCCGGGGCGACCTCCGCCTCCAGACGCACGCGCGACTCGGGAAGCTCGGTGACCGTGGTGGTAACTGTGGACGCCATCGGCCCCCAGACGATAGCTTGACGCCATGCGCACGCGATCCCTGGCGGGCGCGGCCGCCCGGCTCCTGACCGGTGGATTCGCGTTCCTCGTGGCGGCTGTGATTGACGTCTGCCGTGCCCTGGCTACCCTGGGCGGGCGGTCGATTTCATCGCGGTTAGTGGCGAACTTTCAGCCACCGCCAGCGTCTGTACTGATGAAGGCTGCGCAACCCTCAGGGAGCCATGGAATCGGCATGCGCGGCGGATCCAGCTCAAACAGGAGGCGAGCTATGAAGGCAAACGGAGAGAGCTCATGAGACGTAGACTGTTCCCGCTCGTAGCGGTTGCAGCAGTTGCGCTCGGCGTACTCGTCGCCATGGCAGCGAGCGCGACCGCCACCACCAAGGTCCGGAATGACTGGGGGGGCGGCGGCGGCTTCGGCTGTCAGCAGCAGATGAGGGTCTCGGGGACGATCGCGTCGATCGCCGCGCCGGACTTCACGATCACCGTCAACGGCATGACGCCGATGGGCGGCACGACCGGTGACAACGACAACGACGGCGACGACAACGGCGGCATGGGCTCCATGCACCGGATGGACGACAACGGCTTCGGTAACTGCTTCGAGGGCGGCCATGGCTTCGGCCACTTCGGCGGCGGTGGCCGCGGTGACGGTGGCCGCGACGGAGACATCCGCGCGCATCAGACCGCGACGACGCCGACGACGACCACCACGACGCCGACCACAACCACTCCGGCGCCGACCACGCTGACGATCGCCACGACGGCGACCACCAGGTTCATCGTCGACGGCAACTCGAGCGCGACGATCGCGAACCTGGCCGTGGGCCAGAAGGTCGTCGTGATCCTGGCGCCGCAGATGATGACGCCCCCGTCGACGACCACGATGACGACACCGACCACCACGACCACCACGACCACGACCACAACCTCGACGACTCCGCCGGCCGGCGGGGGCTGGGGTGACGGTGACGGTGGCTGGGGCCACGGTGGCCGCGGCGGGCATCAGACCACGCCCCCGACCAGCACGACGACGCCGACGGCCTTGACGGTCATCGCAACGTCGCCGCCGCAGCTGTACGCGTTCGTCGGCACACTGTCCGCGGCCCCCGCGGCCGGCGCCACGTCGCTGTCGGTCGGCAGCATCACCGAGTCGCTGCCGAGCGGCCTGTTCACGGCGCCCGCGACCTTCACGGTCGGCCCGAACACGCTGGTGTTCGGCGGCTCCTCGATGTCGATCGGCTCGGTCTCCGGTCTGGCCTCGGGTGACGTCGTCGCCGGCGGCGTGATCGGTACGGCCGGCGAGACCGCCGCCCAGGTGGAGGCGAGCCCGCTGGCAGTGGTGGTGGACTTCACCACCGGGCCGACGCCCTCGATGACGGCTGCGAAGCTCCACCGTCTGAAGACGGAGGCGCTGAACCGTGCCGTGGGCATGCTCAAGAGCAAGATGAAGGCCAAGAGCTCGAAGAAGGCCAAGCCGGCTGCCCGTCACCACAAGGCGGCCAAGGCGACTCGCCATGCGACTCGCCATGCGACTCGTCATGCGACTCGCCACGCGAAGGCCCACAAGGCAGCTCACCACACCAAGAAGTAAGCAGTAAGGCAGGGGTAACCGAGTGGGAGTGACGGCGAGCAATGGGAGGGCGTCGGGCGCAATCGCGCCCGACGCCAGACCCCCGCTCGCCGTCCCCCGCCGGTTGTTGAGACTGCGGTCGGACGCCGCCCTCGCCGAGCGTTTCGCGCTCGGCGATGAGGCGGCTTTCGACGTGCTTTACGAGCGGTATCGGCCGGCTGTGCTGTCGGTCTGCATGGGGATCCTCGGAGCCCTCCACGACGCCGAGGACGTCACCCAGGAAACCTTCTCCGCGCTGGCGGTCGCGCTCCGCGCGAACCCGCCGAGCGAATTGCGTCCGTGGCTGGCGCGGGTCGCCCGGAACGCTGCGATCGACGTTACCCGGCGGGGCCGGCAGCGGGCGCTCACCCCTACCGGCGAGCTTCCCGAGGTACCGGTACGCCAGTCGAACGGCAGGGCCGAGCTGGAGGCCTTGCTCGACGGCATCCGGGAGCTGCCCGAGAGCCAGCGCACGGCGCTGCTGATGCGCGAGCTCGGCGGCCACTCGTACGGCCAGATCGCGACCGTGCTCGAGACCCACGAGGACGCCGTCCGCGGGCTGATCGCGCGCGCCAGGGTCGGCCTGCGAGCGCACCGCGAGGCCAGCCAGCTGCCGTGCGCCGCCGCCCGAGCGTCGATCGAGGCGGAGCCGGACGGGCGCCGCCACGACCGCACGATCCGTCGCCACCTTCGCAACTGCGCGGCCTGTCGCGCGTATCGCACGGCCCTTCGAGACGACGCCAGGGCGCTCAGGGCGCTGCTCCCGATCGAGGGCGGGATCGCCGCCGGCGGCGGCCTCCTCGGCGGTGGGCTCGCCGCCAGCAAGGGCCTGATGGTAGGCGCCGGGTTGACGCAGGCCGGAGCCGCCTGCGCCGCATCCGTGTGCGCGGCCGGGGCGGTCGGCGGACTCGTGCTGATCGCGCCCCCGTTCCATCGCGCGGGCGCCCCGGGGCCGGCTGCCCCGCACACCGCTGTGCGAGCGCACCGGAGCATCGACCGCCAGCCGGTCGCACGGCCCTTGGCGGTACCGCACGGGGCCGCACACCCGGCTTCGGCTCCAAGCAGGACCGCCGTCGCGCCGGCACGCGTTGGCGCGGTGCATCGCACCGCGACACATCACACCGCGGTGCATCGCACCGCGACGCATCACGCCGCAGCGCATCACGCAACGGCAACCACGCCGACAGCGACACACCGCCATCTGCGCCTGCCGACTCGGAGCATCCACAGCGACGTCGACGTCCGTTATTCGCGGAACGAGCCGGCCAGAGCCGGTTCGCAGCCCAGTCATCGCGGTCGGCACAACCATTTCAGCTGGCACCGTCCCAGCGCCGCAGCCGTGGTGCGGACGCCCACGGTTCCGGCCCAGCCCGGCGCCGGTGCACGCG
>Ga0123356_10007261_pt1 | contig 11069 bp, 8 predicted proteins | sample TergutEmb28metaG_2_FD_92546 | JGI IMG/M metagenome (GOLD analysis project Ga0123356, IMG submission 92546) | Embiratermes neotenicus P3 segment gut microbial communities from Petit-Saut dam, French Guiana - Emb289 P3 | ecosystem: Host-associated > Arthropoda: Insects > Digestive system > Gut ... | reverse complement strand
GGTTATGAATTCAGCCGCTGGGGAACATATCACAGATCCTGCGCAAATGAAATTGGCATAGATCGCACATCTTCAGGGACGGGTTATACGAATCAATATTCAAAAAAAAATGCGCTTCTTTTTGCTGATACGTCAACATGCCCGCAAAATATGATACTTTTTTTTCACAGGCTTCGTTATGATTTCATAATGAAAAATGGAAAAACCTTGCTGCAGAACATATATGACACCCATTTTGAAGGTTATGACGAAGCGGCTCTGATGGCGGAAGAATGGAAAACACTGAAAAATCTGTTGGAAAATGAAGTATATGAATCGGTTGCCGGCCGTTTTGAAAGGCAGCTTTCCAACGCGCGTGAATGGCGGGATCAAATTAATACATACTTTTACCGCAAGACGGGTATAAAAGACGAAAAAAACCGTAAAATATTTGATTAAATTTATATGGACTTTATTAATAATTTAGTGTTATAATTCATATAATGAAACAAGGCAATATATGGGTAGTTTTAAATCCCACAGCTGGGAAGGGTAAAGCCGGAAAACTTCAAAACAAAATAGAGACTATTCTTAAAGCAAGCGGGCGTGATTTTCAGATACACACGACAAAAGCAAGCGGTCATGCCATAGATATTGTTCACAGTCTGCCCATAAAAGATGATGATATTACAGTTGCAGCGGGCGGAGACGGAACATGCAATGAAGTAGTAAACGGGCTTTTAACAAGAAGACCAAGATCGGCAACAGCGCCTCTTTTTGGAATAATTCCGATTGGCAGGGGAAATGATTTTTCATCAACGCCGGGAATACCGGAAGACGTAGAAAAAGCAGTAAAAATAATTCTGGAAGGAAAAGAACGTCCTTTGGACGCAGGTTTGGTAAAGGGCGGTTTTTTCCCGGATGGCAGATATTTTGTAAATGGAGTTGGAATGGGCTTTGATACCAAAGTTGGTTTTGAAGCGGCAAAAATGAAAATAAAAAGCGGGCTTACCTACACTGTAGGAGCTCTTATAACCCTTATTAAATATGAACCTTCGCCTGTTGTGCATATGAAGTATGACGAAAAAGAAGTAACGCTTGCATCTGTAATTATTTCGATAGTAAACGGCAGGCGTATGGGCGGAAGTTTTTACATGGGACCGAACGCTCTTTTGGATGACGGCCTTTTTGATATATGTTATGTGCGGCATCAGGAAAAAAGATCTCAACTGCTAAAAATATTTTCTCATTATAAAAAAGGAACCCAGGCGGAATGTCCCGGCGTGTATACATCAAAAGCGGCTAACTTTCATCTGAAAGCTCTGGAGGGTGGAATGGCGGTGCACTGCGACGGGGAAACTGTTTGTTATGAAGGTAAAGAACTGGAAATAAGCTGCCAGCCCGGTGCATTGCGGCTTATTGGTGCATAAAATGGGTTTTAGACGGACAGCCGTAACTTATTTTCTAAAAGGAATTTTGAGTATTGTCTGCAAAATAGACTGCAGGGAATTTTCCAAAGCTTTATCAAACAACAAGCCGCTTCTTGTTGTGTTTAATCATATTAATTTTCTGGAAGTGCCTATTCTTGTAACTCATAGTTATCCAATGAAAGTATCCGGGCTTGTCAAATCTGAAACATGGAAAAATCCAATATTTGCTTTTTTATTTAATACATATAAGGCAATTCCAATAGACAGAAAAGGGGCTTTTTCCGAAAGTTTTAAAAAAGTGCGCGAAGCCATAATAGACAAAGGTTTTTACATATGCGTTTCACCAGAGGGAACACGAAGTAAAGACGGCGTACTGGGAAAAGGAAAAGCGGGAATTATCCAGCTTGCTCTGGAAGCAGACGTGCCTATACTCCCTGTAGCTCATCATGGCGGAGAAAATATCTGGAATAACATAAAAAGATTTAAAAGAACTCCTTTTTGCTTTAAAGCGGGACGTCCTTTTAAAATTAATTATGAAGGCAGACCCGGAAAAGAAGAAAGGGAAAATATATTAACGGAAGTAATGGCGCAAATTGCAAAACTTTTGCCGGAAAACATGCGCGGCGCCTATTCCCAATTTACAGATTGTGAATGTAAATATTTGAGTTTTATATGATACATATATTTGATGTTGATCATACAGTAATCAGTAAAGCGTCTGCTGTGTGTTTTATTAACCTTGCGTTAAAAGAAAAGATAATTCGTTTTTCACAAATCAGCCGTCTTCCTTTGGACTGGATTAAATATAAGTTATCACGTCCGGATATGGATTTTATAGAAAATACGGTAAAAAAACTTTCAGGAATAAAAAAAGAAGAGCTGGATAGAGTTTCGCAAATTTGTTTTGAAAAATATTTAAAGCCGAATATTTACAAAGGCGCCGCGCTTCTTATACGCGAAGCTCAAAACAGGGGAGAGAAAGTTATATTTGCAACTTCTACATTCGATTTTATTATTAAACCATTGGAAAAATATTTTAATATCCAGGAATCTATCGCATGCGAAATGGAATATTTGAATGGAATAACAACAGGTAAACTTGTTGGAATCAGCTGTTTTGGCCATAAAAAGAAAATTGCGGCAGAAGCATGGATGAATCGTAATAATGTAAAAACACAGGATGTAATTTTTTATTCAGATTCATACATCGATATTCCTCTTTTGGAATACTGCGGAAATCCGGTAGCTGTAAACCCTGACGGGACGCTTGCAGGAAAAGCAAAAAAACACGGCTGGAAAATATTGCTTTTTAAAGGAGTCCTTGGAACTACTGCTGCCAGTTGAATTTTACCCCAAGGCCGTTATCTGTAAATATGGAATCGAACATATTCATTTGCAAAGATACTCTTCTGCCTGACAAAGCGGCCTGCGCTGATGATGGAGTGTTTATGGCATTTCCTGCGCCGTCTGTAATTGTCATTGTTGAGTTTGCGGGCGCGCTAAAGCTAATCGAAAAATTATAGCCGTCAAAAGACTGTCTTGCAAGTTCTTTAAGATTTTCGCTGTGTGCAGAAGATGATTCATTATGAATAATCATGTCAAAATTACCTGACAGGCCGTTATGGTTAATCGAAATATTGCTGACATTTGAATTAAGAAATGATACAAGGGTTTGCGTATTGGGAAACTCTATAACTGTGTTTATGATAATATCCCGCGTTGTTTCCCTGTTTGAATAAGAGGCAAGCCTGGAACCCGGAATCCTGTCCAGGGTTCTTTGTAAATCCTGACGGCTAAGGGGAATTGACGGCATTTGAACATTTCCGTCCAACTCGCCCATATTGTAAAGCACACGGGAAATGTTATAAATCATTGTTAATCGGCTGGAACCGTCCCTGTTTAATTGAATGTCCATAGACAAACCGATACATGAATTTAAAAGCAGAACAAAAGCTGCAAGAATCGGCAAAACGATTATTTTTATCTTTTTCATCAGAATTCCTCCGAATGTATTTTCATATCCTGAATACGAACAAACGTCTCTTTTTCTATCATACTAAAAGCCTTTTGCAGGACTTTCTCGCCAAAAGCCCTGGAATTGGACACAATAGCCCCCCCTATCTGGGAAAAGGCGAGTGAATCCTGAAGGTCAACTTCCGCCGCGCTTAAGTGAAAACGCTGACGCATTTTATCCAAAATGGACTTGATAATACGGCGTTTTTCCTTGATGTTGACAACATCGGGAATCTCAAAAATTATCTGAATCATTGAAACAACCATGGAAATATAGATAATATAACATAAGATGTTTGTTTTGAATACAAGGCGAAGGACATTTTTTAAGATTCTCGTTTTTCTTCATTTTGCCCTGTTTATAACGTCTATGGGGTTTTCGCAGGAAGAAGCCGCCGCTGAACTTGATATGAATGAACTTAGGCGAAGGATTCTGGGGGAAGCGCCGCAGGAATTAATGAGTTATTCATTGGGCGATTCCAATGTTTCTTTCTTTATGACAGGTTCCTGGAAGGGAGAATTACAGGGCAATTTAGGTTTTTTTAATTCTCCGCTTGGAACAGGTTTTATATCCCCCGAAACGCCTTTGCTTTTTAAACAGGAAGTAGACCTGACAATGTCTCTTTGGATAAATAACAGATGGTTTGTAGAAGCCAACTTTTTGGATGATTCCAGCCAAAATACATATCGGGCAGGTTATCAGGGACAACCCGGAGAATTTATACAATATGCAGGAATTGGAAATACAGGACTTGATTTTCCTTCGTTCCCGTACCTTGATCTTGGAGGCGATTCTCCTTCTTCATTTGGTTTTTACGGCCGCTTTAACAGCAATAATATTAATGTGCATACGCTTATTCGTTATGACGCGGCTTCCAGAGAAGAACGAATATTTACAGGCGGAAGAGAAAGAACATACAGCGATATACAGCTTACAAATTCAATACGGGGTGTTTCCTTTGTTTTGCCGGATGAAGAAGTTAATTCCGAAATTATCGTATACATCGAAGATGAAAATGGAACTATCAGCGATACAAACGGACGAAGATGGAGACTTGCAGCAGCCAGCGAGTATGCAGCTTCAAGCCGTCAGGGTCTTTTGGAATTGAGTATAAGACCAAATGGCATGGTAGCCATTGCGTATGCAGACGGAGTGCCGCACTGGGCAGCTTCCATGGACGATTTTATGACTGAAGCGCAGGCAGAATTTGGATCTAACGTAGATTTGGATCAGTATCCGCAATGCTGGCAGGTAAATTTACAAATAGATAACAGACACGTGCTTGTAATTTATCAGCCGGGAACATTTTCTCCGTTTGAAAGACGCAATCGTTATGACTCTCCTTCAAGTTCATCAGAAAGAGCAGCTCTTGTATGGCTGTCTACAGGAACAGAAGTAAAAAGTTACACGCTTGTTCAGCTTGAAAATACAGCTTTTGATATTCCGATTTTATCCGCTTCTTTAAACCAAAGGAATGTATACGAACTTTCAAGGGATAGCGCTTCAGACAGAAGATCTCCCGGAAACAGATGGCCGCTTGCAGATATGTATCCCGAGATTTATCTTTCAGGCAATGCAAATAGTTCAGGCGACATAGCGCTGCGTTTTACAAACTTTAACAGCGTAAGCGGGTATTTTATAGGCGCTGATGCAATTCCGGGTTCCATTCAGGTTTGGCGAAGCGGGATTTTAGACAATAATTTTAACTATAATTCAAGTTCAGGAGAAGTTATAATTTCAGGTTCTGTCGGACAAAATGAAACTATTCGCATAACATATTTAAGTAAAAGCGACGGAATGCGATATGGCAGTATCGCCGCAGGCGTGGGAGCTGTTTACAATAACAATGATAGTCCTTTTTCCGCGCAGGCTGCGGTTGGAATTCGCTGGAATTTAACAGATGATTCTTTTACAGAAGAAAATATGCCAAGCACCGGAACAGTCGGCGTTAGCGCAAAAGCGGCGTGGAATTATGATAATTTAAAAGCGCATATTTCGGGCGGTTTTACAGTCGTGCAAACAGATACTACAGGATTGTACCGCGCCGCCGGAATGGAATGGAATGAAATTTCTTTGGCTTTACCGCCCGATACTTCATTTATTTCCAATCCGTTTTTTTTATCAAACAATGACGAATTGAATCTGGCAAACCGCGCGGATTTAATATACAGAAATTATTATAACAACAGTATTCTTGGCAATAATCTTATGCAAATTAGCTGGAATGCTCCCGTTGTTTCCGGTATTTTAAGGCCGTATCCTGCAAAAGATTCCATGTTTGGAAGCGCAACGGTTTTAGTCGCGGATTTTTCACTGGAAGACGGTGAATGGACAGGCTTTCAAACGCCGCTTGGGTTGAACAATGAAATTCTTTCAACCGCGGGCGAAATAGAAATACCATTTAGGTTTTATGATTTTACTCATTCGCCGGGCCCGGGCTTTAGATTAATTATTCAGATAGGTACGCTTTCCGGAAGTGATTTTTCGTTTGCCGAAAATCACGCGCTTGTTTGGGAAGAAGAGCTTTTCCCAAATGACGGAACTTATAATACAGAACCATATATTGCAAGGTTCATAATTAACGAAGAAGACAGACGAAAACTTGGAAACGCAAATTATTTGCGCGTAGTTGCAGTGAACAATACAGGGGATGTTGTTAGCGGCCGTGTTTTAATGGCTCCTCCCATCGTGCGCGGTTCTTCGTTCAGGGGAATTACTTATGACGGCTCTTCTGTGAATAGAACAACCAATCAGGTTACAGCTTCCGAAACAAGAGAAATAGATGGAAATAACCTGGAGTCCGCTTATGGCAGTATAATAAGACGTCTTCATCATACGCACGGAACGCAAAGGGTACTTAGAATTGATTGGGAAGAAATGACATCAGGAATATCCGTTGGTGTAGACGGCAGAATTGCAGAGATTCCCCTTTCTGATTACCGCGACCTGTCATTTTTTGTAAAAGGACCGCAAAGTGAATCTGCCATTACCGGCGGTGAACTTGTATTTATTATTGCATTAAGTTCCATTTCTGCCGCGCAGTTGGAAGCGCGTATCCCATTAAGCGCATTCAGCGCCAATGAATGGAGAAAAGTTACAATTCGATATCAGGGTAGTAATACAGGAATTACTGTAGATAACGGAGATTCAACAGGTTCCAGGTTAATTTATAATCCCGTTAATGTTTCCAATGATGATACAAGAAGAACAAGTTATGTAGCAATACTTATAGATCCGGAAGGTTCTGCGCTTCCAAAAGGAAATATTTATATCGATGAAATAATACTTGAAGATCCTGTTTTATATTACAGGATAAACGCAGGAGCGGCAATTGATTATACAAGGCCGGGCGCTTTGTTTTCTGTCGGCGGTATTTCTGTTTTGGAAGATTTCCGTTTTTCTACCGCTTTGGAGTCTGAAAACCGCGCGGCAGTTGAAACACAGGACAATATATTTAACGGCAGTGTATTCAGCCGGACAAGAGCCGAAATTAAATTTTTGGGCATAAATATCACGGGCAATTTTTCGTTTACCGCTGCGGAAGATACATTTTTATGGAGTGGGGATCAGGAAATATCAAAGACAATCGGCGCTTTTTCTGTAAAAGATTATTTTTATGTTTCGAATCAAACAAATTCTTTTCGTCATACCCTAAATATGGCATATCTGTCAAACTTTCACGCGCGTTTTGACGCCGACGCGCTTTATGATTTTTCAAGATTAAGGCAAAGATGGAATTTTGGAATTGGTTACAGACCGGATAATATTTTAATTCCTTCGGTTTCTGCAGGCACGGAAGCGATATGGACATCAGAAAATCAAACATATGAAAATGACAATTACGGCGAGTTATGGCTTGGAACTTTTTATTCGCTTGTTCCGGATATCGGAAGAAACACGGATGCAAGAAGAACGCACTCGCAATTTACAATAACGCAGAGAACAAGGCCTGTAGGAGGCGTAATTACAGTCAGGGGCGGTACAAATTATACAGGCGCAAATAATCAGATACGTTCTGAAAGTTCCGCTTTTTTGGATGTTCCTGTTTTTATAGACAGAACAACTCTTAATTTCAGGGCGGGGCGGGGTTTTAGAAAACATCTTTTTGACTATTACGGAAATGATGTTTTATCCGATAGCAACAAGTTTTTTGAAAGTGTAAATGATTCTTTTGCTGTTTGGAGTATTTTGCCGTTTTATTCGCTTTTTTCGGCTGATTTAAACAGCGCGATGGATAAAGCGCTTGGAAACTCTCCGTCCGAAAATATTTCTTTATACACATCTTTTAACGACCATTTTAGCGTTAGGTTGAATTTGCCCGGTATTCAAAACTTCTCGGCTTTTTTTATTCCTTCCAGAATTACGTTTAGAATTGAAAGAATACTGGAACAAAAACTGGAAACAAGAACAGATATGCTGAATATAGGCGGCAGCCTTGGATATTCCGCGATTAATATGTTTGGGTTGCTTGGGCATTACCCTGTATTTAAATTTTATCAAAGCGATGAATATTATCATGGAATAGAAGCAGCATTTGTAATTCCCGCATATGATGAAGAAATGTCATGGAGAGTACAATCTGTTTTTAATGCCGGATTCAGGGGTTTTTCCAACAGCGTATTAAATATCTCTAATACATTTACATGGCGTTCCAACGGTTATTGGATGGAAAGTTTTACAGCGGGAATGGAAGCCCCTACAAAAAGAAGTATTTTAAGCGTGTTTTATGACTGGATTGTTTCTTCTGCAGAAAAACAAAATACGCTGAATGTTTCATCCTTTTTTAATTCAGGTTATGAACAGCTTAGAAGAGAATCTGTGGAAGTACTGTTTGACAAATCCGGCGATTATTTACGCTGGAGTATTATCGCAGGACATGAAGAAATAGTCAGAATAATCGGCAGGCTTAACTTTACAACATTTATTAAATTAAGATTCAGTGAAAATCTATATACGGATGTTTTTACATTTGACGCGCAGATTGGAACAACATTAAGGATTATTTTCTAGGGACTGGCGCATATTATTTATAATGCCTCGCATTGTTTCCCTGTTTGCAGCGCTCACCCTGGAAGACAATCTTTCAACTGCGGCAATATCATTAAAACCGTCGCTTATTGCTCCCTGAAGTTCTGTAATTCCTTCGCCGCTTGAGCCGTCTGCGATTAATAATACTCTTGCAATTGCAAAGCGGACATCGCTTTTTGCCGGGTCTATGGAATTGGCGGCAATTTCAGAAAGAGCCTGACGGTATTCTTCCAGCGCTCTTGCATAAAATTCATGCTGCTCAAGAACTCGTGCATACTCGTATCTTACTTTTGGATCTGTGTGAATTTTAAGCCAATTGGAAAAATGTTCGATTGCGTCAACTTTATTTAAAGCGGCCTGACATCTTGCATAAAGAAGCATAACATCCCTGTTTTCCTGCAGGGCAATAGGGTATCTTAGCAAAACTTCTTCGGCTGCGATATATCTTTCCATCGCAAATAAAACAAGAGCGTGATTATAACCGTCGTCTGCGCTTTCCGGAACAAGTGAAAGCAGCCTTGAATAATGTTTTTCCGCGGTTTGAATATCTCCAAGCATTATCCTTGTATAAGCGGCTGCTTTTAAAGCGTGGATATTATCGGCGTCCCTTCTTAAAATACTTTCAAAATGCCTTGCGGCTTCTTCGTATCTTTGTCTTTCATATGCAAGACGTCCAAGATTATAGGTTGACGCAATCATGGTTCTGTTTGCCTGTCTTGCGCGGTTAAGCCATTTTTCGGCCTCTTCATATTTGCCAAGTTCAAAATACGCCATTCCAATAGAGTAGTATTCTTCCGCAGAAGCAGCCGAGCTAACACAGGCGTAAAAGAAAAGAGAAAAAACAAGAATGAAAAACAATAACAAATATTTTTTCATTTAACCTCTTTAAGTAATTCTACTTGCGCGATGCAGGAAAGTCCAGTACGGTTTTTTCGATTTCCCGGAACTGCGAACGATAAAGATTCGCAAGCCCTGCGCCGTAATCGGCAAGCAATTGAATAATATTGCGGGGATTTGTTTCGTTGTCGCTTCCGTTAATGCGATCCCCCGCGTCTCCCAGTCCGGGCATGATATATGCGTCTTTGTTAAGAGCTCCGTCCATCCATAAAGTATAAACATCGCAATTTTCCAGCGCTCTTACAACCCTAAGAGAGCCTTTTAATGCGGAAATAACATTAAAAAACATAACAGAGCGCGGTTTTATTCCAATACTGTTTAAATATTTTACTACAGTGACCAAACTTCCGCCGGTTGCATTCATTGGGTCAGCAAAAATTAAATCCTTGCCGTTTAACGATTCAAAATTTAAAAATGATTTATCAAGATCCAGAATATATTCCATATCCTTTTCTATTTTTTTATCATTGCGGTATATTCTAAACAGGGCAAACGGAGTTATATAACCGCTGGATGAATATTCTTCTATTTCCTTGCTCATAATCATGGAAGGAAGAAGCGCAGCGCGAAGCATTACGCACATAACCGTATTGCAAATTCTGTCGTCTATATTTGTAATTTTATGAACGGCATAATTTTGAGCGGGGCGCGTTACAGGCGTTTTTATAATAAGATAATTTTTTTGCGTACCGGAAAAAGTCCACGCAAATTTAAAAAGCATTTCGTAGGCTCTTTGAATATAATAAACAAATTCATTGTTATCGGTATTTATATCCCTTAATTTGGCAATCAGGCGGGAAGCCTCGCTGTGATTTTCTGTTGGGGATGAAAAAGTATAGACATTTATTCTTGGATTTTTCTGGCATATTTCATGCATAAGAGCGCCCATTTCGTTGTAAAGGGTAATAATGCTGTTTTCAGCGTCTTTTTTACCTTCCTGCACTTTTGGGAACAATTCAATCGCCTTGTTAAAAAGCAAATCTGTCCTTTTCAGGTTATCCTTGTCGTCCTCTGTTAAATAACCGTCCAACTCCTCGGCCTTTAAAATCACCTTATTCTTCATAATCTGTAATATATCATATATGCCGATAAAGTACAATTTATTTAACCCTAACCCCTGATTGACAAAACCCCAAAAAAGATGGAATTTATCATTATATGAAAAATTTTACCCATGTTTTTATATTGATATTTCTTGCAGCGGCGCTTGTTTTTACAGGTTCCTGCAGAAATAACGAGAACAGTTCCGTAAAAAGGGAAGACCATTTTTCGCTGGAAATTGGCCCCATGGAAGACCAAATAGCGCTTTACAGACTGGAAGGTTCCAGGGGTATTAGACGAATTGGATTTACCATGCGCGACGGTTCTTTCTACATTGCAGACGGAAACAGCGGAAAAGTTGTCCGTTATAACTCATACGGCAATTTAATATTCATGATTTACAACGAAGAAACAAACCCGCCGCCCATTACCCTAAGACCGAATATATCAGCCGACGAGCAGGCAACGCGCTGGGCTTATTCATATCCTTTGGAAGAGCCGGGCTGGATAGCTGTAGATTCCAAAAGACATATTTTTGTAGAAGACAGGCTTCCGCCTCAGCATCATCGTTCTGATTCTGAAACAAGGGCATTGCTGGATGGAATCATTCTTCATTTTGATCAGGACGGGCTTTTTTATAATTATCTTGGCAGGGAAGGAATCGGCGGAAGTCCGTTTCC
>Ga0123356_10007260_pt1 | contig 11073 bp, 10 predicted proteins | sample TergutEmb28metaG_2_FD_92546 | JGI IMG/M metagenome (GOLD analysis project Ga0123356, IMG submission 92546) | Embiratermes neotenicus P3 segment gut microbial communities from Petit-Saut dam, French Guiana - Emb289 P3 | ecosystem: Host-associated > Arthropoda: Insects > Digestive system > Gut ... | reverse complement strand
GAGTATTTGAGCCACTATTTGCGTAAAGACCCCATTCCGGGTGCAAAACGCGTTTTTAATTATGCAAAGAAGTATTTGGAAGAGATTACTTTAGAAGAAGTGAATGCGTTGGCTAATCAATGGATTACCAAAGAAAATATTGCAGTTGTTGTAATGGCGCCCGAAAAAGAAGGCGTGATGGTGCCTGCCGAAGCAGAAATTTTGGCTATTGTGAAAGACGCTTCTTTAGAAAATGTAGAGCCTTACATCGACACGTATAAAGAACAGGAAATGGTGGATGTAGAGTCGTTGCAAAGAGGTCAAATTATCTCTGAAAATCTAATTTCTGATGTAGGTGTAACAAAAGTAACTCTCAGTAACGGCATTACAGTATTGTTGAAAAAAACCGATTTTAAAAATGATGAGATTTTGTTTAGAGCTGTAAGTAGAGGAGGCATGAGTTTGTATGGCGAAACTGATTTGGCCTCCGGTGTTCTTGCCGCTGCTTTTGTGGATAGAGCCGGTATCAGCGAGATTGATTATGTTTCGTTAACCAAGAAAATGAAAGGAAAACAAGTGGGACTTACTCCCGACATCTCCATTTTTACGGAAGAAATGACCGGAAGCTCAACCCCAAAAGATTTGGAATTTTTCTTCCAGTACTTGCATGCTTTTTTTGCTTCTCCAAGATACGATCCTACCGTATATGAGTTGATTACAAAAGAAATCACAGAGCAGCTTAAAATGATTGAATCTATGCCTATGTATCGGGCGCTTAAATATATAGTAAAGGCTATTACTCAAAACGATTTTTATTCGCCCCACCAACTCGTAAGTTTTATTTATACGGATGATTTCATTAACACCGCTGATTATGACAGAGCGTTTGAACTTTACAAAGAGCGTTTTGCCAATCCGGCAGGTTTTATTTTTACATTTGTAGGAAATTTTGATGAAACCATAATGAGAGACTTTCTTGAACTCTACTTGGGCTCACTTCCAACTGTTGCAAAATGCGATATGATTAACCCTGATGTAGTAAAAGGATTTCCTGCGGAACAAATAGATCAGGACATATTTATCGGCACAGAAGAGCAAAGTTTTGTGGGCATTGGTTTTCAAAAAGAATTTACATGGACAGAAGAGAACAAAACCATTTTGCGCGCCCTGAAAGATGCTTTAGATATAGAATTGATAGCCGAAATTCGTGAAAAAATGAGCGGCGTATATTCTCCCATGCTCATATTCAATTTTCATCAAGTTCCGAAACCGGAATATTCGATGATCATTTTCTTCGGATGCAATCCCAATAACACCGACAATCTTGCCGATGCTGCATTTAGAATTTTAAGAGACATGCAACAACATGGTCCTTCCGAAGAAACCATGACCAAAGTAAGAAACCAACTGCTTAAACAACGCGAAACCCAAATGCAAACCAATGAAGTTTGGCGACATTTGCTTACAAATATGTGGATTCAAAATGATGATATTACTACCATTTCTACGTTTGAGGAGCGTGTGAATAAGCTCACCTCCAAAGATATTGCACACTTTTTGCAACAATATTTTGATGTGGAGCATTATGTGAGGGTGAATTTGTATCCGGAGAGATAGTAGAGGAGCTTTTAAATTAGTTCTTTTCTGTCTTCTGTCGTAAGTGTTTTTCGGTATTTCGGAAGCAACTTGCACATTCCAATGAAACTGACCCCTACTAATCTACCGCCCCTCCACATCCAAAACCTTCGTAAACTTCTTCAATATCTTTAACGACAAAAAGATAACAAACGCCATTAAGAATATAACAACCCAAGGCATATCAAGATAGAGTTGTTTTGTTGTTACCGCAAATCCAGTCATCCTTAACATCGTCATTATAAAAACTAACCCGAAGAAACCGCTATACTCGCGTTTGAGTATGTTTTTCAGGGAAAATTTTAAACTCGTTTTTTTATACTGCCAAAACTTTGGGAAAAATGCAGGTGTTTCGTTTGCCCAATCTAAGTAAGCTTGTCCAAATTTTTTTCTCAAAAATTGTTCTTCAGCAAACATAATTCTTTCGTAATAAATCCAATAGAATGCACAAAAGAACAAGGTAAACCATAAATCCGATAAGATGAGCACCGGAGCAAGCCACATGAAAAAGTTTCCCAAATATAGCGGATGTCTCACTATGGAATAGATGCCCGATGTGTTTAACTGCTCGGCAATTTGGCCCTTTCCGGTATTTCTGCCGCTGGTGCCAACGGGCGTAAATCCTATGGTAAAAATTCTAATTCCTAAACCTAAGAAACCGATGCACAAAAACAGAAAATCAATCCACCAGGCATGAACTGAAACTTGGTGGTTATACAGTAAAAAAACATACCACAAAACGCCGGGTATCAGTATGAACAGAGGAAAGAGACTTCTTCTTTTAAACAGCCAATTGCCTTGTATTTCAAATGTTTCCTGTAAAGCCACCGTGTTATATTTTTTTAGCCAATTCTGCTAAATGAACATTGCCTTCGCTTAAAATACGCAATTGCCCCATCACGGCATTCACTTTATCTTGTGCGTTGGTATCTTTACGGCGAGGGGCAAATTTTTCGCTCAAAGCAGGAATTTTCGCTTCAATTTCTTTCGGATCTACCTTCTTGAATTTTAGATTGCCAAGCATCGTATTGAAATCCATTTTTGGATATAAAAACATCTGTTGTAACATTTTACATATAATAGAAAAATCTATTTTTTCTTGTTGCAGGAAAGCAAACAAGTCGTAAATACGTTGCGGTTGGAACGTGATTTTTTTATGTTGCCCGTGTAAATGTTTCAGTTTTTGCCCGAAGAAAACGCCTACACGTTTGGGATTCAACTTTAATTCTTCCACTATGGTTTTAATAAGCGGGAAGAAATTATGCGTAAAGATGTAGTTATAACAATCTTGCGGCACATTCCATTTTACTAACTGCGCGTAACGCTCTACCACTTCGTCGGGAATGTTTTTGCGAAGTTCTTCAATATATGAGGAGAGAATCGGAATAGGCGCTGAGTCGGTATCGGGATACATCCGGTCGGCACCCGGAAGCACGCGCTCAAAAATGGTCGTGCCATCCACAAACGACTTGCGCGTTTCGTTCGGCACCCCATCAAAAGACATAAGTGCGCGCTCTTCAATGGTTTCCAAAGCTGTTTTTACATCGGCTTCCGGCGACCAAAAGATAATTTGCGCATCTTCTTCATTGGCGTTAAAAAGCGTTTGAAGCCTTTCAAAAACATTGTTACTGATCACATCATCAATATCTTCGCTGGTTGCCATGTTTGGTTTTTCGATACAGGCAATCACTTTCAAACGATTGGTAAATTCATCGTAGAAAGGTTTCGTGGGCTGTGTAAAATGAGAAAGCAAACCGCCGAATTTCGGTAAATTTACCGCATACAGTTTTTCTTTTCTTTCCATAGCCTCTTGTATAGGAACGTAATAGAAATGAAAATCTTTGGGATTCAATTCTATAGCTTGCATTTTCCAATCTTCTTTAGCGGTGCGTTTTTTCAATTCTTCGCGAATTGCCAGCAGCGCCCATTGGCGAAATGCTTCTACGTGTGTAAGTTCCGGAATCCATTTGGTACGGGCAACGCCTTTAATTTCCACGCGTGTTCCGCCGGCACAGCTCACGTTCACATCTTCGCGCCCCGCGCCGATGCCGGTACGCACTTTTCCCGTGCTGCGATTTAAAAAGCGGATGTAATCACACGCTTCCCGCACTTCATCGGGGTTTTTCATATCGGGATAGGTAACTGTCTCAATAAGAGGCATTCCCAAGCGGTCGGTGCGGTAAATGCGTTGGTGTCCGATGTCGGAAACCTCACGGCAAGAATCTTCTTCTACACTCATTTGGATTAAACGCACTTTTTTGTTTTTCAAGGGGATTTCTCCGCCAATGCCCACAATAGCAGTACGTTGGAAACCGGTAGGGATAGAGCCGTCCAAATATTGTTTGCGCGTAATGTGCACCTCGCCCACGATATTCATTCTGGAAGTTAACGCTACTTCCAATGCAATATCCAACGCTTCTCTGTCAATGGGAAACGGCGGCGTGTCATCCACATCATACGTGCAAGCCGTTGGGTGCGCAATGCGGTAAATAATTTCCTTTTGCGTACGAAATTCCATTAACGCGGTGCCGTCGTATTCGCCTAATTCAGATAAGGTTGGGCGCATGTGGCGAATCAATTCCGCATCAAATTCATCAGGCTTTTGGTAAATTCCGGCGGGGCAGCGACAAAACAATTTTCTTTTCGTTAATAATTGTTGGTGCACCTCCAAACCGGACATAAAACCGATTCTATCATAATCTTTCTGAGTAGCTTCTTTGCGGGCAACGTAGCCGATGGCATTTTTTGTTTCTTCAAAATTCTGTCGGGGATTTCGTTTTTTCATATATTTAAACTGCTAATATTCAAATAATTAACCGATTTAATCATCTGCGATATAATAATTCGCGAAAGTATAAAATAATGTGTACAATTTCTCTGTGCTACTTTGTGAATTCTGTGTCTCTGTGCTGAGTATTTTTTTCAGCACAGAGACACAGAGTTCACAGAATTTCACAGAGAAATTACAAAAAATATTATACCTTCGCGGTCAAAATTTTTCCATTATGAAATACACTCCTTTACACCCCGATTTTTACAAAAAAAACCGCCAGGATGTGGTAAGCGAAATGGAGCAAAACTCCGTTGCCATTCTCACTTCGCACGATGAATATCCGCGCTCGGGCGACACCACATTCCCGTTTAAACAAAATGCCGAACTGCTGTATTTATGCGGCATTGATCAGGAAGACACCACGTTGGTGCTGGCGCCCTGGCATCATGACCCCACTTTCCGCGAAATTCTATTTATCAAAAATCCTTCTCCGGAGATGGTCGTGTGGTACGGACATCGCCTTACCAAAGAACAAGCTACGGAAATCTCTGGCATTGAAAACGTGATGTTTGTGGAAAATTTAGAAAGTACGCTGCATAATATTATTGTCAATTCGCAAAATATTTATCTGCATTTCCCCGAAAATCCGCGCATGAAAGTTACGCATCCTACGCAGGAGTTTCGATTGATAAAAAAATTAAGAAAAACTTATCCGTTACACACTTATAAAAGATTGGCGCCCATTTTATATCCGTTGCGCATCGTAAAACATGCAGAAGAATTTAAAGCGCTCCGAAAAGCATGCGAAATTACCCACAAAGCCTTTTTGCGCGCCGTAAAAGCCATAAAACCGGATGTTTACGAATATGAAATTGAAGCCGAACTGATTTATGAAATGATAAAAAACGGAGCCACCGGCTACTCCTTTGCCCCCATCGTGGCTTCGGGAGCCGATACTTGCATTTTGCACTATATTACGAACGATAAAAAGATGCAAGACGGCGATCTGTTGTTGATGGATTTTGGAGCCGAATATGCCAATTATGCTGCAGATATTACGCGCACAGTGCCGGTAAACGGACGTTTTACCCCACGCCAAAAGCAAGTGTATCAAGCTGTTTTAGATATTTACAAAGAAGCGATTCCGCTTTTTAAACCCGGCATGACGATTCATAAAATTAACGATCATGTGTTTAAACGTATGGATGAGGAGCTTATTAAGTTAGGGCTTTATACGGAAGAAGATGTGAAAAATCAGCCGAAAGATAAACCTTTGTTTAAGAAGTACTTCATGCACAATACCAGCCATTTTATCGGGTTGGATGTGCATGATGTAGGGCAACGCGAATTTGTTTTTCAAGCCGGGATGGTATTGAGTTGTGAGCCGGGGATTTACATTGCAGGAGAAGGGATTGGCGTGCGCTTGGAAACGGATGTGGTGGTAGGGGAGAATCCGATAGATTTGTTTGCGGAGGTGCCGGTGGAGGTTGAAGAGATAGAGGCATTGATGAAATAACGGCTCGCAAAGGCGCGAAGGCGCAAAGTGAAATGATGAAAATGAAAGTTATTGATTTTTTAAAGGATAAAAAAATTGCTATACTCGGATTCGGGAGAGAAGGGGAATCTTCTTTTAGGTTTATTAGAAACTATTTGCCTGACAAAGATTTAGTAATTCATGATAAGGATTTTGTTGATATTAATGATGAGCATACAACTGTTATTTCCGGCGAAAATTATCTGCAAAATCTGAACGATTACGATGTTATTTTGAAAACGCCCGGAATTAGTTTTACCCAACTGAATTATTATATTGAGCCGGAGAAAATTAGCTCACAAACTGCATTGTTTTTACAATATTATGGTAATCAAACGATTGGCATTACCGGAACTAAAGGGAAAAGCACTACGGCTTCCTTAATTTATCACATCCTTCAGCAAAATCATAAAAAAACAATATTGGCAGGAAATATCGGTGTGCCTTTTTTTGATATTATTGAAAAGATTGATGAACAAACACTTGTAGTTGCAGAGCTTTCGGCGCATCAATTAGAATTTGTGCACCACTCGCCGCATATTGCCGTGCTGCTCAATCTGTATCAGGAGCATTTAGATCATTTCAACTCATTTGCAAGTTATGTGCAAGCCAAATTGAATATTACAAGGTATCAAAATGAAAAAGATATTTTGGTGTATAATCAACAAGATGAATGGATTAACAAACAATTGACCCAACATAATTTTGCTCGTAAGTTTTATCCTTTTTCAAATCATATCAAATACCATGCGGTTATTACAACATGCAAAGTATTAGGCATTTCCGATCGAGACATTGAAACGGCGATCGCCTCATTTGTGCCTTTAGAGCACCGGCAGGAGTTTGTAGGAGAAAAACACGGAATCCGTTTTTATAACGATTCTATTTCCACCGTGCCGGAAGCTACGATTTATGCATTAGAAATGTTGAAAAATGTTGATACATTGTTTCTTGGAGGCTTTGACAGAGGCATTGATTATGCAATTTTGTATGATTATTTGGATAAAAATCCGGTAAGAAATATTGTTTTTATGGGACCTGCGGGGGAACGGATGAAAACGGAATGGAAAACAACCATTAATTACATCGTGGAAAACGACATGCAAAAAATCATCTTGTTTGCTATCATGCACACCAAAAAAGGAAAAATTTGCCTACTTTCTCCTGCCGCCGCCAGCTACGACCGATACGCCAATTTTGAAGAACGCGGCAAGAAGTTTAAACAGTGCGCGTTACAACTTTTTTCTTTAAAGCCGTTCAACTCATTTAAAATAGAGGCTACTTGCGATGATTTTATTTGCATTAACAAAAAAGAAGAATTTGACTATCTGTTTGATAAAAAAATATTTGAAGCTCCTTTCTTCATCTTAGGCGGCGGTTGTAATGTTTTATTTACGACAAATTTTAACGGAACTATTATTCACATTAACACAAAAGGTATAACAATTCAACATGAAACGGATGATTTTATTGAAATTAAAGTAAAATCCGGTGAAAATTGGGATGATTTTATTGATTTTTGTACAAAAAACAACTTTTTTGGCGTAGAAAACTTAGCCGGTATTCCGGGTAGGGTGGGAAGTTGTCCGGTGCAAAACATTGGCGCTTACGGAGTAGAAGTAAAAGATGTGATTAAAGAAGTGCATGCTCGCGAAATAGCTACGGGGAAATCGCATGTTTTTTCAAATGAAGCGTGCAAATTTGGCTACAGGGATTCTGTGTTTAAGCAAGAGTTGAAAAACAAGTTTATCATTATCGCCGTAGTATTTCGATTGTCAAAAATTGAAAGTTATAATCTGACGTATAAAGCATTACAGGACGAGCTACAAGCTCGTCCTAACGTGGATGAATTACAAACTCATTCTAACATAACATTAGCATTAGTTCAAGAAAAAGTTAAAGAAATACGCAACCGAAAGTTGCCTGATGTTGAACAAATTGGCTCTGCAGGAAGTTTTTTTAAAAACCCTGTCATTTTAAAAACTCAATTTGAAAAATTGCAAAAAGAGTATCCTCAATTAGTTCATTTTGAAGAAGATGAAAATCATGTGAAATTAGCGGCGGCGCAGCTTATTGAGCTTTCCGGTTTTAAGGGTTTCCGCGATGGGGATGCGGGGGTTTATCCTTATCAACCGTTGGTGTTAGTAAATTATGGAGATGCTACGGCGCAAGAAATCACGGATTTAGCTAAGAAGATACAACAGGCTGTTTTTGAACGTTTTGAGGTAAATATAGAATGTGAAGTACAATGGGTATGAAAATCTCGCAAAGACACAGAGACGCAAAGAGTTTAAATCCTTAAATTTTAAATCTTTAAATTTTTAAATTATGCAAATTCGTTTTGCGACAAAAGAAGATGTTCCTGTAATCCTCAATCTCATTAAGGCTATTGCGGAATATGAAAAACTATTACACGAAGTAACTGCCACAGAGGAAATTTTGTATGATTCGTTATTTGTGAAAAAAGCAGCAGAAGTATTATTAGGAGAACATGAGGGAAAAATTATAGGATTTGCGCTGTTTTTCCACAATTTTTCTACGTTTACCGGCAAACGTGGACTCTATTTGGAAGACTTATACGTTTTCCCTGAATACAGACATCAAGGATTTGGAAAGCAATTTTTCTCAGAACTCATGCAGATAGCCCGCCAGCGCGACTGCGGAAGAATGGAGTGGATTTGTTTGGATTGGAATACGCCGGCGATTCGGTTTTACAAAGAGTATATTGGGGCTATTTCGTTGGATGAGTGGACGGTGTATCGGTTGTCGGAAGCCACGTTGGCAGGAATAAGAAAATTTTGATAAAATTGAGTTTCTTGATCCGCATTTGCGTAATTGAAAAATAAAACGTAATTTTGCGGCATAATTCAAAATCATAAAGATTATGGAAAATTTAGCTTCTTATATATCAATAAATTCGGAAGTACGCTTTGGAAAACCATGTATTAAGGGCACACGAATTGCGGTAGCAGATATTCTTCAATGGTTGGCTTCCGGAATGTCGCGTGAAGAAATTCTCAATGATTACCCTATGTTACAAGATATTCACATTCTTGCGGCGTTAAGTTTTGCTGCAAACAGAGAATCGTTCATTAAAATCGTCCCTACTTATGCCAATTACTCTTTTGCTTGATGCCAATTTATCGTGGCGATCGCTTACAGTATTGAAAAACCATTATGCCGATTGTTATCATGTGGACGATGTAGGATTGTCAATTCCTGCAAAAGACACAGAAATATGGGATTATGCAAAAAAACGCAATATGTTGATTGTTACTAACGATGAAGATTTTTTGTATTTATCCACACTCAAAGACTTTCCGCCGAAAGTACTATTGTTGAGAACGGGCAATCAAAGCCGAAAGTTTATAGAAGAAACCCTGATAAATATGAAAAAACAAATTCAAATATTTATGGAGTCTTCTGAATATGGGATTTTGGAGTTAATTTAATAATAACAATTTAAACTAATAAAATATATGTAGAAAAAAATAAGAAATTAATCATTAACGGAATTTAGCCCTTATTCTCGTTTATAACGAAATCTACCAATTTCAAAAAAGCATTCGGGAATATGTGCGAAAATTCACGCTCACAAGGCGTGGATTGTCGTACTTATTTGAATGCGATGGTTTTGGTAGAGCCAGAGTAGAAGGGATTGAATCTCAAAAACGTTTTCTCGCTGCGAAACCACCAAAATAAAAAACTCGCCATTTTCTTCAATTTCTACGGTTGTTTGGTATAAAAATTAGGCGTAAGTTAGGTTTTTATGAACCGAATTTTTGAACTGACTCCTAAAAAAAAGAGGGCATTTTTGCCCTCTCATATCAAACTCCTTTTTCCTTTTCTCCCTTCTCCTTTCTCCCTTTTACAACACCTCCGGCGCCAACGAAACAATCTTCATATAATGTTTCTCACGTAGCTCTCTCGCTACCGGTCCGAAGATACGCGTGCCGCGGATCTCTTCCGATGCGGTTAGTAATACTACGGCATTGTCATCAAATTTGATGTAGGAACCGTCTTGGCGACGAATGTGTTTTTTGGTACGCACTACCACAGCTTTGGTTACAGTACCTTTTTTTACGTTTCCTGACGGGATCGCACTTTTTATGGTAACAATCACTTTGTCACCCACGCCGGCATAGCGCTTTTTTGTTCCGCCTAATACGCGGATTACCAAAACTTCTTTGGCGCCGCTGTTATCGGCTACTGCTAATCTTGATTCTTGTTGTACCATAACTATTTTGCTCTTTCAATGATTTCTACTAAACGCCAGCATTTGCTTTTGCTCAACGGGCGCGTTTCCATTACTTTTACTTTGTCCCCAATGTTGCACTCGTTTTTCTCGTCGTGCGCCATTAATTTGGTAGTTCTTTTCAAGAATTTTCCATACTTGGGGTGCTTGAGTTTACGTTCCACGCTTACCACGATAGATTTTTCCATCTTGTTGCTGGTAACTAACCCTTCACGTACTTTTCTGTTGTTTCTGTTTTCTTCCATGATGTTTAAATTTATGCGGTTAATTCGCGTTTACGTACTTCTGTTTTCAAACGCGCAATGGTTTTGCGTTGTTCTTTAATTTTATTGGGGTTTTCAATGGGAGAAATGGCGTGATTCAATGTCAATTTGCTTAACTGCACTTGTTCTTCCACTAATCTTTCTTTCAATTCGGGGGTTGAAAGTTCTACTACTACTCGTTGTTTCATAATAATCTATTGTTCAAATTTATTCGCGTTTCTGCGCATTAAACTTCAGGTGAATAATCTCTACGTACTACAAATTTTGTGGTAACGGGTAATTTTTGAGCGCCAAGGCGAAGGGCTTCTTTTGCCACTTCGTAAGGTACGCCTTCTGCTTCAAACAAAATTCTACCCGGGCTCACGCGTGCCACGAAATATTCGGGCGCTCCTTTACCTTTACCCATACGCACCTCAGCAGGTTTCTTCGTTACGGGTTTGTCCGGAAAAATACGAATCCACAATTGTCCTTCACGTTTCATGTAACGTGTAATTGCCTGACGGGCAGCCTCAATTTGGCGGCCGGTGATCCAATGTTCCTCTAAGGTTTTAATAGCAAATGAACCAAAGCTAAGCTCCGCACCGCGTTTGGTGATTTTTTTCATCCGACCTTTCTGCGGTCTTCTGTATTTGGT
>Ga0123356_10007259_pt1 | contig 11073 bp, 7 predicted proteins | sample TergutEmb28metaG_2_FD_92546 | JGI IMG/M metagenome (GOLD analysis project Ga0123356, IMG submission 92546) | Embiratermes neotenicus P3 segment gut microbial communities from Petit-Saut dam, French Guiana - Emb289 P3 | ecosystem: Host-associated > Arthropoda: Insects > Digestive system > Gut ... | reverse complement strand
TCTAAGGTTTACAATCTTTTAAGCCCGACACTGACCGATATGTCAAGCAATTTCTTACCGCTTTACGCTGATGCAAATACCAACGAGAAGTATTTGGACTTACGAGCCGTACCGCCTAACTTAACCAACGCGATTACCATGTGGAATATTTCGGGTACGGGACAAATAACCGCAGGAGTAATTTCACTCGTGCCAAACCATACATTCAGAGCATCGAACGACCCCTCCATATTACAGAACGCAATTTCACGTTCCGATATTTCAATAGGACAATCCGGTAAATTTAATTACAGATATATGCAGGCATCCCAATGGGGTACATATCTGTCTAACTACAGCACCGCGCAAATCGTGACAAACGGCTGGATATTAACGGAATATCTTCGATATGACCCGGATACATTCACGTTACTATACAAACTGCCCGATGCAAATGATTTACAGTCGGTTTTTTCAGACGAAGCCGGTTTCTGGCGGCTTCCATACGCATACGACAACAAATTAAACCAGGTTGTGTTTTTGAATCTGCCTTTTATTAAATCCGGCGACGGCGAAATACGGTTTGTTAAATCCGACATTGAAATAGCAATTTTGGACACTGAGATAAGCGAAATAGCGGAGCTTGTCCTTAACGCAGCGGTTGATGATGAGGATTTTAGCGAACGACAGTGGTTTCCGGTCGCACCTTTATCTGAACTTTTTATAAAGGAAGCAAATCAACCGTGGTTAAAAGGTGATTTGTTTGGCTTAAAATCATTCGGGCATGGGTTGTTTGAAAATATTTTCAGACTAAGCGGCAACTGGAACAAAATTTATGTTGTGGGACCTTATCAGCTCACCGATATTTCAGGAGGAAACGCGCAACGGCTCAGATTTAACCTAAACAACAACATTAACAATCAAGGGTTGCCTTCTTGGGCGAATCTGATTTACGGAGATTTAAAAGACGATATATCGAAAGAATCGTCTGTGTTTGTGCTGGAATTCGGTTCAAAATCAATTATCTTGCCGGCTCTTAATTCGCTGTCGCCTGGAGAAAGAACACGAGCATCAACCGGTCTTGGGGGAAGAATTGTCAGTTTAGATGCTTCTGTCGGCGAGGGGTTGCATGATTTTTTAAGCACAATTTTTGAAAATGAAAGGAAACTTTCACGGCAACTGAAAGACACGGAAGGCGTAATTTCGATTATTTACCTTTTTGTTATCGTTGTAATCCCGAGGTTTTTGATACTTTCATTGTTTTTAATTGAAATACTGGCACTGGTTTCAAAATACCGACCCGTCATCTGGTTTTCCAAAAGAGTATTCGACCCGTTTAAGGTTGCATCTTTTGGGCGAACAAACATAGATGAAATCCGCCCGTGGAGATTTTTTGTTTGTTGTTCATTGGGAATGGTTTTCATTATACTCGTAAGCCGCGAATACGCCACGATGCTTGTGGCAAAGGCTTTAGAGGCTATTCTTGTTTTTCTGCGGTTTTAGTGTGTATTGAAAATAATTAACGACAATTCAAAATAATTCTTGACATTTTAAATAGTTAGCGTCACTATAAACAATAACAGACAATGCCGCTTTGGAATTGAGGTCAAGCGTTATGGCAAAACACAAACGGGTTTGGAATAAAAGTGTTCACGAAAAATATCTGCGTGAAGGCAGAGGTTGCGGAAGCGGCATCGATTACTTGCCGTGGATTCGCGTACAGGATTTCTCGTCGCAAGGAATAGTTTCGCGCGTGAAAGGTAGGACAACGGGCCGAGTTCATCATTTGTTTTCAAATAATGAACTCGCCTATTTTTATATGCTTGATTGGTCGGAAAGTGTAACCGATATTCGTGAGCAATTTCCACTTTCAGATTTGCAATCCGCTTTATATGCTGCGAACGGTGCAGGAGTACGTTATCCTAAAGATAATATCAGCGGTTATCCATATGTGATGACTTGTGACTTTATGATTACAACAACAAGCGGATTGAAAGCACGTACAATAAAAATGGCATCTGAGTTATCAAATCAAAGAGTGCTGGAGAAACTCGAAATTGAACGAAGATATTGGATTGAACTTGGCGTTGATTGGAAAATTGTAACGGAGAACGAAATATCGTACCGCAAAGCTAGAAATATTGAATGGCTGTATATGGCGGAGGGATTTACGTTAAATAATACACTGAAAGAAGCGGCTAATGAATTAAGAGGAATGGCTGTCAACAATGGATATACTGTAACGGAAATTACTGAAATGATTGACAAGTATTATTCTCTATCCCCCGGAACAGGATTACAACTGTTTAAATATCTTGTGCTTAACAGATTGTTGATTCTCGACCTAAACGAGCCGATTGACCTTAACAGGAAAGTGCTTGCTCTGGTGGCAGCATGAAAGATTTAACCATAAACTTACTCCTTAAATCTACCGAAAGCAAACAATTGTTTCGTATACTTTGGATTTCCGTTGAGCATAAGGAAGTTTGCATATTTAACTGTGAAACGCAAGAAATGCCGAAATTTATTCCGTATGAAGAATTGCAAAAGCAAATAGCTGAGGGTATATATTCGATTCAAAAATCTGATCCATTTATATACGTTGAATCCGAAGCGGAACTTAGTGAAAACAAACGAAAATCCCGAAATGCAATTTGGAATATTATGCAATCGGCAATAACCAAAGAACCGGAAATATATTTAAAAAGTGAACGCGGGAAGTTATTATCTCATACTGCACAAGAGTCAGGGAAGCCCTTGAAAATGATTCATCGCTATTTGAAGATATACTGGCAACGCGGAAAAACAAAGAACGCTTTTATTCCTGCATTTCATAATCGAGGGGCAGGTGGTAGAGAACGCGGTTCGGGCAATCAAAAGCGTGGTCGTCCACGCAAATACGGCGAGAGTCCAGGCGTAAATGTTGATGATAAAATAAAGTCAATTTTTGAGTCCGCAATTAGAAAACATTACCATACACGCAATGAAAACACACTGCAATATGCATATGATATGATGATAAAAGAACATTTCACTCGTTTTGCACCGCAGACGGACGGCTCAGTCAAAGCCGAATTACTGTCCTCGGATAAAATTCCGACTATGGGGCAGTTTCGATATTGGTACAATAAAAAGCACAATGTTGCTGAGAAAATACGGAAACGCAAAGGCGATACGAAGTTTGAGCTTGACCACAGAGCCGTTACGGGTAAATCAGATTATGGGATTATGGGACCCGGCGCGAAATACCAGATTGATGCAACGATTGGCGACATTTATCTTGTGTCGCGTTTCAACCGCGCAGATATAATTGGACGACCTGTGCTTTACTTCGTGATAGACATTTTTAGCAGAATGGTTGCAGGTATGTACGTAGGTTTAGAAGGACCGTCTTGGGCGGGTTCAATGATGGCAATTGCTAACGCCTGTACCGACAAGGTAAAATATTGTGCGGAATACGGGATTACAATCTCCGCAGAAGAATGGCCGTGTGTTGGCGTACCGGGTGCGATACTCGGTGATCGCGGAGAAATGGAAAGTAAGTCAGTTGAGATGATAATAAACGCATTTAATGTACGGGTTGAGAATGCGGTTGCGTATCGCGGCGATATGAAAGGTATCATTGAGCAATATTTTAATAAAATTAACAATGATGCACTGAAACATTTGCCCGGACATGTTAAACGTGATGCGGGAAAACAGGGCAGTGAAGATTATCGTCTTAAATCTATACTCGACATCTATCAATTGACTCAAATATTAATTCGCTGTGTTCTATATCATAATAATCAGCACTTCCATAAGATGTTTGAGCGGACGGCAGACATGATAGCGGACGATGTGCCGCCAATTCCGTTACAAGTATGGAATTGGGGCATTACTCATTGCTCCGGTTCGTTACGGACATTTCCGGAAAACACAATCAAATTGTGCTTGATGCCTTCGGATACAGCATCAGTTACGGCAAAGGGAATACGCTTCAAGGGCATATACTATCTTTGCGAACGTGCCGCTTCTGAACATTGGTTTGAAACTGCGCGGGCGAAAGGTGCGTGGAAAGTAAATATTTCCTACGACCCACGCAACATGAATACAATTTATATTCGCGGAGCGAATGGAACTGTTGACGTTTGCTGGCTTTCGGAATGGCAAGAAAAATATCATGGTAAATGTCTTTATGAGATAGAAAAGCTACACGATGCAGAAAAGAATATGCAGCGCGGGAACGTGCCGAAAGAAATGACATTAAAAGCAGAACTATCCATCGCAATAGACGCCATAATCACAGAAGCTGAGGAAATGGCACGACAAACGGCAATACCGAAATCCAAAGCAGAGCGCACAAAAAATATTCGTGCCAACAGAGCCTTGGAGAAGGAGCAAAACCGCAAAGAAGAAACGTTTTCATTGGGCAATATGAATAATAAGATACTTGCTCCACCGGAAACAAGAGAAGATGAAAATATATCTCCTACCATGAAAATGATACTTAAAGATTTGGAGGAGCGTTTAAATGGGGGAAGTTAATATTGTTCATGCAAATTATACTGAACAAGAGATTCCTGATTACAAAGGAAATCCATTGATAGAAACATTACCACCGGTTTACTTCAAATATGATGTTATGAAGCTTTTAACGACAGATCCGGGACATAATGAAGGTGAACGCGAGTTGGATGCGGAATACCGCAGTCATTGTATTGGCAGATTATTTCGGTATTTTCAACCGCTTGATGTTCATCTTGAAATTGAAAAACGAATATCAATAGCAGTTCGGCAAAGCTACATCTCAAAAAACCCTGTGGCAAAAAGTTACGCTGAAGCTTTAGTTGAAGGCGCGGCTGCGATACGCAAAAATAATCTAAATTCCTTAAACATCGGGAACTCAACAGCATTCGGTTTCACTATTATTGGCATGTCGGGTGTCGGCAAAACAACAGCAATAGAAAAAGTTCTGTCGCTTTATCCTCAAGCAATACTCCATACTCAATACAATAATGCACCGCTGTTTCTGACACAGCTTGTTTGGGCAAAGCTTGATTGTCCGTTTGACGGCTCATTAAAAGGGATGTGTATGGAATTTTTTGATTATGTTGACAACATATTGGGGACTGATTACGCAAAAAAATTTTCTTCACATCGTATGACCATAGACCAAGCATTACCGAAAATGGCTCAGATTGCAAGGACACACTGCCTCGGGTTGCTTGTGATTGATGAGATACAACACCTTAACCAAGCAAAAAGTGGCGGACAAGCAAAAATGTTAAATTTCTTCGTTACGCTCGTCAACAAAGTCGGGATTCCTGTCGTGCTGATTGGTACTACGAAGGCAATGCCGATATTGCAAAGCGAATTCCGGCAAGCTCGGCGCAGTAGCGGTCAAGGTGCTTTATTTTGGGAACGTATGCAAAACGATGTTTCATGGGAGATAATGCTGCGAGCCATGTGGAAAAACCAATGGACAAAAAAACGCACGGAACTAACTGATGAACTGAAAAACACCTTGTACAATGAGAGTCAAGGAATTATTGACATTGCTGTTAAGCTTTATGCTATGGCTCAAATAAAAGCTATTGCAGATGGAACAGAAATAATTACTGTCAAGGATATTATGGAAGTCGCTGCCGAAAAATATAGACTTGTTCAAGAACCGCTTAATGCTCTCCGTACAGGAGATGTTAAGAAACTGGCAAAATATGAGGACATCAGACCTATCATCATTGATGATTATATTGCCGCACAATCGGCGCGCATTGCTGTGACTGCGTCAAGTTTTAGCAGGGATGCGGCGTTATCCCTTGAAGAACAAGCCGTGCTTAAATTATTAGAAATGGACATACCTTCTAAGGTCGCACGTTCATCAGTACGTAAAGTCATCAGTAAATCTGCAATCGGACAACCTCTTTCCCAAGTAGTAAAAAAGGCGTTCAAGCTTGCGTTAAATATGGAATCTGATAAAGATAAGCCGGATACGGACGAGCAGTCAGGTGATTTGAGAAATATTGCTAACATCAATCCTTATGAAAATTTGAAAAATAACGGCAATATCGTAGATGCGATGAATGAATTTTGAAGCGACTCTCTTTTTTTCCTACACCGTATCCCGATGAAATCCTATACAGCGTTTTATGCAGATATCATATTCTTTGTGGCATTCCGACAGCAAGGCAAACGCATCTTGAATTATGGGGTAAAAAATATGGAAAGAAATTGTACTTACCGGACAATATAGAAATTATAGCGGCTCGAATCCCACAAAGTGCTAATCTCACAGCAGAGCGGCTCATAAATGAAAACACAATATTTCCTCTGTTAAAACCGTTCGTGACTAAAAATAAAAGCGATGCATTAGTTAAGGCTATGAAATTCGGTGACCGCAATATTTATGGCATCATAAGTTTCTTTGGCGTATTTACAATGCGGCATAGATATTTGCGTTATTGCAACCAATGTATTAAACGCGACATACAATTATACGGAGAACCATATTGGCACAGGATTCACCAACTGCCGGGCATATATTTCTGCCCTATTTGCAATGTAGGAACTATTGATTCAGATATTGCACTGGATGACTTAAATAGCGATTATTATGCGTTAACATCTATGCCGGATAAAGCTGCTCAATCTTTTGACGTAAGTATCTGTAAAAAATTGTTAGACCTTGCCCATGACACGGCATGGCTCTTACAGCATGGTCAAACACTTGATTCTTCTGAATATACAATGAAACTATATGATAACTGGCTTAGGGTAAAAAAATATCGAAGCCATAACAATATTACAAGTTATAAAAAACTTGCACATGATTTTATTGAATTTTATGGGAAAGATTTTCTCCTGTTATTGAATGTTTATGATTCCGGCACATGCGCTTGGATAAGACGAACACTTTATTTTAAAGAGAATTTTCAGCATCCGTTGCATCACTTGCTCCTTATTCGCTTTTTTGCGGACTCGGCAGAAACCTTTTTCGCCGGTAGTCGGGAATTGTCACCGGAATACCTTCCATACGGTGCGCCGCCATACCCATGCAGAAATTTTATTTGTGAATTTCATTTACAAGACGTGATAATAGATATTGAAAACGGAAAGTCTTGTATACCATACGTCATTTTCAGTTGCTCTCATTGCGGTTTTAAATACAAACGAAGCGGTAAAACACCAAAAGAAAAACAATATACAGGACAGGTACACGTCGTAGATTATGGTCATAAATGGAGAGAGCGGGCAACATTTTTGCTGACTAACGGTAAATCCCTAAGCAGCATCAAGCGCGAACTTCATTGCAGTAGTCTAACAATACTTAAATTTGGTATAGAGCAAAGCCTCCTGCCGCAAAGAGTTCTTTTGCCTGAGAAACGAAAAAAACAAAAATCACAAATTCCTATAGATTTCCCAAAAAATGACTCAGACTTCAATACACAGCGCGAATATAACAGACAGAGTTTTCTGGAATTGATTGAGGAAAATCCGACCGCTACGCGCAATACCTTGTCATTATTAGCCTACCATTGCTATAAATGGTTGAAGAAAAATGATTCGGACTGGTTTGAACTTCATGCGCCATCACCCTTAAAAACAGCTAAGATGTGGGACGAAACCGATAATGAGTATTTAGAAAAAATTAAAAATGCAGTTGAGCAGATTAGAAATTTTCCCGGCAGACCAAAATTTATTTCAATTTGGTCTGTGAGTCGGAAATCCGGAATTTCCAATCCGTATAAATGGTTCTTTTTTGAAAAACTTCCAAAAACAAAAGCGTTTATAACCGAAAATATTGAAACTTTGGAACAATGGCGAAAGCGGAAAATTTTATGGGCAGTCAAGCAGATACATGAACGCGGCGAGGTAGTTACATTGAGTAAAGTGCAGTATGCGGCATGTATTGCGCACAAGGAACGAAAATTGGATAAATTCATATTGGAATGCATTAGAGACAGAGATGAAAGCGTTGCAAGCATGAAACAGTTTGACCGCGATAAATGAATGTGAACAAATTTCATAAATACATTGACATATATCAATCTGTCTATATAATGTCATATAGACAGATACCTATATAAAAGAAAGGTGTTGTCCTGTGAAAGATAAATACACCTGTAACGTAGGGTTGTTCAAGGCACTTGCCGACACAAACAGACTGATGATAGTCGATATGCTTTCATGTGGTGAGTTGTGCGCCTGCGAGATATTGTTAAAATTCAATATAACGCAGCCGACCCTTTCCCACCACATGAAAATCTTATGCGATTGCGAATTGGTAATCGGACGTAAGGTGGGAAAATGGATATATTATTCTTTGAACGAAAAAATTGTACAGGATTTCAAAGATTTTTTGTGTTCCGTAACATCAAATAATGAAAATTGTATCTGCGGGAAAGAAAGGTGCTGTGATGAAACAAATAACGATTGATTTCTTGTTCCTTGATTTAAGTATCTGCGAAAGGTGCATAGCCACGGGCGATACATTGGACGAAGCGGTGAAAACGCTATCCCCTGTTTTTGAAATGTTGAATTATTCCGTAACTGTCAACAAAATCAACATTGACACGGAGGAATTAGCCGAACAATACCAATTCATAAGCTCACCGACAATCCGCGTGAACGGCATTGATATTTGCGGTGAGTTGGTAGAAAACGAGTGCGAAAACTGCGGCGATTTGGCAGGGTGCAGTGTGGATTGTAGGGTATTCGTTTACGAGGGCAAGGAATACACGCAACCACCCGCCGCCGCGATTGCAGATGGCATTTTGAAAATTTTGTACGGAAACACGGTAAAAACCGAAACGGCTTATGCCTTGCCGGATAATCTAAAAAAATATTTTATAGGGAGAGATTTAATTATGAACGCGAAAATGTTTATTTACGAACCGGCTCTTTGCTGTGACACAGGCGTATGCGGTGTCAGCGTTGACCCCGAACTGCTCCGTATTTCCAGCGTTGCAAATAACCTTAAAAAGAACGGCGTTATTTTGCAACGATATAATTTGGGTAATTTTCCGCAAGCGTTTATTGATAATGCGGAAATCAACAATTTAATCAATGGTGACGGCGTGGAAGCACTCCCTGCAACTGTTGTTGACGGAAAAATCGTTAAAACGAAAGTATATCCGACAAACGGCGAAATCGTGATGTGGCTTAATATTCCCGCCGATTATCTTGTGGAAAAAACCGAAAAATCGGGCGGCGGCTGTTGTAGCAGTAGCGGCGGTTGCTGTTAATGGAAAAAAATCATGAGCGAGCCAAAAAAAGAAACAAACGAAGTGCAATGCAGTGGAATGATTTTTGCCGGATTCTATTTTTAATTGCGTTCTGAATTGTAAGGAGTTGCTAAATGGAAAATTATAATATTCAAAAACTTGACTTAACAAAATTTATGTTTTTTACAGGCAAGGGCGGTGTAGGTAAAACTTCGATTGCCTGCGCTACTGCCGTAACGCTTGCGGATAACGGCAAAAATGTTTTGCTAATCAGCACCGACCCTGCATCTAATTTGCAAGACGTTTTTAATACGGAATTATCAAGCATCGGCACTTCGATAAAAGAAGTGGCGGGGCTTGTTGTTGCGAATCTTGACCCGTTACAAGCGGCGGCGGAATACCGCGAAAAAGTAATTGCGCCGTATCGCGGAAAACTTCCCGAAAGCGTAATCTCAAATATGGAAGAACAACTTTCCGGCTCATGCACGGTTGAAATCGCTGCTTTCAATGAGTTTTCAAGTTTTATCACAGACGAAAAAGCGCAATCCGAATACGACCATATCTTATTTGATACCGCGCCCACAGGACACACGCTCCGAATGTTGCAGTTACCGTCTGCGTGGAGTAATTTCATCAGCGAAAATACGCACGGTACGTCTTGTTTGGGGCAATTATCGGGAATGGAAGAACGCAAGGACGTTTATAAAAAAGCAGTTGAAACTCTCGCAAACGGCGAAAAAACTACGCTTGTTCTTGTTTCCCGTCCCGATTCCGCGCCGTTGAAAGAAGCCGAGCGAGCCGCACAAGAACTCGCTGAATTAGGCGTATTAAATCAAGCGTTGGTGATTAACGGCGTGTTATTTGAATATGACGATGATATTTCGCAAAGCCTTCACGAAAAACAACGCCGTGCGTTGACTGATATTCCGAACGCGCTGAAATCTGTAAAAACATATACCGTTCCGCTTCGAGCCTACAATATCACAGGAATGGATAATGTGCGTTCGTTGCTGACCGCCGATAATTATTCTGTCGGAAATGAAAAAATAAACGCGAATGTTCTTCCGCAATTAAAAAATGTAATTGACGATTTGTATAATTCAAATAAAAAAGTAATTTTCACAATGGGTAAAGGCGGCGTAGGCAAAACCACGATTGCGGCGGCGGTTGCAATGGGATTATCCGCAAAAGGAAAAAAAGTACACCTAACCACCACCGACCCTGCGGCACATTTGAAATTTGTTATAGAAGAACACGGCAACATCACCATGAGCCACATTGACGAAAAAGCGGAATTAAAGCGTTATCAAGAAGAAGTGCTTGCAAAAGCACGAGAAACAATGTCGGAAGATGATGTCGCTTATGTAGAAGAAAATTTGCGTTCGCCTTGCACACAGGAAATAGCTGTATTTCGTGCATTTGCGGAAATGGTTGATAAATCGGAAAATGAAATTGTCGTTATTGATACCGCTCCCACAGGGCATACGCTTTTACTTCTTGACGCAACACAAAGTTATCACCGCGAAGTCAAGCGAACGCAGGGCGATATTCCCGAATCGGTGAAAAAATTACTTCCACGGCTTCGCAATGCAGATGAAACAGAAGTAATCATTGTTACCCTTGCCGAAGCTACACCTGTCTATGAAGCCATGCGATTAGAAGAAGATTTGAAACGCGCCGAAATTACCGCAAAATGGTGGGTTATAAATTCATCGCTGTATAAAACAGGCACAACAAATAAATTGCTTACCGCGAAGGCGGGTAACGAAGTACCGTGGATTAACAAGGTTGACACTCACACAGGCGGTAATTTCGCCGTGATTGCTTGGAGTGGTGACGATATTAAAGGCGAAAAATTGTTGAAAATATAAAAAAACGGAGCGCGTAT
>Ga0123356_10007258_pt1 | contig 11073 bp, 6 predicted proteins | sample TergutEmb28metaG_2_FD_92546 | JGI IMG/M metagenome (GOLD analysis project Ga0123356, IMG submission 92546) | Embiratermes neotenicus P3 segment gut microbial communities from Petit-Saut dam, French Guiana - Emb289 P3 | ecosystem: Host-associated > Arthropoda: Insects > Digestive system > Gut ... | reverse complement strand
CAGATTTCCCAACTATTACTCACCCGTTCGCCACTTTAATAACACCCGAAGGTGCGTTCTCGTTCGACTTGCATGTGTTAAGCACGCCGCCAGCGTTCAATCTGTGCCAGGATCAAACACTCCATTGTTTGAGATTAAACAAAAGGCCTCGTCAGCCTTCTGCAAATTCCATAAGAATTGTTTGATTCTGTTTAATAGGTTCGTCTCTCGGTTTGACCTTTTAATGGGTCCTTACGATAGACGGGTTTTAATTTGACTTGTCTGCACAATATCCAATTTTCAAGGTTCGCTTTCCGCGGCACAAACAGACTTCCGCCCATTTGAGCGCGGGTTTCTACAATACGGTATAGAACCGAATTGCGCAAGGGGTTTATTGAAAATAATTTCAATATTTTTTTGGAGAGGCGCTGCCTGAATTGTGCGCATGCCAAACGGGTTGTTTGAAGTCCCTTGCTGCCGGTCCAGAGGACACCCTTTGACAATCGTTCATGTGTCCGGCAATTACAACCTTTATCAGTATACAGGGCTCACAAACCGATTGCAATACTTCATGCATAATTAGTTCCAAATATGGAGATGAACAGTAAAATCGCAGGTCAATTGTGGAGTGTTTTTGTATAGTTATACGAGAAAAAGCTTGGCTTCGTCTCTCTCGCAAAGCTTGCAATCTGAGGAAACAAGCTATAATACAGGCTGGTCGAAAATGAAACGATGGGCAACTGGGAGTGGAGCCATGAGACCAAAGAGCCGTCTTGTATATATCGACAATTTGCGACTCGCACTGATCGTCCTCATCATAATGATGCATTGTGCGATCACCTACAGTGGGATCGGTGGATGGGCGTATTACGATCCCGCTCAGCCGAGCGATATCGCGATCGCTTTCTTTGCTCTCTTCCAAGCCTATGTGCAAGCCGTCTCGCTGGGACTTCTCTTTCTGATCGCGGGCTATTTCGCCTATTTCTCTCTTCGCAAGAAGGGGGTTCGGTCTTTTATCCGTGACCGCGCGATTCGCCTTGGGTATCCCGCGTTGTTCTATATGCTGATTCTCAATCCACTCACCGGCCTCTTGGTCATGAGAGATCTGCAAGTCCCACTCGCCGAACTGGCCAGACAATACTCTGAATACTATCTGCGATTCCACTTCATCGGTGGATCGGGGCCACTCTGGTTCGCGGTTGCGCTGCTTTTCTTTTCGATCGTCTATGCGTTGGCAAGTCGGATCTTTGCTGAGCGTATCGCCGTGACACCACAGCGCCCTTTCCCTTCGGTCGCGCAGATCCTGCTGATCATTGTCCTTATCGGTGTACTCACGTTCTTGGTGCGCCTGGTCCAACCGATCGGAACCGATATATTGAACATGCAGCTTTGCTATTTCGTTCAATACGTCGTGATGTTCATCATCGGCATCGTTTCCGCCAAAAACGATTGGCTCGATCAGGTGGACCGATCCAACAGCCGACGGTGGCTCGCCATTGGGTTGATTGCGGGTACGCTCCTCTTCTTCATCGCGTTGATAGGTGGTGGAGCGCTTGATGAGGGACTCGATTCATTCTTCGGTGGATTTACCTGGCAAAGCCTGTTCTTCTCTACGTGGGAACCATTCGTCGGAGTGACTTTGACGATCGGTCTCATCGGTCTATTCAAAACACGGTTCAACTCACAAAGCGATCTGCTCAAAAGCATCTCGGATAACTCATTTGCTATCTTCGTCTTTCACGCACCGTTCATCATCGGACTTGCCCTCTTGCTCGCGCCACTCACGCTTCCCTCTATGTTGAAATTCCTGCTACTATCGGCGTCCAGTATTCCGCTCATATATCTCTTCACGAACTATGTCGTGCGCAGGATTCCTGTGTTTGGAGATCTATTCTTTACCTAGATGATAAGTTGGTCATCGCTCCACTAAAATGAAAGGCGGGAGATTAACTCCCGCCTTTTATTATGACTCTATTCAAAGCTTCTCATATCTATATAAGGCTTATCTATCCTATATGAGACATATCTATATAAGACGCTTAGCCCTCGAATCTCTTCTTGATCATCGGAGACAGCACGAGTGCGCAACCGGCCAATCCAGTGATTGCGAGGGAGGTAAGCGTCAGTGCATCGCCCGTAGGCGGAACAGGCGGAACCGGGGGCTCGGGAGTACCATTGGGTACCCAATGAGCATAAAGCGTCATGTCGCTCAATACCGGATCTCCGAAGTTCCACTGCACGCCACCGGAAGGCGCGGTCCACCATCCTGCGAACGTATAGCCTGCTTTGGTCGGAGCGCCTGGTTCCGCAACAGGTGAACCCACGGCAACGGAAGTGCTCACAGGAGCAGTGCCATTCTGAGCGTCGAAGGTCACCGTCACCATTGCAGGCGGGATCTCATCTGCAAGAAACACATTACAGAAACCGTTGTCAGTCGGGGCACCGGAAAGATCGCTTGCGTATGACGAATGCGCAACTCTTGTGCCGTCACCCGATATCGATGGCTCCGCTGATTCACGGTTTCCCCAAGAGCCAGCATCATTGCAGCTTACCAGAGAGCTGACCCCCGTCGTACGATTCCAATGATAGACGTTAAGCTCACCATTCGTCTCGACCAATGTCTCACCCAGAGGAAGCATGGTAGGCGCATACCTGGGGCCTTCCACGATCGCGACCTGCGTGCCATCTTCGTTGACCGAAGGTGCCGAGTAATTGTTGGGATCTCCCGATAACGACGGCCCAACATCGATCTGGTCGATGATTCCTGCTTGGAAGAACCAGAGGAACGCGTTCATATTGTCACCTGGCGTGACAGAGGTCCCTGCCAGATCGGTCGCCGCAGAGACGAATGCTATGAACTCACCGTTACCCGAAATGGAAGGCTCATTTGAAGGTCCATTTCCACCTGCGCCTGCTGCGGTCTCGCTGACCAGCTTGATGCTGTCATCGAAACCGTTCCATACAAAGACGTTGTGATAGTCTCCGGTGATAACCGCATCATTGAGATTCCTTGCTCCCGAGGCGAAGGCGACTTTCGAGCCGTCATACGAGATCGAAGGCTGCTCGCTCCATGAGTCTCCACCACGACCGGCGGCACCTTTACTGACAAGAATAGTTGAATCAGTATCGGCATCCCACAAGAATACATTGAGGGCATACCCATCGGTTACAGCACCGACCAAGTCGGTCGCCTGAGAGGTAAAGGCGACTTTGGATCCATCATATGAGACCGATGGCTCAATAGACAGGTCATTCCCACCGGTCCCCGACGAGCCTTTAGTTATCAGCTTGATCTCGCCTGAGACAAGATCCCAGATAAAGAGTTGATATTGGTCGCCGGTCACCGTCACGCCATCGAAGTTGTGTGCACCTGATGCGAAGACGACCTTCGTCCCATCGCCTGATATCGCAGACTGCCATGAGTTACCATCTGCAGCAGTCCCGCCTGCCCCAGCGCTTACGAGAAGTGTCTGGTCATTGACCGCATCGTAGAAGAAGACATTCTGGTACTCTCCTGTGCTGGCACTCATCAGATCAGATGCATAGGAAGAGTACGAGAGCTTCGTCCCATCAGCACTTAGCGAGGGATCGAAAGAATGGCTATTCGCGCCCAACCCTGTAGGTCCGGCACTTACCAACAAGTGGTCCCATGCGGCAAGAGCGCCGATGGTCAGAGGGACCAGACTGAGCGCCATGACGAGAAAGAGCGCCAGGGCGGTCGATACCAATGGTTTGCGAGTAAACACGATAAAACCTTCCTCTCTATAACAATTCGAGAAAACTATCTTGCTTCAATTATACGTACAAATTTTCTTTTGCCAATTTGGATGACCGAACCGTTAATTTGGGGCGGCTCGACATGGTACTCCTTTTGATTAAGCGTAATCCCATCGATCTTAACTCCCCCACCGTCGATGAGGCGTCTCGCTTCACCGGCTGATGTGGCCAGACCGGCTTCGGTCATGAGCGATCCCAGGTATATAAGACCTTCAGCGTTGGGAGTCAGATCTGCTTCGAACTCTTCGACTTCATCGGGAATCTCTTGCGCTTTGAATTGTTTATCGAAAGCCGCCTCGGCATCGGTCGCAGCTTGCTCGTCATAGTAGAGCGTGACGATCTCGCGACCCAGGCGACGTTTGATCTCATTGGGATGTAGTGAGCCATCGGCGAGCCCGGCTTCGATCGTGTCGATCTCATCGACAGGAAGTGCCGTAGTAAGACGATAGTATTTGACCATGAGCTCATCGGGGATCGACATGACTTTGCCGAACATTTCGGCAGCCTCATCGGTCAGCCCGATGTAGTTACCGTAACTCTTGCTCATCTTAGCGATTCCATCGGTGCCCTCGAGAAGCGGCAGGGTCAAGCAGACCTGCTGGGGTTTATCCATCTTCTTGGCGAGCTCACGACCAGCCAGCAGATTGAAGAGCTGGTCGGTGCCTCCGATCTCGACGTCGGCATCGATCATGATCGAGTCATAGGCCTGCGCCATCGGATAGAGCAGCTCATGAAGCGAGATGGGTTGGTCCTCTTTGAGGCGTTTCTCGAAATCATCACGCTCGACGATGCGCGCCAAGGTGAAGTTGCTCGCCAGTGTGAGCAGCTCGGCAAAGCCGAGCTCCTTGAGCCACTGTCCGTTGTATCTCAGCTCAGTTTTTTCGGGATCGAGAATGCGGAATGCTTGATCCATATAGGTCTGGGCGTTGACCTCGATCTCTTCCTGAGTCAGGGGTGGTCGCGTCGAGTTGCGTCCGCTGGGATCTCCGATCAGCGCGGTCCCATCTCCGATGATGAGCACCACGGTGTGGCCCAGGTCTTGGAATTGGCGCAACTTGCGCAACGGCACAGCGTGGCCCAGATGTAGGTCAGGTGCGGTAGGATCGACCCCCAACTTGATGCGCAGGGGCCGATCCTCTTTGAGCTTATCAAGCAAAGCGGCGCGCGGAACGATGTCCGCGACGCCACTTTCTATCACGCGTAATTGCTCTTGCGGTTCTTTCAACAAAAGAACCTACAGAGCGTCGCTCAGACTACCGAGCGATGCAAGCCCTAGAACACTGCAGACCGCTCCTGCGACCAGTAGGGCGATCAGTACACCGGCTATGATCGCGGGGATCCAAGAGATCCCACCACGCGCTGCCAGTTGTGCTTTACGCTCTGCAGGAGCAAGTGGTGCCGCTTTTGCCAGCTCCTCTTCGACGAACTTCTTGTAGATGAAGTTACCGAACAGGCCAAGGCCGATCCAGGCGACGAACGGTACGATCTGACCGATGACGGGGACAAGCTCCAGAACGAAGAGCACCGCCCATGCGATCAGCGCATAGAGCCACATCTTGCGATAGAGCATCCAGAAAAGACCGAAGAAGAACGCAGACCAGTTCCAAGACATCGGTGAGCCTGATGCCTCCATCTGTTGGAAGCGCGGAATGTAGTAGTCGGCATTGGGGCCGATAAAGGTCGCGGCTTCGTTAAATGATGAGATCGAACTCTCGGTCGTCAGATTTTTCACCGATGCTCCGACTGTCGAGACGGCAGAATCCACAAAAGAGGTCGCCTTGTCAGCCACCGATGCCTCAGGGATCGTCTCACTGACGACCTCGGCATCCACCACTTCGGGCTCGACAACTACCTCGTCGACCACTTCTGCGTCAACGACCTCGGGCTCGGCCGCATCTACCTCGACGAACTCGCCAAATCCCTCATCGACGACTCCGTCGGCATTCTCAAAATCACTCATGTGCTCTCCTCTCACATTTCCCATACGTCACAATGCTTTCAATTGCATACACACAACGAAGCATTGAGTACATGCTTCCCTATGCCTACTATAGCATTACTCTTAGACAACCCCACGGAAAAAATGCCCGCGTGTCGTGTTTTCTCGTGGCTCGGGAATAGCGCGACCTGCGTATACGTCGACCAGAGCATGCCTGATACGCGCAACCTCTTGCGGCACGAAATCGGTCAGTGCGGTCTCCAGATCGAGCCGGACCGCACTGATGCCACTCGCTGAGATCTCGCTCAGCGCGCCGGTCAGATCGAGCGGGACCGCATTATAGATATGGGTCCGTCCACTTCGATCGGTACGGACCGGAAAACTGTAGTCCTTGCGATCGCGCAGCGCGATAGGATTGGTGCGCCTTGTGCATGACGCACAGTTCTGCGCGCAATCACCTGCGGCTTGCAAGACACAGTGTTCGGTGACCATGATCTCGGTCATGCCACAGATACCGATACCGAGCGGCACTTCCACCCTGCGTGCTATCGCGGTGATCTGGTTCTCGGAGAGCTCGGGTGAGAGCCAGATACGGGTCGCGCCCAGCTGCTCGAGGACCGCAGTGGTGTAGGGATTGGTCACATTGAGCGACCAATGCGCTTGAGCGGGTATCTCCCTCTCCCTACAGATGTGCAGCTGACCCAGCGTCGCACACACAGCTGATCCGAATCGATACGCGACCCCCAAGAGCTCCTCGAGCTCGTGATCGTGACAGACGCGCGGAAGTATCGGGACCAGACCTTGGATCGGCTCCTCGTCGAGCAGCTCGAGTGCGCTTATCTGTGCTTCATTCGCGTCAGCATTTAGGGCGGCGCGTGCAGCGCCGACCGTGGCGGTCACCGCGACCACATCGATGTTCTGCTGCCCGAATTTGACCTTGCGCTTACGCATCGGGCTGTCTTCAAAGGAGATGCGTTTATGCACCTCTATATCTGATATGTCGAGTGCTTGGGCACGATCGATGCATCTTTGGGCGAAATCGAGCAGCTCGGCGGGGCGCTCCTTACCTGCTCCGCGCTGATAACTCATCATCTCGTTAGTGCGCTCCCCTATCAGATAGGCTTCGCTGAATCCACGGTTATAGACCGCATTAAGCGGCGGGACCGTGTCGTCGCACTCAGTATTTTCATCACGCACACCGGCATTCTCGAGAGCCCTGCGATAATTGGCGACGACCGTCGCGACATATCCCGGTGACTTCATGCGTCCTTCGATCTTGAGCGAGTCGACACCGGTGGCGATCAGCTCGTCGAGAACCTCGATGCTGCACAGATCCTGCGGAGAGAGCAGATGGGCGCCCGGAGTGGGTATGACCTCGCCTTTCTTGTCGATCAACTCATAGGGCAGACGACAGGGCTGTGCGCACAATCCACGATTTGCGCTGCGCCTTCCAACCAGAGAAGAGAACAGGCATTGGCCCGAATACGACATACAGAGCGCCCCATGGGCAAAGACTTCGATCTCGACACCGGCTTCATGTCCGACCGCGACCAGCGTGGCGATCTCGGTAAGTGAGAGCTCACGTGCCAGGGTCACGCGCGCGACCCCCAGATCGGCCAAGGCGCGGATCGTGTTCGAGTCATGGGCGTTGATCTGGGTCGAGGCATGCACCCGTACCTCAGGCATAAGCTGGGTGATCTGGCGTATCAGACCGATATCTTGCACGATGACCGCATCGATGCCGGCATTCCAGACATCAGCGACCAAGTTGAGTGCCTCGGACATCTCGTGGGGCAAGATCACGATATTGACGGTCACATAGACGCGTGATCCCAGCAGGTGGGCGCGCTTCGTGCATTGCTTGAGGCTTTTCAGCGTGAAGTTCGATGCCCCCCGTCGTGCGTTGAAAGAACCCAATCCTGCATATATCGCATCGGCTCCCGCTCCCAGTGCTGCCAAGAAAGCGTCTTTATTACCAGCAGGCGCCAGTATCTCCGGTCTGTTCAACGTGCTTCCTTCTCCTTAGATCGCCACAACTTCATTTCATACCCACAAAAAGGGGATTTATTATACGATTTGGTTGCCACCTCTTTCTTTCACCATCCATCCATTATAAAATAATGGCGCGTATACACCAATCCGGAGGGATCGGTGCTTAAGCGTATGATAGTGCCAAACGGGGCCTAAGGGGAAACATGAGCTTAGTAGCGCGTCAGAGGCGTAAGGCAAAAAAGCAGGTAGGCGCAAAGATCGCGGTCATTCTTTTCGGCGTCGGCATGATGTTCCTCATGTTGGGCGGCGTTGTGTTCGCTCTCGGCATGAGTGTGGTCAACGGCTGGCTGCAAGACCTACCCGACTATACCGCTGATGGTGCGTTCGATGTGATGGAGCCGACCACGATCCTCAGTGCCGATGGCAAGCTCCTGGCCAAGCTCTATCTGCAGAATCGTGAGATCGTCCCCCTTGATGAGATGTCTCCGTGGGTGCGAAAAGCGATCGTAGCGGTCGAGGATGAACGCTTCTATGAGCATAACGGGGTCGATCCCCAAAGTGTCGTGCGTGCCGCGGTCACCGGATATGGTGGTGGATCGTCCATCTCGCAGCAATATATCCGCCAGACCGTGCTGATCGACGAAGCCCAAGACCAGACTTATAAACGCAAGATACGTGAGATGTTTCTTGCGCTCGAGTTGGAGAAACGCTATAGCAAGGACGAGATACTCTCGATGTATCTCAACTCGGTCTATTTCGGAAACGGTGCCTATGGTATCGAGGCAGCTTCAAAGAACATCTTTGCCAAACCGGCATCCGAACTCAACATCGCCGAGGCTGCACTGCTTGCCGGCTTACCCAACCAGCCGTCGCTTCTCAATCCCTTGGAAAGCCCCGAATCGGTCGAAGCCTTGATCGCGCGACGCGATCTGGTGCTCGAGCGTATGTTGGCCAATGAATACATCACCAAGGATGAATACGAGGCGGCGCTCAAAGCCGAGCATACCTATGAGTCGCTTCCCATGCCTTCCGATGGTATCTATGCAGCAGACTACTTCGTCGACATGGTCAAACGCCAGCTGCAAGAGCTCTTCGATTTCAATGCGGTCTTCGGCGGAGGAATGACCGTCGAGACGACGCTCAATAGTGTGCAGCAATATCATGCCGAGCAAGCTGTATGGAATGCGCTTCCCGATGATGGTCTGCAGGGAGCGCTTGTCGCTATCGAGCCATCGACTGGATATGTCAAGGCGCTGGTCGGAGGCACCGATTATGAGACCGACAAGTTCAACCTGGCGACACAGGCCTATCGCCATCCCGGCTCCTCGATGAAGGTGTTCACGTTGCTGACTGCTCTCAACGAGGGTATGTCGCCCGATACCTCGGTCGATTGTCGCTCGCCGATCACGATCGATAACAACGGAGATCCCTGGCGCGTGGAAAACGCTGAGGGCGGCAGCGCGGGTATGATGTCGCTGCGCGCGGCGACCGCCTGGTCATACAACACGGCCTTCGCGCTTCTCATCAATACTTTAGGAGCTGAAAAGGTCGTCGATATGGCCCATGCCGCTGGTATCCAGACCGAGCTGATGCCCTATAACTCCTTGACACTGGGTGCTCAAGGAGTGACCGTCCTTGAGATGTCATCGGCGTTTGCCACCATCGCCAATAGTGGCGTCTATAACGAGCCTACCTTCATCACAGCCGTCAAGAACCGCCGTGGGGTCGAGATCTGGGAACACATTCCCAACCCCCAGCAAACGATCAAACCGGAGGTCGCCTATGCCTGTACCCAGGTGCTCATGGGCGATATTACCAATGGCACGGCTGGTTCAGCAAACCTTGATGGTCGCCCGGTAGCGGGTAAGACCGGTACCAGTGAGAACTACGGGAACGTCTACTTCGTAGGTTATACCATGGAGCTCTCGACCGCGGTCTGGGTCGGATACCCCGATGCGAACCGCACGATCGTCTACTATGGTGGCGTCGCCTACGGTGGTGTGGTCTGCGCCCCGATCTTCCGCGCATTCATGATGCCTGCCTTAGAAGGATACGGGTGGCAGGACTTCCCCTACTATGACCCGCCTCCCTATGACTTTTCAAAATGGGCACCGATAAAATCCAAGGAAGGTGCTTCAATCGATGCGCGAAAAGCTGAGGAGGAAGCCAGGCTGAAGGCCGAGGAAGAAGCCAAGAAGAAGGCAGAGGAGGATGCGAAGAAGAACCAACCCCAGTCGTCAAACCTCCAGTAGACGACCTGCCAGACCAACCTCCGGTAGTCGTCGATCCGCCAAAACCTCCGCCTCAACCGCCACCCAAGCCACCTGATCCCGATCCCGATCCGGGTGGTGGAGGCAATACTCCACCAATTATCCCCTAGCTAAAGCAAGCGAGCGATGTCAAGCAGATATCGCTCGCTTCATATACCACGCCTTATTCATTGCGTATGCGGTATGCTCTGCAAAACACATGATACAGACAGGTCGTTCATACTATGTGTGCGGAAATCAGGACTCGGTTCTTGGATCGAGTGGTGAACGGTCGCGCTGTGCCCGAGGGTGATTCGCAAGATACTCTTGTCGGATATGGCTTTGATCGACATGGGTATAGATCTGGGTGGTCGACAGATCGGCATGCCCGAGCATCTCTTGCAAGCTGCGTAGGTCGGCTCCACCCTCAAGCATATGGGTCGCATAGCTGTGTCGCAGAGTATGGGGGTGCACTTCAGCCAGCCCAGCATGCTTGGTGATTTCTTTGACCATGCGATAGACCGCTTCGCGATAGATGCGCTTACCTCGTGTGGTCAAAAACACCGCTGAGGTGCTGGGCGCCAGCGCGTGTGATGTGCGCAGCTCCTCGCGAGCCTGCGACAGATAGAGGTGCAGCGCTTCTGCTGCCTTATCTCCAAGAGGTACCATGCGCTGCTTGGAGCCCTTGCCGGTCACACGCATCGTTGCTCCCTCGAAATCGATATCGACCACATCAAGCCCACAAAGCTCGCTGACCCGGACCCCACAACCATAGAGCACCTCAAAGATCGCCTGATTGCGCAGACCGATTGCAGTCTCATCAGCAGCAAGCACGGCTAGGATCGCTTCGATATCGGCCACACTGAGCGTTGCAGGCAGGCGCTGTGCCTTTTTCATACGCGGTAGTTTGGTGGTCGGGTTGTGCGAGATGATCTCCTCTTTGAAGGCGAACGTGTGAAAGGTCTTGACCGCACTGAGCTTGCGCTCGATGCTGGATGATTCAAGTCCGCGACTGCGCAGTAATGCTACGAAGTCGAGTACATCCCTGCGTGCGATATCATCCCCATCGGTGATCGATCGCTGCTCGAGAAAACTCAGATACTGGGAGAGGTCGCCTTGATAGGCGCTCAGTGTGTG
>Ga0123356_10007257_pt1 | contig 11075 bp, 8 predicted proteins | sample TergutEmb28metaG_2_FD_92546 | JGI IMG/M metagenome (GOLD analysis project Ga0123356, IMG submission 92546) | Embiratermes neotenicus P3 segment gut microbial communities from Petit-Saut dam, French Guiana - Emb289 P3 | ecosystem: Host-associated > Arthropoda: Insects > Digestive system > Gut ... | reverse complement strand
GATAAATTTTTCGTTAAGCACTAATTTCGCTCCTCTAATTGTAAGCAGTCGTGGGGGCAGTAGCGCGCGCAGATTCCGCAGTGATGGCAAATTATCGGTTTTGATGTTTCCTCGTCAAAATTAACTGCATTGACTATACATGCTGTTTCGCATTGGCGGCAACCAATGCATTTATCCGCCTTGAGCAGCACTCCCCCTCCGTCACGAAGCACGAGTGCGTTACTCGGGCAGGCCTCCATACATGCAGGCTTTGTGCAGCCCAGGCATACTATTGCAATAAAGCTGCTTGCCATGCCTCCTGTCGTACGTACCCTGATTGCGCTTTTTATGAGCGAATGGTTTTTTTGGTTAAAGGATGCACAAACAAGCATGCATGTAAAGCATCCGAGACATTTTTTCATTTCTTTTGAGCGCAGGATTTTTGGCATCGCTTGACTCCTAAAAAGTGTTTTTCTCTAACTGTGTTCTTCTGATTATAACATACTTTTCTTACCTTCGGGTAATAATGAAAATGCTATGTTGTTTGCATGGTCGGCGCATCTTTCCAAATCAATAATCATATCTGTAAATATAACACCGCTTTTTGGCTCACATGTGGCAACCTTCAGTCTGTTTATATGGTTTTCGGTGAAATTATCAGACAATTTGTCAATTTCCTGTTCTTTTGCATTTATTTCAATCAGTCCGGAAAAATCTTCCCTCTCATATGTGTCCAAAGCTAACTTAACGAGCTCCAGTGTCATTTCACTAAGCTCTTTTAACTCGGCAGTGGCTGCATCCGAGAATTTTAAGTCGTTGTTTTCGGCATGCATTGCATACTCTGCGATGTTCTCCGCATGGTCTCCTATACGTTCAATGTCGGAGACTACCTGGAACATTTTACCTATACGCATCGCTTCATATCCCGATAATGTCATGTTGTTTATCCATATGAGCTTTATAGAGATATTATGGCTCAGATAGTCGATTATCTCTTCGTTTTTTAATGCTTTTTTTGCTATGTCCAAATCCTTCTTAAAAAATGCCTCAATCGCGAGTTCTAAGTTCTCGCTCGCAATTTTACCCATCCGGCACAGTTCCAAATGTGCGTTCATAACTGCTATTGAGGGTGACTGACTGGTTTTTTCGTCGAGATATATAAGCTTTTTCTCATAAATTTTGCTTGTCCCGTTTTCTTTTACCGGAACTATTTTCTGCATCAGATATGACACTTGCGTTACAAACGGCATCAGCAGGAACATTGTCGCTAAATTATACAAGGTATGGAACATTGCAACCTGACGCGCCGGCTCGGACCATGAAAACTGGAACCATGCAAGGATTTGGGGGAATATATATATAAGTGTTCCGAATATAGTGCTGCCTATTATATCAAACATGATGTGGAAAATTGCAGCCCGTTTACTGTCACGGTTTGCGGGGATTGAAGCAATAATTGTTGTTATGCTTGTTCCGATGTTTGTTCCGAGAATTATATATGCCGATGTTATAAATGGTATAGGAACTCCGCTTAAATGAAGTGTAACTAATATACCCATTGTCGCAGACGAGCTTTGAATCAGCGCTGTAAAGACAAAGCCTGCTAAAAGTGAGAGTATCGGGTTTTGGAAGGTCGTCAGAATTGCATTAAATGACGGGTCGTTGGCAAGCCCTTTGAGCGGAGCGCCCATAATGGTCACACCAAAGAATAGTATTCCAAAGCCTAATATGGCATATCCGATATTTTTAATGCTGCGCTTTTTAAAAAACAGGTGCATTATAATGCCGATAAAAATAAACAATGGTGCAAACTGATCGATTTTGAAGGCTATCAGCTGTGCGCTGAAGGTTGTACCGACGTTTGCTCCCATAATTATGCCTATCGCCTGTGACAGGTTCATCATTCCCGAGTTAACGAAGCTGACCGTCATAATTGTTGTTGCTGTTGAGCTGTTGATTGCAATTGTTGCGCACATTCCGACCGCAACAGCTGAGAATCTGTTTGAGGTAACACGTTTAATGATGCCTTGCAGTCTGTCACCCGCAATGAGCTCCAGTCCGTTTGACATCATTTTCATTCCAAATAGAAATAATCCGAGGCCGCCTATAATCAATAATATGCTTTCAAGAGTTGAATCCATATTTCACCATTCGTGTGTTTGTGATAGTAAGTCACCTTGCCAATATTAACACGGTATTTTATTTTCGGCAAGCATAGTTTTTATATTATTTTTCAAGACAAGCTCTCATTTTTCTGATATAATTACCTTATGGATTTAAATCATTTAGTTGAAATGTCAAACAGGTATGGAGAAAACGAAGAGTTTGTAATTCTCGGTGGCGGGAATACTTCATACAAGGACGGTAATGTCATGTATGTTAAGGGTTCCGGCACTCCGCTCGGAACCATTGCTGCAGATGAATTTGTGGCAATGGATTTATCTTTATTGCTTGATACGCTCACGCACGAGTACCCTGCCGGTATGAGCGCTCACGAGGTTGAAGCAAGGTCCTTTGAAGCAATTATGGCTGCAATGCTGCCGGGTCAAGATGGCAAACGCCCCAGTGTAGAGTCGATTTTACATGCTTTATTTCCTTATAGGTTTGTGCTTCACGTGCATCCTGCTCTTGTAAACGGGCTTACCTGTAGTATTGATGGTGAGGAGATTAGTAAAAAACTGTTCGGAGAGTCTTCAGCCTCTCCGGCTGTTTGGGTAAAATCCGTTGCTCCCGGTCCGGGGTTAGCGAGGGAGTTTAATGAGGTACTATGTAAGTGGCAGAGTAGAGGGTATTCCACTGTCGCACTCGTCACGGAACCAAACCCGCTCCTCAGCGACGATGAAACACCCCCAACTCTGCCTCACAACAATCCCTATGTCCCGAAAATTGCTTTTTTGCAAAACCATGGTATCTTCATTGCTGCTGACAGTGTTGGTGAGATTGACGACCTTATGTCAACAGTTATGGATAAGCTCACAGTAGAAGTGAAAGAATTTCCCGATTGTACAGGTGCAGTTTGTGATGTTGATACTGATGAGCTGATTAATAACCCGCTGACACCCGAGCAGGCTATGTTTTTTCTCGGCGAGTTTAAAGATCAGACAGAAAAAGTACAAGCGTTTTTGCAAAACGCCTGTAAGATTGCCATATACGCAAGGTCATTCGGTGGTGTAAACCCGCTTGGCGATGACATTGTAAAAACAATGCTGGAGTTTAATCCTTATAAATAGAGATGTTCATCATGATGGCGTTTTCGATGCGTCTTTTTAGTATCTCACAGCCGATGTCATAAATACCGTTTATGCTGCCCGATGCGTAGTATGCATTTGCCGCACAGCCACCGCTGCAGTAGAACCTCGCCCAGCAGTCTTTGCACTCACTGCGGGAGTATATGTTAGTAGAAGCAAATTCATCATGGAGTTTTTTATTCATAACACCGCTTTGAACATTTCCCATTAAAAATCTCTTATCACCGACAAACTGATGGCACGGATATAAATCACCCGCCGGTGTTACTGCAAGATATTCCGTCCCGACACCACAGCCTGCTATGCGTTTGTGAATGCAGGGACCGTCGGTGAGGTCTAACATGTAATGATAAAAATTAAAACCTCTGTTTAATGACTTTCGCCGGAGCATCTCTATTGCAAGGATGTCGTATTGCTTGAATATTTCCGGTAAATCCTGCTTCGTAAATCCAAGCGGGTCGTTATTTTTTGTGACTGCCGGCTCTAATGATAATTCTGTAAAGCCAAGGTCGGCAAGATGTAAAATATCTTGTGTAAAGTCCATGTTTTCGCGTGTGAAGGTTCCTCTGATGTAGTAACCTTTGTGACGTCTTGCTTCTACAAGCTTTTTGATTTTCGGCAGCACTTCATTGTAGCTGCTTTTTTCGTTACTGTCGTCACCTGTCAGCTTTCGCATAGCATCATGTGTTGATTGCCGCCCGTCAAGGCTCAGTACTACATTGTAAATTTCTTTGTTTACATAATTTATAACATCATCATCTATGAGTAGTCCGTTTGTTGTCAGGGTAAAGCGGATTCTTTTGTCAACTTTCTTTTCGACTTCACGCGCGTAAGCGACAATTTCTTTTATAACCTGCAGGTTAAGTAGCGGCTCACCGCCAAAAAAGTCTATATCAAGGTTTCTTTTAGTCCCGGAGCTTCTTACGAGAAAGTCAACTGCTTGTTTTCCTGTTTCAAAGGTCATTAGTTTTGTATCGTTGTTTTCGAAAGAGGCATTGCCACTGTTGTACTCCCCTTTGCCTGCGAAGCAGTAGGCACACGTCATGTTGCAAACATGCGACACGTTGAGACACAGGGCTTTTATGTGTTCCGTGGGAACATGCGGGGACAGAATCTTTGTGTTCTCAAAAGCGGAAGATGGTTTCTCAAAAATCATTTGCGGGAGCGGACACTGATTTTTGGGAAACCCATCTTTTGCTTTAACAAAACACAATGATTCCGCATCAATGTCCGATGTAAACAGCTTGCCGCGGCTGCGCAGCATTTCGATGTCAACGATAATCGCCCGAATGTCCTGCTCTGTAACATTCGGGTGCATATCAATTATACGTTTTATTAACACCTCGGGCTCTTTGCCGTCAAGGATTAATTCATAACTTAAAATGACATCGTAGGTGACAGCATCGACACTATGTATAGAGCCGCTTGCTATGTCAATTACGATGTTGTATCCGCAGTGTTTGTAGCAGTGAATCATCTAATCGGTTGTCTCAGAGTTTTCACATTGCTGGTTTGCAACACCACATGATGTTTTACATGCTGACTGACATGAGGTCTGGCACTCGCCACAGCCTCCGTCATTAAGGCTTTGTCTCAAGTCGCGTGTTTCAAGTGTGATAATTGTGTGCATTATAAAACTCCTTTGTTTTATAGTTTTATATTATTATACACCAAATTATACTAATGTACAAACTTATTAACTGATGTCATAAGGGACTCATATGTGGCAGGCTTAATAATAAAATCATTAGCACCAACCTTTTTCGCTTTTTCGACATACTCTCTTAATGAATTTGATGTCAGGAAAATGATAGGGGTTTTTGCATAATTGGCTGTGGCACGAATTGTCTCGGCGAGTTCGTAGCCGTTTATTTCCGGCATTTCTATATCAAGAATAAACAAATCAATTTTGTGTGTACCGAGAACCTTTAATGCTGTTTTTGCATTTGTCACCCTAAAGACCTTAAAGTGATTTTTTAGCACATTGCTTATAAAGGACAGGCTCTCAGGAATATCATCTACAGCTAAAATCTTAAAAGAAGAGCTGCTGGTAACAGTTTGCTGCATTGCTTTCATGTGTGTATCTTTAAGATCGTTTGCCAAATGCCTCGCTTGAACATAGTTTTTAGTAATTACCATAGTCAAAAGACTGTCAAAAATAAAGGCTGTCTCTTCGTCAAAAATATTCATTTCTGAGAGAATACTGTGTGCCTCAGCGAAGTCACCATCGTCGATAAGGTCAATAAACAATGTCATTGTATGAGCTATTTCAACGTGAGCTTTTACAGTTTCAATATGCTCTATCTCATCTCCGTAGCTTTGTGCTTTTTGGATTTTTATAGAAAGTGTCATCAGGTTTGCCAAAAAAGTCCCTATCAGCAAGGAAGGGTGCCCTGTGCGCTCTATCCTGCGGATTATAAGCTTTGCATCTGCTTCCAGGAGCTTTGCATGTATTTTACTGATTCTCGAAAGATATTTATTAAGAGTTTCAGCAAGCTTGGTAAAATTCTCATGTGTAATATCATCTGATATCTCTTCTGCAATGAGCGGCAAAGTATCAATAAATCTGTTTATTTCAGTATTCATTTCACTATAAGTCGCTGTCGGCGGCACAACCAAATCCGGAATAGTAGAATAATAATGTTGCTTAGCCATTTATTTTGCCCTCCAACTTCTCAATAACTGCAATTGCATTATCATAATCAGACGCATCAAGGAAAAAAACCAATTCTCCCAACATCATATCAACATCCATTCCATAAGAAAAATCAGCATACGGTTCTAAAAGCTCCATTGCTAAAATGCTGTCATAGCTTTCGACGGCACTTTTTACAGTTTTTATGATTCTTTTTAGCGAGGACATGTCTGACTTTTCTTTTAAAGCAGAATCAATTTCCTGTGTTTCAAACACTTCACTTAATAAGTCGTTTAGCTCGACTAAATCGGCTTTAAAGGCCGGGTAGTTTTCATTACAGTAGTCAGTGTTATTTTCCAGAGCCGCAAATTCAAAATCTACAGCAGTATCGCCAAGTTTTTTAGCTCCCACATTTCTTAAAACGCTTTTTAGACCATGCACTTCTATTGCAAAAGTTTTGATATCAGATTTCAGCAACTCATCCATAGCTTCAATCCTTCGCGGCAAAAGCTTTGACATAAGCCGGATTGTATCTATATAAATATCTTCCACACCACCGACATCAGCAAGAGCAGAGTCTACATTGAGGTGCGGTATTTGCTTCAAATAGCTTATTATGTCATTTGAATCTGTATTATTATTATTCTCATCCGTATGGAATTTCGTTGCTTCAAGCACTTCGGGTGGCTGTTTGTCGCGAATAAAAGTATTAAGAACATTGTCAAGGTGTTTAATATCAATAGGTTTTGAAACAAACTCGTTAAAGCCGCTACTTAAAAAGACTTCCTTCATGCCTGCAAGAGCATTTGCAGTCATTGCTACAACAGGCTCATTATATCCTTCCTTACGCAAGATTTCTGTTGTTTCTATACCATCTAAACCCGGCATCATATGATCCATAAAAATAATATCATAAGTGTTGCCGTCTATAACTTTTTCAAGAACCTCAAAACCGCTTGCTGCGGTGTCAATCTCTAAACCATATGGTTTTAATAGTTTCTTTGCGACAAAAAGATTTTCTATCACATCGTCAACGATAAGTATTTTACCATATGGCATATACTCACGCAAATACTTTGCAGATCGGTTGCGTTTGAGTGCTGTGTAATTACTGAGACTTATTGCATGCCTTCTACCTATAGGCTCGCTTTCTGTTTGCTTTTGAAGCAACTTTACAGTAATTGTAGAACCGACCCCCAGTTCACTTTTTGTATCTATTGTACCGCTCATTTTATCCACAAGCATTTTTGTAATGCTCATACCAAGACCGGTACCTTCTATTCTACGATTTTCCTCCTTGTCGAACATTTCATACTCGTCAAAGAGCTTGGCAAGCTGGTCTTTTGACATGCCCTGGCCGGTGTCCTTTATTGTAAAAATAAGTTTTACACCACCGGGAGTGACCTCTGAGTTAATTTCAAACAGAACCGAGCCTTTATCGGTATATTTTATTGAGTTGGAAAGTATATTATTTAATATTTGTCTGATTCTAAGATCATCACCTATTAGTTTCGACGGTAAGTTTTCGGATGCTTTTACTATAAATTTTATAGGTTTGTCTTTAATTAAAGTGGAATTTAAAATTGCTGTGTCAGTAATTAAATCGGATATACTATAAACAACAGGTACAAGGTCAAGCTTCCCTGTTTCAACCTTTGACAAATCCAATATATTATTGATGATTCCCAAAAGTACCCTGCCTGAACTATTTATCCTGTTAAATGCATCGGCTACGTCAGGCGGATGTGTATCGTTTTCGAGTTCTATATCCGAAATCCCCATAATAGCATTCATCGGAGTGCGTATTTCATGACTCATAACAGCCAAAAACTTACTTTTTGCCTGTGTTGCATCCAAAACTCGCGCAGCATGCTCATCTGTTGTATGCTTAGCTTGCATTATATAGGCAATAAAAAGACTTATGGATAGAGCGGCTAAAACTGATATCCAGGTTTCCGGATATTCATACCACTTATGTGAAAAGTAGATGCGCAAGTACCACTCGGCATTATGCATCTCTATAAGTCTTTCAGAATAAGATGTATTTGAAGCTAAATGCTCACTGTTGCCCGCAATCACTTGTTTTTCTGATGTATCCGGATTTATCCTCCACAGTTCATAAAAAATGTCCTGACTATCAAGCAGCGACAGTCCGACATCATCGAGTGCATCAGGGTACTTAAGAGAAACAGAGACAAGTCCCCAAAAATACATTTCTCCGTCATCTTTTTCCAAGTATACAGGATAACGCCCCGTGATTCCCATAATACCTTGCCTGAGCATAAAAGGTCCTGCCATTACAAGCTCGCCGGTGTCTCTTGCCAGTATGGCTTCTAAATTACCTGCATGGCCCGCTTCGTTAAAAAAGTCAAGACCCAGAACAGCTTCGTTACCTTCCATCGGATAAACGTCTGCAACAACACCTCCCGGTGCAAAAAGGAAGTTTGCCAGTGTTGGTAAATCTATTGCGATTATAGCAGCAGTCCTTTGGAAATCATCTACCGTGCCGTCGCCTTTGATGACAAGTGCGGCAAGCGCTTGAGTTTTGTGGAGTTGCTTGGAAATAACATCATTTAGTCTATTGGATTGCTCCAGAATTAAACTGTCAATCTGTTCTTTTTCAGTATTCATCCTGTTTCGAACGGTTATAAATCCAACAGAACCAAACAGTATAAACATCACCAAAAATACCAGTGCAGTTTTATAATGTATTTTTCTCATTATTATATCCCCCGTATATATACGGTCTGTATGTATACGGTCGACTCTATCACACCTGCTATAGCCAGTTAATAGCAAATTAACATCATTTTAACAGCACGATAAAAATATTTTCTATTTCATATACTTACCCACGATAGTCCGCAGATATTCATAGGTTGTCGGCTTTACAATAAAGTCATTGCATCCTTCCAGCATCGCTGCTGTAACGTGATCGCGAGATGAATTACCCGTTAGAAATACAACCGGTGTTTTCTTAAACTCTGCACTGTTTCGGATTATCCGCAAAAGCTCAAAGCCGTCCATTTCAGGCATGTCGATATCGAGCAGGAATAAATCCGGCTTTTGTGTTTTCATAACGTTAAGCGCTGCCCTACCTCCAGGGACAGCGATTATTTTATAGTGGTTTTTAAGCGCACTGTTAACAAATGACAGTATCTCCGGCATATCATCCACAGCCAAAATTATCTTTGACATGTTTGACCCTGCAAGCTTGTCTATTTCTTCGATATATTTTTCTCTGAGCTCGTTTGCAGCTTTTTTTGCTTCTGCATACTTTTTTGCCACAATAAGATTTATCAGTTTAAAAAACTCCGGTTCTTCCGCATTTTGTTCTGCCAACTTTTCAATCATGGCACGGGCTTTTCTAAACTCGTCATCATCCAAAAAGTTGCACACGGTCAGAATATTTCTTGCCATGTCAGCATGGATTTCAAGCTGATTAAAAGCTTCACTGGCTGTACCACCGGCATTTTGGGCTTTTTGCATTCTGACAGAGAGGGAAAGCACATCGGTGACGAAAGGTTTTAACATTTTTCGCGCGAGTGCTATTTTACTTTTATCCGACACACTTTCTAAAATTCTCTGAGCATCCGATTCCAGACCTTTTGCACATACACTTTGCAAGAGTTTAATCATAGAATTCATTGCATCGTTGAATAAGACCTCTTGATACTCAATGTTTGATAGTGTTTCTTCGATTGTTTCCGTGAGCTGCGGCACTGTGTCGATAAACTTATTAATGGCAGGAACAATTTCTTCACTTTTTACTGTGTTTTCCACCCACAATCCGGGAATCCGATGAAAAAAGCTTATTACCCGTTCTTCCATAATGACCAATCCTTTCTTATTACCTATATTAATGTCTCCAGTTTGATTATATCGCTTAAAGCCTTCTCACAGTCAAAGGCTTCAAATGCATAGATAATGTTTTTTATGAGATCATTTTTTTCGACATCCATGTTTGCGTCGGTATAAGGTGAAATCAGTTTGAGCCCCAGGTCGCGGTCATAAACCTCGGCGGCGGCTTTAGCTTCGGCAAGTATAGGCTTTAAATCCACATCACTTTGCTCCGCTGACACATTTCCCTGCTTTGGTGCCGGTTTTAATGCTTCATTTAAATAACCTTCAAGTTCAACCAGTCCTTCTTTAAAAAGCGGATAACCTTCGTTACATATTTCTATGTCATTTTCTGTAGCGGCACGTTCAAGACCTGCCGCCATACTACCCAGAGCTGACGAACCGATGTTTTTTAAAACACTTTTTAGACCATGCACCTCAACGGCAAAAGACTTTATGTCTGAAACGATAAACCTGTCCATCTTTTCTACTCTTTCGGGTAGCAGACGTAATGTGAGCCGCACCGTGTCGATATACATATCTTCCATACCGTTCATTGCTTCAAGAGCAGCCGCAGTATCGAGATTTGGGATTTCCTTCAGCTTTGTTAAAATTCCGACTGCACCTGCAATGCCCGTCTTACAGAACCTCTGGCATACATCCGCATTCGGGCAGTCCTTTGCCCAACGACATCCATCTTCGGGTGAATCTTGAATATCTCTTTCTTCTTTTTTCCGCTTTGCGTCTTTAAGAACTTCCGGTGTTTGTTTGTCACGGATATAAGTATTAAGAACATTATTGAGCTGCCGCAGGTCTATGGGTTTTGAAACAAAGTCTTCAAAACCGTTTTCTATGAAAAAGTCTTTCATTCCTGACAAAGCGTTTGCCGTAAGCGCCACAACAGGATGGTCATACCCTTCTTCACGTAGTATCTTTGTCGTTTCAACACCATCCATACCCGGCATCATATGATCCATAAAAATTACATCATATATTTTGCCGGCACGGGTTTTCTCAAGCACTTCGTATCCGCTTTCTGCTGTGTCTATTTCAAAACCATACGGCTTCATAAGACCTTTTGCGACAAAGAGGTTAGCATCCACATCATCAACTATCAGAACACTTCCGTATGGCATATATTCGCGAACCAGCTTGGCTCTGTTCATTTTACTTGTGAACTCGAAACTGCAAAGGCTCTCGGCAAGCTTCTTTCCAAGTACCTCGATGCCTGTTACTTGCTGGAGTAGGTATACTCTAAAGGTCGTACCTACACCCGGCTCGCTTTCTGCTTCCATCCTGCCTTTCATCATTTGGACAAGATTTTTTGTGATGCTCATACCGAGGCCTGTGCCTTCTATTTTGCGGTTTGCTTC
>Ga0123356_10007256_pt1 | contig 11076 bp, 15 predicted proteins | sample TergutEmb28metaG_2_FD_92546 | JGI IMG/M metagenome (GOLD analysis project Ga0123356, IMG submission 92546) | Embiratermes neotenicus P3 segment gut microbial communities from Petit-Saut dam, French Guiana - Emb289 P3 | ecosystem: Host-associated > Arthropoda: Insects > Digestive system > Gut ... | reverse complement strand
GGTGGCGCGGGAGACTGGTGAGGATGTGTCTTTGGATGTTTGGTTGTTGGTTGATGGTGCTTCGCCGCAGTCGTCGCGGTGGGCGTTTGCTTTGGTTGTGTTGTTTGGTTTGTTTGGGTTGTGGAGTGCTGGGAGTTTGGTTTGGGTGCTTCGTCCGGTTCGGTAGGGTGTGCGGTTGGGCGCGGGGCTGGGGATTGGTTGCATTTCGTTCGGTGGGATGGCGGGGCTGGGGTTCAAGCGTGACAACAATATCACCGGGGTTGGGTGTGCATGTGTGGGAACCAGTTTGCTGATGTGCGCTGTGTTGGTTACGAGATTTGCGTTGGTTTGGTTTGGGATGGAGCGGGATGCGGCGGGGTCAATGAATTGGGGGTACGCTGTTGCAGTGCAGAACAGGGTTTTGGGGCAAAATCCTCTTTGTCTAGGGCGCGGGCTTGGTCGTAGTCGATGAGGGGGTCAGTTGGTTTTGCTCAGTATTGGATTGGTTTGAATGACGGTGTCTTCGGGGCCGGCAAATGCTCTGTGGGCTGCTAGGCTGGCAGGGCTTCCGGGTTAGGGGGGGACGTTCGCGTGGTTGGCCCGGAAGAGTTCGGCAATTCGTTTACATGCAAGTTTTTGGATGACATCGACCGGTTCGTCCAACTGTATAGTTCCCCATGGCGCATTGAAAAAATGGGATACGTATCCCAACGCAGTTTTGCGAGGAACATCGAAGGCGAGCAGCAGCATAGAGAATGCTTGTGTCCAGAAGACCGGCTGTGGTTCAGTTGCCAACTATCGGCAATTCTGGCTACACCAGTGTGCGGTTCTGCCGCGGATACGCCTTGGACGGTCGGTGTATCATCGAGCGCGGTGTGTCGAAAGTAGATGTGCAGTCTGCGTCCCAGGGGTGGCGTTTGGTTCGCGACGGAGTGGCAGTGGATCGCGTGGGTCGTCCGGGCGCGACGATTCGGAGGTCCTGTAAGGCGAGATGCAACTCGTCGGTACGCAGGCGTTGCTCTCGTCAGCCGTGGGGTCGAATCCGCTTGTCAAGTTTTCTCTACGGGTGGTTGACGAGCATTTGGTTTGGCGCTAGCATCGTTATCGATGCTAGCGACGACGCGTCAGTACATCAACGCCCTTGCCGAACGGGTTCGCGATGCCCTCGATCTCGGGGGTGACGATTTCCCGGTGGACCTGATCTCCTACATCCCGAACATGGGTGGCGAGTTCGTTCGCACTGATCAAGCAGCGGAGTCGATGATCGAGAAAGTGGGAAGCGATTCGTTTCGCGTCACGGTTCGTCGCGGTCTGCACCGAAATCGTGAGCGGTTTTCCATTGCTCATGAGCTTGGGCACCTCTTTCTCCACATGGGGTATTGCATCGATGATCAGAAATGGGATGCCATCGACCCGGGGCGCGATGGTCCGATGCTTCGCTTCGGCTACTCAGACCAGGAGTACGAAGCGCACGAGTTTGGCGCTGCGCTGCTTATGCCGAGAGATGCGTTCCGTGTTGAGGTCGCGAGGCACCAGAAGGATGGTGCCCTTGATCTAAAGCCAATCGCGGAACGCTTTGGCGTATCGGTCGAGGCGGCGCGACGCCGCGGGCAGTGGCTTGGCATGTTTTATTGGGGGCTCTAGGAGGTCGGGCGGAGACGATGGCGCAGGCACCGAGGCATGGCAGCTCATCAACGTTTAAGACGAGACTCGGGGAAGGGGCATCGAAGGCGCGTCCCGCAGCTGATCCGGGTCTGGGAGGGGTGTACTTCTTCCTGTCGCTGGACCTGGTGAACTCGACAAAACTGAAAACCACCAAGACACGCACGTGGCCATCTACCATCGGGCGGTTCTATGTCGAGGCGGCGAGCGTGGTCGTGGAGTGTTTCCAGAGGTTTCGCAGTCCATGGACGACGGATGGCGTGTTCGATGGCGTTTGGCCCAAGCTGTGGAAGTATGTTGGCGACGAGGTGCTGTTCTACCTTCGCCTCGCCAGTGAGAAACAAGCGACATCATGTGTTGCGGCAGCCTACGAAGCGATTGAAGTGACGCGTAAGCGGATGGAAGAAGCCGGCGACCGCGAGGTTTCGGTAAAAGGGACGTGCTGGAGCGCGGTCGTTGACTACGTGCCACGGGATCGTTTGTGCGACGAAAACGCGGAGAGGACTGCGCCGAACATTGTGTTTGCCACGGATGTCGAGGGCACAGGTAGTTCCGTTGACTTCCTGGGGCCAGACATTGATGCTGGTTTTCGCACGACGGTGGCCGCGATGCGGGGTGTGCTCGTTGTGGGGGCCGATCTTTCTTGGTTCATGACAAAGATCGGTGCTCCCATGGATGTGCTTGGGAATCTTCGAACGGTTGAACTGAGGGAACTCAAGGGCGTTTGGTCTGGGCAGCATTACCCCATCGTGTACTATGCAAACTGGGCGTTGATAGAGACCATCTACCAGAACGAGGATCCGTTCCGGCATCCGCGCTTGCTGATGGCCCTGGAGACGTCAACCCAGACGACCGAGAAGCTGCTCGCCCGAGCCATAGAAGCGAACAACCGAGACCCGTTATTCAACCAAATGTGCTCACGCCTTGGATCGAGTACGCGAGAGCAGGGACACCAAGCAGACAACTGCGGGGCTTCTGCGAGTTTAGACAGCCATCCAGCCCGCGCCGTTGCCGAGGGCCTCGTTCCGTTGTTGGGCCCGGCACTGCACGGGACGTCCGATGGTGTTTTGGCCTGCTCAATGGACGAGGATCATGTTCTGCTGGTTGATCCGGAACCACGCGTGAGTTTACACTGGGCTGCGATTTGCTTCAATTCGCGTGGGCAAGCCATGTTGGCCAAGCGTCATCCCAGGAAGCGGATTTTGCCAGACACTTGGGAGTATGGCTGTGCCCAGCTACGCCCCGGAGACACACTCAAGTCAGCGGTCATTCGTGACTACCAATTGGACTTTGGCATCAAGGTCGACTTCTCCAAATGGGAAGATCCTGTACCCATCGCGACCTACGCCATCGGCACAGCGCCCAACCAGGTGTCTGGCGTCATTGTTGTTGCGGAATGCGATGGCCCAGAACATATCAAGGTCACCGAAAACAAACACACGGAGGCTCGCTGGTTTGATCCAACCAAGCTGCCAGACAAGGCCGGTGAAAATGTCGTCCCGCATATGGATAGCCAGGTTGAGCAGGCCGTCAATGTGTGGAAGTCGGTGCAAGCACACTGACGGTGGCTAGACAATCAACGCCATCGGTGTTTGGGTTTTCGAGCTGCGCAATCGTTGGGGCTCTCTCGCCCCAAATCCGCTACAGGGAGCCGAGCCACCACATCTACTTTCTCCAAACTGACCGTAATGATTGCCAACAAGTCCAAAATATGACGAATATTCCTCCGGTCCGACCCGCAATTGTTCGGATCATTCATAATCCCGCTATCCTCATTCACCGCCGCTTTCCGATCCATCACCCACTCGATCGTTGACTTGCCCTACGCAATGAATTCGTAGGCTTTCGGCGGCGTGCCAGAAACCGTGATGTGGGCGATGCAAACAATGCTGTCGCGACGGCGATTCGACGAGAACGTCGTGTCTATTGATAAGAGGCGGATAGGAAACGCTAGCGATTCCTATCCGCAGCCGTTCCTACTGGGTGTGCGGATTTTGGACGAAAAGGTGGTGTCGTGGTTCGTGCTGGACGGTTTGATGACCCTGCGATGGATTGGTCTGGATTGGGAACAAGCGCCTGAAGTTGGAAGGCTCGTCATCCCGTGACATACGCCGCGGTGGGATCCTGGAATTTCGAGCGAGCGATCAGTGTCGCCACCGGTGCAGGGAAATTTGCCGATGGCAAGCTGTCGGTGGATTTATTGCCTGAGCGCGAGTTTGTTTCCGTTGGGGGTGGCGGGAGGTAATCGCTAAGAGGATAGATTTTGGAGTTGACTTTCGTGGAATGAGTGTGGCAAAGCCGAAGGGTGTGGTTGTTCACCGACGTTTTACTGATGCGGGAGCAAATGGGAGACCAGGCACATGACGAAAAACATGAGAGTCCAGTGCAAAGACACTGTGGTTATTAGGGGCAATAGAAACGCTATAGGAATCGTCGAGAGTAACAATGGGCTCATCGTCGTGGTGAGGCGGCGGGACTTGGCGAACCAGCTTGAGACCTACAATCGTTCAGAGGTCGAGCCCGTCGCGAAGCTGATGGCCGAGGCCAGGCTCAATAGAACGAAGTACTGCCGCGGCATGAGCCTTACAGGCAACTCTACGCTTTCGGAGCTGATGGACGCCTTTGGGCTTCCGAGCGTGAGGATGCGCAAGGAGCACTTGAATAGTGTGTGCCGTCAGTTCATACGCGCTGGTGTGACGCTTCGCACGAAAGAAGGCACTTGGAGACGCGACGATCTATTCTATCTCGAGCCAAATGAGAGTCATATCGAAACGGAAGACGGTTCTCCCACCGAGGAAATCATGGAAGAATCGAAGGTCGCTGAGATTTCTGCGATGCTTAACAGAACAACTGAGTCGTACAATGCTGGCAAAATGATTGTTGCCGAGGAGAAGAGTGGCATCGAGCTATACCCGCACCAGCAAGATGCGATAAGGGAAATGGACAGGGTTATTACGAGCGCCGATGAGTATGCCGGGCTTTTGGTGCTGCCTACGGGCGGAGGCAAGACATTTACCGCGACTTACTGGCTCATGCAAAGCCTCCTGGATAAGGGCAGGAAGGTCATATGGTTGGCACATCGGCATGAATTGTTGAATCAGGCGCAGCAAAGTTTTGTAAGTGTTTGCCGCAGGGACATAACGAGCAACAAGACGTCCTACAACTGGCGCATTATCTCGGGGCAGCACAATAAGCCAGTCCACATCAAGCCGACCGATGACATCATCATCGCGAGCAAAACGAGCCTCAAGCGAGGTCTGAGCTACTTCCTGAACAATTGGCTGACTGAGAATGCCGATAAAGCATTTTTGGTTATCGACGAAGCCCATCATGCCACCGCCCACGAGTATCGCGAACTGATTAGAAGCATCAAGGAGAATTCAACTGGGTTCAAGATGCTTGGTCTGACCGCCACCCCGTTCAGGACGGCCGACAGCGAGCAGGGCCTGCTGAAGAAGGTTTTTCCGGACGATATTGTGTATAAAATCGACTTGCAGGAGCTCATAAAGAGGGGAATCCTTTCGGATCCGATATTCAGCATCGTCAGGACCGACGTTGACATGATTGAACTCTTTAAGGAGAGCCATTCGGAGGACAGTCTGGAGCGTATCGCTCACGACAGCTTCTTTGACATCGATAGTATCGGAAAAGAAACAGCCTCCGCCATTGCTACACATCGCAAGCGAAATAGGGCAATTGTCGATGAATACATGAGAAACAGGGACAAGTATCGACCCGCGCTTGTGTTTGCCCTCAACGTGGACATGGCGATCGCCCTGAACGCCCTGTTCAGAGAGGCGGGTGTTGATTCGGACTTTGTTGTTTCCGACATTCGAGATAAGGCCACGGGTGTGACCATTTCGTCCCGGGAAAACGCGGAAAAGATCAAAAAGTTCCGCGAAGGCGAGCTGGAGGTGCTGGTCAGCGTCAACATATTGACCGAAGGTACGGATCTGCCAAAGGTGCAGTCCGTCTTCCTGGCGCGGCCCACCAAATCAACCATTTTGATGACGCAGATGATAGGACGAGCCTTGCGAGGCGAAAAGGCGGGGGGAACGAAGAACGCTTTTATTGTCAGCTTCATCGACGAGTGGCGGGACAAGATCGCATGGGTCAATCCAGAGCACTTGTTCATTGACGAGAACGTCGACTTCACCAAGATAGATCATGAAACTCAGAATAGGGCCATGCGCGTCGTGTCGATTGCCAAGATAGAGGAGTTTGCCAAAATTGCCAACGATACGATTGACAAGAGACTTTCCGATATTCCATTCATCGAACGTGTTCCGGTCGGTTTCTATAAGTTTTCTTATCTTATGGAGAGCGACGGAGATGAGAATCTCGACAAAACCTGCGATGTGTTTGTTTACGACTGCATGACCCGCGCATATGAGGAATTTTTCGCGTGGCTCCCGACCGCCGATTTGGACGACGAGGAGGCTGCTGCGGATCGCGTGGACTCGAACCTGTTCGGCACGTTGGATTTGCTCTTGGGCTACAGCAAACAGGACGTAGTCGACATTATTCGGTACTATAAGGAGAGACAGGAGGTTCCGCAATTGATTTATCTGTCCGAACGGGAAAACTATGATCCGGCCGTATTGGCGCGACATATCATCGACAACAACCTTACTCGCGCGGCACACCAGGCATACATTGAAAGCGAATGGAATCGGGCCGATACGCGGTGGGCAGCCTTTTTCGGCGTCGAAAACCAGAAAGCCTTTCACAAGTTGATCGATGTCGAGCTTCATCGCATCGAGCGTCCGCAAGACTTCTCAAAGCCAACGACTGCGCCGATTACCGAGCGTGAGATGATCCAGATTAAGGATTTGTCGCTCAGGGAGATCAAGGACAGATTCCCGGAGATTGAAGAAAAGATCAGGGATACGGTCTTTGCAAAATTCAGGGATGCCGATGGTTTCTATCGATGCGCACTGAGCGGGCATCGGAGCAGAAACCGTGTTCCGTTCCAGATTGACCATATCAAGCCGATGTCGCGTGGCGGTCTGACAGAGTTGGGTAATCTACAATTGTTGAAACGCAGCGAGAATGTGCGCAAGAGCGATAAATAGTTAGTTGTTTTGCCGGGGCAGGGGCTTGGGCATTTCGTGATCGCCCCCTCACCTGCACATTAAATCCGCTGCGAGATGAGCCACGGTAATCATCGATCGGATCGTCGGACATATCGAGGGCTGCGGTGGTCCCACGGAGCGATTGGATCTGTCGATGGCATTGTTCGGACTCGGTTGTGCTGATCAGGTATTGTGCAAATCGCACGTGGTGGTGCTGTGACCTGTAAACCGCACCGAACCATACAAGACAAGCCTCGCGCAACCCACGCCGACAAGCTGGGATGATGGACGGGCGCGGAGCAATGCGAGACGCGAAAGCGGGGCTGGAGAAGGCGGTGACGGTTTGCGGGGGCTGGTCGCCGCAACGTTGTTCGATACTCGGTACGTCACCAGTAATGGAGATGGGCGGCAGACGGGAGATTGAACGAGGCGCGCAGATGCTTGCATGGCAGATTCAGGCGGGAGACCCGTGGTCGCGCATCAAGCGTGCCGACGCGCTCGTGGAAGGGCAAGGGGTCAAAAGACATATAGCTGTGGCGCGGGAGATTGTCGACAAGGCGTGTGGAGCGGGGATTCCGATTGCGTGCGAGATGGTCAAGCAGTTGCCGAAAGAAGGGTAACAACTGGGATTACTCCCACAGCCCTTCACTGTTTTCGAACGGCACTGTGTCTCGCACGAATAACCCGTATTGAGTCCCTTCGGAATCCAACACTGGCGCATACCCCGCTGCCAGAGCGCCGATTTCCTTATTGCGGAAGGCAACCGCGATGGCTCGCAAGGCGTCCGCGTCGTCGCCAACAGCCCAATGACCTGCTTGATCGTAGGTTTCGTGTTCCAATATGGCAAACTCGGAGGGCGGCGTCGACAATGGCCAGAGGGGGGCGTTGCGGAACTCGAATTCGTTGCTGCCAACCCAGTCGGGATACACAATCAGCATGAACCGTACAGGGCCATCTATGGGAGTCCCGTCTTCGTGCAAGGATTTCTCCGTATCGCGCACTTTGTCACGCAGCCACATGACGGACTCGCTCGTGTTAGCAGCAAAGCATGTCGAGGCAATTCGAACCATTTCCGAACCCAGGCGGAATCTGTACCATGGTCCATCGCAGAGAGGAATAGTGTAGTCTCCAACATAATCGGGAAAGTTATCTATCCGCAGGTCCTCCTGGAGTTTGCCTGTTTGGGACGGTGAAAGCATTCCAGTGCGAACGTCGGCCCACTTGTCTGTCAGAACCCAGTACTGGCACTGGTCACTGATTGCGAGGAAGTCGTATCCGTTTTCGACTAGCACCTGATTGCCGGGGGAGGCCATCCCAACGCTACCGGTTTGCGCGGCAAAGCGGATGTCAGTGGTTCCGGAATTGCCAGAGCAGAGTTTTCGATTGGGATCCGGTGGGACGTCAGAGTTGGCGTCGGTCGATGTGGACGGCGAGTCCGAAGAACTGCAACCGACCGAAGTGGAGCCGACGAGGGCGGCGACAGCAATCGCGACCGCATATCTGCGGTGCCGGGTATTATGCAGTTGCGCGCATTGGGTGGGCGCGCTATTCATTGCTCTTCTCCTAAAAACCGGATACGTAGAGTGTTACGCAGTTCGATGAAGGCTGGGTTGGTGCCTCGCTCGAGTCCAACTGACCTGGTGACTTGCCTGGAGGTATTTCATCCGCGTCTGTTTTATTCTCCGATTCGGGGCTTTTGTTAAACTCAGCGTTGAGCATTGCCGACCGTTCGCCAGAATCTTTCGTCTGAGATTTCTCAGAGATACTCTTAGGAGAGTCTCTAGTTCTGACGACATGCTTAAGTGCTTTTCCTTCCTCTTCGACTCGTGACGGTGGCTGTTCTTATCGCGGGCTCGCCTTTGCCACGCATCAGGCTCTTTCTTGAACATAAGCCTAGGCTGACTGGAAGCGCCGACGGCCTCGGACATCCAGCTCGCTGTCGCACGCCCTGGAATCCAAGTCAACAAAAAATAGCGCAACCAATCAACAAACGAAATCCCAGTCACATCGCTGGACCCGGGAGGCACCAGTCCGCCCGCGTTATCCAACGAAACAACGGACCAGGCGTCACGTTCACATTTCCCCACCGCAATTTCAGCACTCAGCATTGAGCATTCTGCATTGTCATTTTTGCATTTTGCATTGTCATTTCAGCACTGTCATCTCCACCAAACTGGAGAAGGCACGTTGCAACGCACACAGACTTCCTTCGGGTGTCTCTTGGGATGTGTCCACACGCGGGAGTTTCCAACGCGTGGCGTCTTCTGATGCGCCGGCAGATATGTCAGCCTGTACGAAAGAACACAGGGAGCAGTCGTCAACCAGCAGTGTTGACGAAAGTGTTCCGACAGCACACACGCCGATCGGCACTTGCGTACACGCGCAGATGCTATCTGGTGGAAATGGGGCCATCGATGCGCACAATGTTATGTCTGTCAAGCATTGAAATCGGATAGGCCGCAGTGAGCTACACGCTGCCACCTCGGCGGTGCCTTGGGCGATACTTCATGCTCGGGCTTTCGAACATGATGTTCCTGGCCATCGCGTCACCCCTCGGGCACCGCTTCGCGACAAGCCAACCTTGACATGCAGCGCGGTGGGTTGGGTCGTGATGGAAAGGATATCGGCTACACGGAATCAGGAGCGTGCTATGCGCTCAAACGGTCAAGCAGTACCCCAGGTCGGCACGCGGCTCGACGCAGGACATAGAGCTGGGGCATTCATAGGTTTCGTTTCCGTACCGGCAGAGCAGGATGCAATAGCTGGCCGACGTAAACGGGACGCACCCGACCGGGGTCTTGTCGTTCCCGGTTTGATCGCACTCGCTCGGGCCACCATTACAAGTCTCGGTGCAGGCATAGCCGTTATAGCCCGGGGCACCCAGCGAGAATGCCTTGCATGTGAGCCCGGTCGAACCGCAGCTTGGACTCGACTCGGAGCATTTTTGAGCTTATGGAGATGATTTTTCCTCATTCACTCCATCGTCCAATCCGTCGTCTGCCCCGTCGCCCGCTCCGTCAGTTTCCGAATCGAGCGCTGCCTCGTCTACGTCACCATCGCCAACTTCCAGGGGAGAGTCAGGATGGCCAGCGTCTTTGTTCGTGTCGCTGTCGTCCGAGGAGCAAGCAGCCAATGGGAGCAGGGCAAGTATGCCCAGCACTAGGGTAAGCGTCCGCATGGAAACACCTCAATGTGCGAATAGGAGTTGTCGTCAGGTGCTGCGTGTTATGTTCAGGCCTCCGAAACAAAGTCAACGGGAAACTCACAGCACGCTCAACAGACTTCGAATGCGCTTCGGTTTTCTGGCTTGGTCTCGGCTTGTTACGCCATTGCTTGGGGTGTTGTGACCATCTGAAAACACATCCGCTCGACAGGGTGGATCGCGTGCATCGTGCGACGGAGGACGCGTAGCATTTCGACAGTGTCAACGATCGGCAAGCATGCGTTCGCAAAGCAGCCGACCAGCACACAAATGCGTTTGAATCCTTGTGCATTCGGCGCGAGTGGTTCGGCGAAGTCTTGGGCGACGATCGGGGTTCGGTTGTGTCTGCCAGGGTGGCAGCGCGGGTTGGTGAAGCGGGCGGTGGCTTTCCGCAGGATCTCTAGCTCGAAGATCAATTCCTTTCGCTCGTGCGAGAGTTGTGGGATTCAAGTCTCGCGTTCGCTGTTCGACTGTCCGGAGGCAACGCGTATCATACGACAGGTTGGTGTATGCATTGCGAGGTGACGCGTGGGAGCTTTGTCGATGCGTTGGGAGGGGCGCGTATTGTGACAGAAATCTTCGTTTCTTTTGCGAGGTTCGGCCTCATGAGTGTGCCTGATGCATTCTTCGGATACCAAAGCCCCGACGATCCCGAAGCCCCAAGACCCTGAAGACACGGTCTGCGGGTAGCCTCGTGATTCGCGGTGGATAATCACCCACGGAACACTCAGAACACACTGGCCAGGATGCTGGACCTTCTGAGATCGAACACGACGAAGACCTCAATACAGAAGATCGGGATACCGAGGATCCAGATATCGCGGATTGGGATATCTAAGACCAGGATATGTCTGCGTTGCCGAGCCCACCGAAGGGGCAGCGGGCTGTCTCGGTGGTGTTGGTGAGTGTTGCGACAATCGTCGCTTGATTGATGTGTTTGTTCCTTCGATGCGAGTTCACCCACGCGATCGCTGACGCGGAGCCCGCTGAGGTTGGCGATTTCCCAAGTCTCGATTTGTCTTCGACGGCGGCCAATCGAGCCAATTGCAAAACCCAAATCTGCACGATAAGCCACTACAATCGGAATAGTTTGCCAAACGGCTGGTTATGCTGCGCTGGATCGATATGGCAGACGAACCAACAGCAGCATTGGGCTTT
>Ga0123356_10007255_pt1 | contig 11076 bp, 9 predicted proteins | sample TergutEmb28metaG_2_FD_92546 | JGI IMG/M metagenome (GOLD analysis project Ga0123356, IMG submission 92546) | Embiratermes neotenicus P3 segment gut microbial communities from Petit-Saut dam, French Guiana - Emb289 P3 | ecosystem: Host-associated > Arthropoda: Insects > Digestive system > Gut ... | reverse complement strand
TGGCACCGCGAGCATGCGTATCGCCTGGTCCATGCCTGCCGGCCGCCTGCTCGGATCGAGGCGGGCGGCCTTGGTCCCGCCACGCCGGTACGGCTCCATTTCCTCGGCCCTGGTGAGACCGAGCCACAGACACAAAAGCATGGCCTTGGTGGCGTCGATGACCGAGCCGCCGCCGACGGCGATCAGCAGCTGCGCGTCCGCGGCGCGTGCCCGCGCCGCGCCTTCGATCACGCAGGCGCGCGGGGAATGCGCGGTGATCCCGGCGTAAAGGCCGCGGCAACGCGGATGGAGAGCGACCGCGATCCGTGACGCCAACCCGTCCTCGCCGCCCAAAGAGCGCGTGCTCATGACGCAGACGCGATCGATGCCGAGTGCCGTGACTTCGTCGGCGACCGCCTCGGCCGCCGGCTTGCCGTAGATGACCCGCTCTTGCAGTGGAAAGCGATGTGTGCCGTTCATCGAGGTGTGACGCTCCAAGCCGCGTTTCCCCAATCTTAGCAGAATGCGCTACCATGATCGCGACAAAGGCCGCGAGGCACATGACGAGAGAGCAGAAATGGCTAGAGGGATGGAATCGTCCTACGCCGAGATCCGCGAAGGCGTGCGCAAACTGTGCGCCGCGTTTCCCGGGGAATATTGGCGCGCGCTCGACCGCGACCGCTCCTACCCCGGCGATTTCGTTCGAGCGCTGACGGAGGCAGGGTATCTCGCGGCGTTGATACCGGAGGCGTATGGTGGCGCCGGACTGCCGCTTTCCGCTGCGGGCGCCATCATGGAGACGATCCACCATGCCGGATGCAACGGCGCCGCCTGCCACGCGCAGATGTACATTATGGGGACGCTCTTGCGCCACGGCAGCGCCGCGCAGAAACAGAAATACCTGCCGAAAATCGCGTCGGGCGAATTGCGGCTGCAGGCTTTCGGCGTGACCGAGCCGACCAGCGGCACCGATACGACCTCGCTCAAGACCAACGCCCGGCGAGAGGGCGACCACTACATCATCAACGGCCAGAAGATCTGGACCTCGCGTGCCGAGCATTCCGATTTGATGCTGCTTCTGGCGCGCACGACGTCCAAGGATCGGGTGGCAAAACGCACCGACGGCCTGTCGGTGTTCATTGTCGAAATGCCGGCGGCCTTGGGCCGCGGGCTTGCCATCCGCCCGATCCGAACCATGATGAACCATTCCACCACCGAAGTCTTCTTCGAGGATCTTCGCGTCCCGGCCGAGAATCTTCTCGGTGAAGAGGGCAAAGGCTTTCGCTATATCATCGCCGGCATGAATGCCGAGCGTGTGCTGATCGGGGCGGAATGCGTCGGCGATGCCAAATGGTTCATCGACAAGGCGGTCGCCTATGCCACGGACCGTGTCGTCTTCGACCGGCCGATCGGGCAGAACCAGGGTATCCAGTTCCCGATCGCGCGCGCCTATGCGCAGATGCGCGCGGCCGAGCTGATGGTGGCCGAGGCGGCAAGGTTGTTCGAGGCGGGCGCCGATTGCGGCGCCGAAGCCAACATGGCGAAGCTCCTGGCGGCGGATGCTTCCTGGGCCGCGGCGGAGGCGTGCGTTCAGACGCATGGCGGTTTCGGCTTTGCCGAAGAATACGATGTCGAGCGGAAGTTTCGTGAAACGCGGCTCTATCAGGTGGCGCCGATCTCGACCAACCTCATCCTGTCCTATGTCGCCGAACACGTGCTGGGACTTCCGCGCTCCTATTGACGATGATCCGCCCGCTTGAAGGCATCCTCGTGGTCGCGCTGGAACAAGCGGTGGCCGCGCCATTTTGCACCGCGCGGTTGGCCGACGCCGGTGCGCGCGTCGTCAAGATTGAACGGCCGGGCGGCGATTTCGCGCGCGGCTATGACGATGCCGCCAACGGCCTCTCCAGCTATTTCGTCTGGCTCAACCGCGGCAAGGAATCGCTGGTGCTGGACCTTGCCGCAGCATCGGACCGCGCGCGATTGCACGCGCTGATCGCGGCTGCCGACATCCTTGTGCAAAACCTGAAACCGGGCGCGCTGGCACGGCTCGGGTTCGACCTCCCGGCGTTGCGACGCGATCATCCGCGCCTCATCTGCTGCTCGATCAGCGGCTATGGCGATGACGGTCCCTTGGCCGGCCGCAAGGCCTATGATGCGCTGATCCAGGCCGAAACCGGCCTCGTCTCCATTACCGGCGGGCCCGAGGCGCCGGCACGCGTCGGCTTCTCCGTCGCCGATATCTCGACCGGGGCAACCGCGCATGCGGCGGTTCTCGAAGCCTTGATCGCGCGCGGGCGCACCGGCCAGGGCGCCGACATACGCATCTCGTTGTTCGACGTGATGGCGGATTGGCTGAGCGTGCCGCTGATCCACGCCGCAGCCGGCAGGGCGCCCCGGCGTGTCGGCCTGGCGCATCCCTCGATTGCACCCTACGGCGCATTTCTGTCGAGGGACGGCAAGCCGGTCCTGATCTCGATCCAGAGCGAACGGGAATGGCGCGCCCTCTGCGAGCATGTGCTGCAGCAACCCGAGGCGCACGGCGATCCGCGGTTCGCGGACGGCGTGACGCGCGTCGAGAATCGCGCCGCGACGGATGGCCTCGTTGCGGCCCGGTTTGCGATGCTGGATCGCGACGTGCTGATTGCGCGGCTGATCGAGGCCGACATCGCCTTTGCCGAGATCAACACGCTCGACGACATGCTGCGTCACCCCCACCTGCGGCGGGTGACGGTGGAGACGGAAGCAGGACCGGTCTCCTATCCCGCGCCGGCCCCGATCTTCGACGGCGAGCGACGCGAACTGGGTGCCGTGCCGAAGCTCGGCGAGCACGACGCATAACAACCCGAGAGCAGCGCCGCGGAACGAGAGCGGCGACGCTCGCAGCGTCATCGCTGATGATGGTCGGGTGAAGCGGAGTGCGCGCCAGCGAGCACGGTGCGGCGGCTACTTCGCGCGCGCCTCCTCGATCGCGCGCCAAACGCGCTCGCTGGTCGCCGGCATGTCGAGAGAATCGACGCCGAGTGGCTTCAGCGCGTTCATGACCGCGATCATCACGGCCGGGAGGGCGCCGACGCACCCCGCTTCGCCCGCACCCTTGACGCCGAGGGGGTTGGTCGCCGTCGGCACCGGTTTGCTCAGCACCTCGATGTCGCACATCTGGTCGGCACGCGGCATGGCGTAGTCCATGAAGCTGGCGGATAGAAGCTGTCCGCTTCCCGGTTCGTAGACAACCTGCTCGGTCAGTATTTGTCCGGCGCCCTGAGCCACGCCGCCATGGATTTGGCCTTTCAGTGTCAACGGATTGATGACCGTGCCGACATCGTCGACGACGAGATAGGCGACGAGCTCGACGACACCGGTCTCGCTGTCGATTTCGACTTCCGCGATATGACAGGAATTTGGATAGGTGTCGTGCGACGGCTGGTAAGTCGCGCTCTCGAACAGCCCCGGCTCCATTCCGGGCGGCAGGCGGGCGGGCTGAAACGCCGCTTTCGCGACGTCCTTCAGCGCGATCGCATGGTCGGTGCCGGCCACGACGAACCGGTTATCGGCAAAGTCGATATCGGCCTCCGCGGCTTCGAGGAGATGCGCGGCGAGCTTGCGCCCCTTGGCGATGATCTTGTCGCTGGCACGGACCACCGCCGAGCCTCCGATCACCATCGACCGCGAGCCGTTCGACCCCATGCCGAAAGCCACGGCGTCCGTGTCGCCGTCGATATATTGCACGTCCGCCGGATCGATGCCCAATTGTTGATGCAGAATTTGCTTGAACGCGGTGTCGTGACCCTGGCCGTGCGTCTTGGTGCCGAGCATCAGCAGCACGGTGCCGCTGGGATTGAAACGGATCTCGGCATATTCCGGCACCGGCCCTGCGGCCTGCTCGATGACATTGGCAATGCCGATGCCGCGCAGTTTGCCGCGCGCCGTCGATTTCGCCGCGCGCGCGGCAAAGCCGGCGTGTTCGACGGCCTCGAGCGCCATATCCAGATTTCTGGCGAAATCGCCGCAATCGTAATGTGGGCCCAGCGGCGATTGAAAAGGCATGGCCCCGGCCGGAATCGTGTTGCGGCGGCGCAACTCGATCGCATCGACGCCAAGATCGTTGGCCGCATCCTCGAGCGCCCGTTCGATCAGATAGCTTGCCTCGGGCCGGCCGGCACCGCGATAGGGCGCCGTCGGGCTGGTGTTGCTGAGCATCGCCCGGATGGCAACATAGGCCGCCGGGATGCGATAGACGCCGACCACCGTGCCGATCATGCCGAAGGGTGTCAGCAGTTGCCGGTCGGAGGCGATATAGGCGCCGATGTTGGCCAGCATGTTGAGCCGCAGGCCGATGATCTTGTGCTCGGCATCGAACGCCAGCTCGATTTCGCCGCAATTGTCGCGCGCGTGCTCGTCGGCGAGCAGCACTTCGGAGCGCTCGCACAGCCATTTCACCGGGCGGCCGAGCTTGCGCGACGCCCACAGCACCAGCCGGTCCTCGACATAGTGCCAACCCTTGGTGCCGAAACCGCCACCGACGTCATAGGTGACGACCCGCACTTTTGCCTCCGGCACCCTGAAGACCTGGGCCGCGAGCATGTTGCGGACGCGATGAGGGTAATTGACGTTGGCGTGAAGCGTGTAACGCTCCTGTCCCGCATCGTAGGTCCCGATGAGCACGCGCGGTTCCATGTATTGCGCGTGAACGCGGGTGACGACATAGCGACGCTTCACGGTGTGCGCAGCGCGGGCGAATGCCGCGTCGGTCTGCGCCTTGTTTCCGCGCTCGACGAGGTGAGAGACGTTGTCCGGATTCTGCTCCCATACAAGCGGCGCGTCCGGCAACGACGCCGCGACGACGGAAGTGACGGCCGGCAGCGCTTCGTAATCGACCTCGATCAACTCGGCGGCGTCTCTGGCCCGGTTCAGGCTTGTCGCCACCACCATCGCCACCCCGTCGCCGACATAGCGTGCGCGATCGGTGACCAGCACCGGACGCTGCGGCGCGAACATGGGTGAGCCGTCGGCCTTCTTGCGCGGCATGGTCGCCTTCGGGCTGCCGAGTTTGTCGGCTTCGTAGTCGGCGCCGGTATAGACCGCCACCACGCCCGGTGCGTCGGCGGCCGCACGCGTGTCGATTTTGCGGATGCGCGCGTGGGCGTGCGGCGACCGCAGAAATACCGCGTACACTTGATTCGGCAGATTGATGTCATCGAGGAACTTGCCTTGGCCTCGCAACAGGCGCGCATCCTCGAAGCGCGGCACGGACTGGCCAATACCGAATTTCATCATGATGCAATCTTACCCGATCGCCTTGCGCGCGGTCTCGTGGACATGCCATTGCTGGTCGATGACGGCATCCTGATGCTCATGCCCGTAGACGTCGGTATCGTAGTATTCGGATTGCGGCAATGCCGGTCGCGACCCCCATCCGTATTCCAAGAGCCAGCCCGACGGGTTGGCAAAATAGAACGAATAGAGATGATCGTTGGCGTGGCGGCCGAGATCGATGCCGATGGGAATCTGCTTCGCCTTGACGAGATTGTAGGTAAAGGCGAGGTCGTCGAAGCTGCTGGCCTCGACCATCACGTGGTTAATGCGTTTCATGACGCCGACGCCGAAGCCGAGCGTGTGCTGCCGGTCGTTGCAATGAAAGAACAGGAACTCCCCGGTCGAGCCGTCGGGCCGCACGGTGCGGTATTGGATCGAGCCGCGCATCCCGAGCATGGTGTAGAACCGGTAGGTGGCGTCGAAGCCGTTGTTGCGGATCAGGCAATGACCCATGCCTGCGGTCCCGGTGGCAAAACCGCCATACATCCGGCGGCCGGGATGAAACGGCTTGCCGTATTGAACGTGCGGACCGTGAAATATCTCGATCGGATTGCCGCTCGGATCTTCGAGCGTCATGATCTCGAGCACGTGGCGGTCGGCGGCCAGTGCCCGCGATCCGATTTCGTGGCGCACGCCGGCCGCCGAGAGGCGGCGATCCATCTCGGCGAATTCCTCGACGCCGGCGACGCGCAGGCCCAACGCGTTGAGATCGTCGCCGCCATCCTCTTCGAGGATGAAGCGGTGGTGCCAGGAATCCATGCGCAGGTAACCACGCCCCGGCTCGCCCTCGTCGCACCACTCGAGGCCGGCGATCTCGGTCGCGAATTCCTTCCAGCGGCTGAGATTGCTGACACCAAGACGCAGATAGCCAAGTTCGGTGATTCCGGGCATCGCCCCACCTCTGGTTTATTCGCGTCGCTCTTTGGCGAGCCGGTGGTCGGCGCCGGCCGGCAACAGCGCGTTGACGCCGGTCGCGACACGCGCCGGCAGTTCGAGGACGAGGGCAGCCCTCGCCTTCTGTTGGAGCATCGCTTACGTCCTCCCCGAATGAACCGCAACGCCAGTTGTTGTTTGGCCCTTACTATAAGAGCATGATCTCCGTTGACAAACAATTCGCTGGGAGGAAGACATGAGCGTCCTTGACGGTCCGAGAATCGAACGCCGTCACGTTGTTCATGGCGGCACCGCGTACTGGGCAACCTACGACCATGGCGAGTTGCGGCTCGACGACGGGCGCCTCATTCCGGAGCGTGAGGTCACCTATCTGCCGCCGTGTCGGCCCACCAAGATCATCTGCATTCACCTCAACTACCTGTCGCGCCTCTACGAGTTCACAGGTGCGAACAAGCCACCTGCGACGCCGACCTACTTTCAGAAGCCGGTGACCGCGATCAACGCCCACAACGGCGAGCTGGTACGGCCCACGGGGTACCAGTATCTGAATTACGAGGGCGAAGTAGCCGCGGTTGTCGGCGAGGTTACGCGCAATATCACGGTCGCCCAGGTCTGGGAGCATCTCGCCGGGTTCGCGCCGGCCAACGACGTCGGCCTCCAGGACATGCGTGACACGGATTCGGGGTCGATGCTGCGCGTCAAAGGCGGCGATGGTTTCTGCCCCGTGGGACCTGGCATCGTTTCCGGCGTCGACATCCGCAAGCAGACGCTGCGCACCTATCGCAACGGCGATCTGGTGCAGGAAGGCGCGATCGCAGAGATGCTGTTCGGGATCGACTATATCGTCGCCGACATCGCCAGGCACATTACCCTGTTGCCCGGCGATGTGGTGATGACCGGCACGCCGGCCAACTCCCGACCGATGGCGCCAGGCGATCTGATCGAGGTCGAAGTGACCGGGCTCGGCCGGCTGAGCAACCGCGTGGTGGAGGCCCCGGCTCCGCGAGCCGGGGTCGGCCATCAGCCGACCGACACCGATTCCGTGCGGCGCGTCGCGCTCGGCAACGACGAACGCCTGCCGGCGAGGATCAAGAAATAGCCATGGCCAAGCGTCGCAGCATCGACATCGCCGGCTTCAAGCACGGCAACCCAATTCCGGCGGCGACGCGTCTCGGCCCCCTGGTGGTGTCGAGCGTCATTGTCGGGCGCGATCCCGCCAGCGGCGCCATGCCTGACAGCATCGCCGAGCAATGTGTCCATATCTTCTCCCATATCCGCGCCATGCTCGCGGAAGCGGGCGCGACGCCGGACGATGTCGTCAAGATGGATTTCTGGGCACCCGATCCGACGGCGGCGCGCGCGATCATTAACGAGGAGTGGGTCAAGATGTTTCCCGATCCCCGTTCTCGCCCATCGCGACACACGCAGACGACCGGCGAAGGCGCGCAGCGCATGCAGGCAACGTTCATCGCCTATATCGACCGGAGCTAGGAACCGACTATCGGCGGATTCCAAGCGCCGCGATCGCAGCCCGCGACCAACCGACCTTCGGCGCGCCGGATCGCCCGATCCGCCGTGCCAAAGCGGCTTTGAAGGGCCGGCCGTTCAACTGTCCGCGTAGACGGAGCGCTCGGCCTTGGCGCCGGGATGGGTCACGGCGCCCTTCTCGGCGTCGCCGACATTGTTGGCATAACGCCAAAGCGAACCCGAGCCAACATTCGGCGGACGCGGCTGCCACGCCTTGCGCCGCGCCGCGAGCTCGGCATCGCTGAGCTCGACCGTGAGCGTAAGAGCCTCGGCGTCGAGCGTGATGATATCGCCGTCGCGCAGCAAGCCGATGGGACCGCCAACCGCCGCCTCCGGACCGACGTGACCGACGCAGAAACCCCGCGTTGCCCCCGAAAAGCGCCCGTCGGTGATCAGCGCGACCTTGCCGCCGGTGCCCTGGCCGTAGAGCGCCGCCGTGGTCGATAGCATCTCGCGCATGCCTGGTCCGCCGCGCGGGCCTTCATAACGGATGACGAGCACGTCGCCTTCCTTGTACTGCCGCTTCGCGACGGCGGCGAAGCAATCCTCCTCGCGGTCGAAACAGCGCGCCGGACCGCGGAACTGCAGTTGTTCGCCCTGCATGCCCGCGACCTTCACGATCGCGCCTTGCGGCGCGAGATTGCCCTTCAGCACAACGACGCCGCCGGTTGGCGAAATCGCCTGTGACACAGGACGCACCACGTCCTGGTTCTCCGGAACCCTCACCTTCGCAAGGTTTTCCGCCACCGTCTTCCCGGTGACGGTCAGGCAATCCCCGTGAAGATACCCGCCATCGAGCAGGGCCTTCATCAGCACCGGTACGCCGCCGACATCGTGCAGGTCTTTCATGACATAACGGCCCCCTGGCTTGAAATCGCCGATATAGGGCGTTCGCCTGAAGACCTCGCCGACGGCATGGAGGTCAAAATCGATTCCTGCCTCATGGGCGATGGCCGGCAGATGCAGGGCGGCATTGGTCGAGCCTCCCGATGCCGCAACCACGGTCGCCGCGTTCTCGAGCGCCCTTAGCGTCACGATATCGCGCGGGCGAACATGCCGTGCCAGCAGATTCATGACCGCCTTGCCCGATGCCTCGGCATAAGCATCACGCGCTTCAAATGGCGCGGGCGTCCCGGCCGAGCCCGGCAGCGCGAGGCCCAACGCCTCGGAGACGCAGGCCATGGTGTTCGCCGTAAATTGGCCGCCGCACGAGCCGGCGGAAGGGCAAGCCACGCATTCCAGCTGGTGCAGCTCTTCTTCGCTCATGGTCCCGGCACTGTGTTTACCGACCGCCTCAAAGACATCGCCGACGGTAACGTCCTTGCCGCGAAAGCGCCCCGGCAGGATTGAGCCGCCATAGAGAAACACCGCCGGCACATTGAGCCGTACCATTGCCATCATGATGCCGGGCAGCGACTTGTCGCATCCGGCGACACCAACCAGGGCGTCGTAGCAATGGCCGCGCATGGCCAGTTCGACCGAATCCGCGATCACTTCGCGCGACACCAGCGATGCCTTCATGCCGTCATGGCCCATGGCGATGCCGTCGGTCACGGTAATCGTGGTGAACTCCCGCGGTGTGCCGCCGGCCTCGGCGACCCCGCGTTTCGCCGCCTGAGCCTGCCGTCCGAGCGCGATGTTGCAAGGCGCGGCCTCGTTCCAGGTACTGACGACGCCGACGAGCGGTTGCGCGATCTGCTCCGCCGTCAGGCCCATTGCATAAAGGAAAGAGCGATGCGGCGCCCGGTCCGCCCCGACCGTGGTGTGGCGGCTCGGCAGCCGCGACTTGTCGAATGCGGTCTTCAAGGCATCATCCGGCATGAGGCACTCCCGTTTCAGATTTTGCCGCCACGCTATCAAACCGCGCTGCGATGTAAAGCCGCGCCGTTTTCCGTTCTATTGACAATGATCGGCGCGGATTTACCTTGCCGGCGCCGTCCCACAGGCGATCGATTCGCCGTCAACCCACCCTGAGGATTGATGATCCCTCCCGGTCGCTGCCGGGGCGCAGGAGCAATTCTATGTGCGGTCCGCGAAGGCAACGGCAAATTGCCGTTTATCGCTGTTGCGCCTCGATGCCGACGTAACTCGAATGCGTGTCTACCTCGCCGTCGCGATAGGTGGCGTCATCGGCTGTTGGGCGCGTTACGCGATGACCGTCTGGCTGCAGAGCGCTTATGGCCGCGACTTCCCCTACGCCACGCTCGCCATCAACGTGATCGGCAGCTTCTTGATGGGCTTCCTCTTTGTCCTCACCCTGGAGCGAACAACGCTCGCGCCCTATCTCCGGGTCGGCATCCTCACCGGCGTGCTCGGCGGCTTCACCACCTTTTCCACCTACGCGATGGAAACCCTCATGCTTGCGGAAGGGGGCGAGCCGGGAAAAGGCCTCCTCTATGTCGTTCTCTCCAACCTGATCGGTATCGGCGCCGCGGTGGCGGGTGCCGCGCTCGCCCGCATCGGGCTCTGACGGCGCGAACCCGACATCATCGTTGCGCATCTCCATCTCAAACTGTCGGTCATGGCCGGCGGGCGGCCATTAGCCGTCTCGGTCCGCCGAGACGCTTGCGGAAGCACATGACCCGTTCGGTTTCGGCGAATCCCCCTGATAAATGAGCCGCTTTGCGACGAGCGATTCTCGATTGGCGTGCCGGATCCCAGCTCCCGAAAACCGCGCGCGGCCAGGAACGGCTCAATATGCCGGACCAAGCGGGCCGCCGACGCACTGTCGCCGGATGGTGCTTTGACCCAGATGCATTCAAGAAAGGGCACAAGGCCGCGAGTCACAGCCATAGGCTCTGATCGCGACTTACGCGAAGCCGAGCGCCGTGCAGTCGGGGTTTCGGCGACAAAACCCCAGGCATCGGCGCTCGCAGAGCTGGTCGATTGCTCTGACATGGCTTTGCCGCGATTCCTCGGGCAAAAGCGCACCGCGCAGCTTCACCCAGATCCTGTGGTCGGCGGCTGCCATCGTTCGTATCAACCGCTTCATGTCGGCCAATCTGGCATCGGGGTGCGGTTTTCGCGGCGCCGGACCAATCCACGGACGAAACCCTCGATCAAAGCGACCGCATATCCGGAGATGCTCGTCCTCAAGCATCGCCATCTCGCCGGGTTGCCGTTCTCGTTTTCTTTTCTGGCAGAGTCTAGGCGGATCTCTCTGCCCGCCGGTGGGCGCCCCCGAAGATAGGCCGGTTCTACCGGCGCGGCACCGGCACGCAGTACGACCGGCTGCGCCAAATCAGACCATAACGTCTGGCGTTCCCTCAAAGGCCGCCTTGCGCCGGGTCGAGCCGAACGGGCGGGGCGTTAGGGGGTGGCGTCAGGTTGAGACGCGTGTAAAAGATTTCACAGCGAAAG
>Ga0123356_10007254_pt1 | contig 11076 bp, 12 predicted proteins | sample TergutEmb28metaG_2_FD_92546 | JGI IMG/M metagenome (GOLD analysis project Ga0123356, IMG submission 92546) | Embiratermes neotenicus P3 segment gut microbial communities from Petit-Saut dam, French Guiana - Emb289 P3 | ecosystem: Host-associated > Arthropoda: Insects > Digestive system > Gut ... | reverse complement strand
GCGCCATCGACCACGGCGATGTAGCCCCTGGCTTCCACCACGGCCTGGCCTTCAGCCGAAAGGATGAAGTCAATGAAATCCTGAGCGGCTTCGCTCAAGTTCTCGGTCACCGCGATGTTGAACGGGCGGGAGATCTTGTACTCGCCGGCCTTGATGGCTTCGGTGGTGGCGGGCGCGCCGTCCACGGCCAGGGCCTTCACCGAGTCGTTCAGCGCGCCGAGGGACACGTAGCCGATGGCGTTGGGATCGCCGGCCACGCCGCTGAGCACCACGGACGTGGAGTTGCTGATGATCGCCTCGTCGGTGGTCATGTCTACCCGCTCGCCCGCGTCGTTGCGCACCTCGACGCCGAACAGCTCGATGAACGCGCCGCGCGTGCCGGAGCCTTCCTCACGGGAGATCACGGTGATTTCCGCGGCAGAGGCCGCCACCGGAAGGGCGATGAGCAACAGGGCAAGAACCAGAATGATGCTTTTCTTCACTTTTTTATCCTCCTTGTTTTTGTGACAAGGATAGGATAGCAGAGAATTGTATGATCTATATACGGGGAATGTAAAAAGTTTGTAAAATAATCAGAACTCTCAAGATGTATGCCATCGGATCGGTGATGATTGTGCTGAATACGGCGCTACTACATGGTTAGGAATGCTAAAAAGGCCAGAGACGATGAACACGAACTCCGCTTTTCTCTGCGTACCTGACTGTGTACGCGGTTCCTCCGGCGGCCTTTACACCATCGTAAATGGCAATTAATCGTGATGAAGCATCGACCAATGCTCGATTACGACGAATCATGCAATCCTTGGTATAGGCGTGCTTGATGTAGACTGTATGATCTGAAGCGGCAAGAAGATCAAAGTAACATTCTCGCCAATCGTCCGGCCATTCATTGGCCTGTGTTTCGCAGGGAAGATAGAAGTGCAACTGAAGATCGGATATCTCACTCTTCATCGCAATTATTTTCTGAGCGCACCAAAGGTCAGAGCCCATTGCGCCTCCAGAAACAAAGATGCGAAACCCATCACGTACTGCCTGTTTGATGGCTCCTTCTATTTGAGCAGACAAGCAAGCAGGCGCATTGAGGTTTTTTTCACACGCAAAGGGAAGATTGGATGGTCGAGGGCCGGTAAAAGCGCAGGTAAAAGACTTCATGTTCACACCCCTGATTGAGTTGTTGCACATATCATACAACCAAAATCAGGGGGATGTCAATATAGGGAGTCCCTATTCAGCGATCTTTGTACAGCATCTGATGCGTGATAGCCTACCTCATATAAAGGAGGCTGTTATCATGCAGATTGGGAAAACACATGGGAGCGTTGAAATATTACTTGAAAGCTACCTTCGCGAACATGGAATCAGTAAAAACCAAGCGTCGCGAAGTGCCAACATGACACGCACCAGACTGAATGCGTATTGCAAAAATGCAGTGCAGCGCGTTGACCTTGATGTCTTGGCAAGGCTTTGTGATGTGTTGAACTGCGAAGTTGGGGATCTTTTGCAGTATGTACCGAAGGAATCATAAGTTACAATAGGATAGGGTGCTTGTGACAAACACCATGCTCGCAAAAATTCGCAAGTAAGGGGTGCGGCACGGGATATAATTCCATAAATATCTGATTGGCGGTGTCAAGCATGGCGGCAGAAGATCTCTGAATCTTTACCTCCACTCCGCCACAGCCCGCAGTAGCCCTTCGATGTCGCTTGCGTGCACATCGCCGATGTTGCCGATGCGGAAGGTCGGCGCTTTTGAAATTTTGCCAGGATAGATCACGTATCCTTTTTGTTTCAATGCCTCGTAAAATGCTTGAAAATCGAATGCCGGATCCGGGTACAGGAACGAAGTAATGATGGGCGATTGCTGCTTCTGCTCTAGCAGAGGAGCAAAACCCAACGCCTGCATGCCTGCTACTAGCGTGCGCTGGTTTTGTGCATATCGTGCGTAACGGGCGGCCACGCCGCCTTCTTCTCGCAGTTCCTGCATCGCCTGGCAAAAGGCGCGCACCACATGCGTCGGCGAAGTGAAGCGCCATTTGCCGTGCCCCTGTTCCATTCCTAACCACTGATCATATAAGTCCAGCGACAGGCTGCGCGCCAGCCCCTTGCAACCGGACAACGCGCTCTTCAATGCGATCACAAATCCAAAGCCCGGCACGCCCTGAATGCACTTGTTGGCGCTGCTGACAAGATAATCGATGCGCGGCTCCGCCACATTCAGCGGAATGCCGCCGAAACTGCTCATCGCATCGACGATATAGCACAGGTTCTTGTCTTTGACGATTTTCCCTACCGCGGCGATGTCGTTGAGCATGCCGGTGGTCGTCTCACAGTGCACCACGGCGACGTGCGTGATGGCGGCATCTTCTGCTAATACTTGCGTGAATACGCCCAGGTCGATTTCGCCGGTTTCACCGAAATCCAACTGCGCATGTGCAATGCCCAGCACCTGAGCAATCCGGACGACGCGGTCGCCATACGCGCCGTTGGTCAGCACCAACAGTTTGCCATCCTTCGGAATGATGCTGCCGACGACGCTTTCCACGGAGTAAGTGCCGCTGCCCTGCATCAGCACCGCGGTATAATCGGCCACTTGCTCCGTGGCTAACGCCACCAGATCCGTGCGCAATTGCTGCACGATGCGGTTGTAATCGTCGTCCCAGGTGCACCAGTCGCGCAGCATCGCGGCCTTGACGGTTTTCGTTGTGGAAAGAGGCCCGGGCGTCAGCAGCAGGTAGGGATTGTCCGGCGTTTGAACCTGTTCCGATCGCGCCGACAGCTCTTCGATCAATGCAGGTAGTTCGGCCATTGTGCGAATGGTGGCATCCGCGCCCACTTCCAAAAATGTCTGCTCAACGATGGCGCAGGCTTCCTCCTGCTCTCCAGGGGAAAGCGCCTCGTACAGGCTGCGCGTCATGCCCATCACGCTGCTGCCCACCACCACGCCCACGCTCCATACGCCGGCGTTTACGCCCTCCTGAATATCGGCGACGGTATCGCCCACCTTGACCACGGCTTGCGGCGGATAGACGCCTAGCAAGCGAAGGTTGTGCTGCAACATGAATGGTTGCGGCCTGCCCACGCCGACATCCTCGGCGGTGACCATCGCGTCCGGCGCGTATCCCTGCTTGGCTGCTTCTGCGGTCACCACGCGCATCATGTCCGCGGTATAGCCCGTGGTGGAGCCGATCTTGATGCCCTGCGCTTGCAACCAAGCGCAGGCATCGAGCACGCCGTCCAGCACCTCGGCATGCTGGCTGAGCGTGCGCATCAATGCCGGCTCGAACTCACCGTACAGCGCATCCACATCGGTCTCTTCCGGAGCACGCCCGTGCTGCTCTTTCCACAGTTCCATCACTCGCGGCAGAAACAGCAGCGCCCGCACGTGATCGCGCTTGGCCATGCCCATGGGGCCGCGCGCTTCCTCCAGCGTCAGCGCGACGCCATGCCTCGCAAATACATCCACAAATACTTCTAACGGCGCGAAACAACCGTAGTCCACCGTCGTGCCCGCCCAATCGAAAATGACCGCTTGAATGTTTGCCATACCCTGCACCTCGTTTGCTTTCATAAGTACTTGCGCTCGAACGTCTCCATATCCCGAAAATCCGCCAATCTTTCCCGGAGCGTGTTCACGTCCCAATCCCACCAGCGGCTGCGCTCGATCCTCTCGGCAAGTTCCGGTGAAAAGCGGGCCTTGATCGTCCGGGCCGGCACGCCCACTGCCACGGCATAGGGCTGCACGTCCTTGGTCACCACCGCGCCGGTGCCGATGACTGCTCCGTTTCCGATGCGCACGCCGGACATGACGCTGGCATTATGCCCGATCCACACGTCGTGGCCGATCGTCACCGCGTCTTCTTTGCGCCAGGCAAAAAAGTCTGCGTCGTCTTCCCCCAAGCCGTACTGGGCACTGCGGTACGTAAAATGGTGCTGGGCGACGCGGGTATAGGCCGGATGGTTGCCGGGATTGATGCGCACAAAGCTGGCGATGGAGCAGAATTTGCCGATATCCGCGTAATAGATTTGATTGTAGCCCGCACAGTACGAAAAATCGCCCATTGTTACATCCAGCAGCGCGCTGTGCGCCTGTATCTGCGTGTACTGCCCCAATGTCGTACGGGTTAGCTCCACGTCCTCTTCGATTACTGGCTCCGCGCCGATCCTCACGTCCGGCAAATCGCATGCACCCCGCTTTCATCGGCCAGGCAGGCTCCAATGTCGCTCTGCTGCGCTTCAAACCGGCCATGATAATCGCTGCCTCCCGTCAAGAATAAGCGGTACGTGTTTGCATATCGCTCAATCAGGTTGCGATCGTCAGGAGAATTCATGGGATGGTTGAGCTCCAGGCCGGCCAGCCCACACTTGACCAGCAGCGGAATCAGGTAAAAATTCTGCTGCTGCCCGCTGTGGGCCAGCACCGCCTGCCCGCCGGCCTGTACGATGGTCTGTACCGCCTGATAAACGTTCAGGTACTTGATGTCAAAATCACAAATTTCGTTCTGCTTGAACATGCGCTGATAGAATTCGCCAAACATCTCCGGCACTTGCCCGGTCTCGACCAAATGCGCCAGCACGTGCTGCTTGTAGAGGTATCGTCCGTCGGCGCGCAGCAACGCGTCGGGATCGATCGCATATCCAAGCCGGCGGAGAATGTCCGCCTGCTTTTCTGTATTGCGGTTGCGTTCCTCCAGCAGCGGCTGCGTGAACGCGGCCACCCGATCCGGATGCCGGATATTGTAGCCAAGGATATGCGCCCGCGTTCCGCGCTCCGGATCCATCGCCGATATCTCGATGCCGCCCATGACCTGTATCTTTGCGCTTTGGGGCAGGCGTTCGAGGTGCGTCAGCGTATCGTGCTCGGTGAAAACGACGGCATCCAGCCCCTTCGCCTCGGCGAGGCGGACGATGGCCTCCATGCTTTCGCTGCCGTCCGACACGGTGGAATGAACATGCAAATCCGCTTTCAGCATACAAACGCACCCTCCGTTATGTTGAACACCTGGTCGCAAATACCTTCCATGAACTCTAAATCGTGAAAGATGCCGATCATGCTGGTCTCCTTGCTCTTCAGCTTGCGGAGCATCTCTTTGACCAGTCCCTTGGTTTTGCTATCCAGCGACGCCGTCGGTTCGTCCAGCAGCATAAGCCTGGGATGTTTCACCATGGCGTGCGCCAGGTTCAAGCGCAGACGCTCGCCGCCCGATAGGGTGTTGGGGTAGATGTCCCACAGGTTTTCTGGCAATCGGAAATAGGCCAGCATCTCCCGCGCCTCGGCCTCGGCGGTTTTGCCATTGGCCCCCATCTCCAGCAGCGCGCCGGCCACATGCTCCTTGGCGGTGGTTCTGGGCATCACGTTTAGGAACTGAGAAACGTAGCCGATCTCATGCTGGCGCAAGTACAGCATTTCCCGCTCGGATGCAGTCGCCAGGTTGATGCGGCCAAAGGCCGCGCTTTCGTACCATATCTCGCCCTGTACCGGCAGGTAAGTACGGTTGATGCATTTGAGGATGGTGGACTTGCCAGCGCCGGACAGGCCGACGATTCCGATAAACCGCCCGCGCTCCAGCGAAAAGCTGATGTCCCGGCAAGACGGGATTTCTCTGTCCAGATTATGCAGGAAAAAGTACTTTGATAGGTTTTGAATGCGCAGGATTTCCATACAGTTTTGTTACCTCCGATATTCCACACGGGCAGTCGGTTTGCCGTCCACCAAGACATGGGTGATGACCGGGTATCCGTCCAGCGTATCGACGATCAACAGGTCGGCCCGTTTTCCCACTTCAATGGAGCCAAATTCGCGGTCGATCCGCGCCGCTCGCGCCGGGCCGAGGGTGGCCTTGGCCACCATCTCGCAAAGCGGCACACCGTGCTGATTGTGCATCGCGAAAATGCTATGCAGAATGGCGGCGGGGTAGTAATCGGAACAGAGCGCGTCCGCACAACCGTCCCGCACGGCTTCCGCCGCCGACATGTTGCCCGAATGAGAGCTGCCGCGCAGTATATTGGGCGCGCCGACCACGGTGAAGAAACCCGCCGCGCGTGCCGCCCGCGCGGCCTCGAGGGAGACGGGGAACTCGCTGATGTCCACGCCCAGCGCGCGGTTGACGGCCAGTTTTTCCGGGGTATCGTCGTCGTGGGAGGCCACGGGCAGCCCGTGGGCATGGGCAAGCTCAGCCAATGCCTTAAGTTGCTCAAAGCTCAGGGTGCGTTTGAGCTTATGATACGCGAGGATGCCCTCCAGCCCAACCGAATCGATCTCCTTGCCGTTGTACTTGGTAAGGGCGTCCGCATACATGGCAAGATCCCTGTACTGGCCCTGGCCGGGCGTGTGGTCCATGAAGGAGATCATGTGCACTCGCCCCGCTTCGATCATCTCCTTGGCGATATCGAGAGCCGCCAGGTTGTCGATTTCGATGCGCAAATGGAAGCGGTGATGGATGAGATGGTAGCGCTCGTGAATGCTGGCGATCAAGTCCGATAGCCTTCGCACACTGTCCCTTGTGCGCAGCGGTGAGGAGCCAAAAAAATCGTCTTTGTAAAGCGATATGGAATGGTAGATGGTGGTGATGCCGCGTAACAAAAGTTCCCGCTCGCATTCCTTTAGCGCCAATTCAAAGTCCATTTGCGAAGTGGGGCGCGGCTGGATTAGCTGCTCCACGCAGTCCGAATGGATGTCGATGAAGCCCGGCATCACGTAGCGGCCATGGGCGTCGATCACGCGTTCGGCGCTGCCCGCATCGTCGGCAATCGCCTGTATGCGCCCATCCTCGATGCGCAATACCTTGCCTTCGATGATCTCTTCCGGTGTCACAATCTTCCCATGCACAATGGCGATCACTATGCTCTCTCCTTATAGCAACGAATGGACGAGTTGCTGCGTGTACGCGTGCTGTGGATCTTCTAAAATCTGGTCGGTCAGCCCGCTCTCCACAATCTTGCCGTCCAGCATCACGATGGTGCGGTCGGCCAGCATGCGGATCACCGCCAGGTCATGGGAAACCAGCAGGATGGAAATGCCGTACCGGGTCTTAATTTTGCGGATCAGATCCAGCACCTTGGCCTGCACCGACAGGTCCAGCCCGGTGGTCACCTCGTCCAGCAGCAAGATCGACGGGTTGTTTGCGAGGGCTTTGGATATCTGCACCCGCTGCTGCATGCCGCCGGAAAAGTTCGCCGGCACTTCCGCCATGCGCGAAGTCAGGATTTCCACCGCTTCCAGCAGCTCGGTGGCCCGTGCGGTCATTTGCCCGGCATGGCGGACGCCGGCGGCGATCAGTTTTTCGGCGATATTGCTGGCTGCGGAATAGTGCATTCGCAACCCCATGGCTGGGTTTTGGTACACCATGCCCATCAAGTTGTTTTTGATGTGCCTTCGCTCCGCCACGCTGGACGCCCAGATGCTCTTGGCACCATCACGGAAGACATGCAGGTACGCCCCTCCGGCGGTGGGCTCCTGGTCGAAGTACAGGCTTTGCATCAGCGTGGATTTGCCCGACCCGCTTTCGCCCACGATGCCCAACACCTCGCCGTGGTACACTTCCAGGGAAATATCGTTTACCGCCCATACGGTTCCGCACGCAGCACAGCGGTTCTTTTCCAAGCGCTGGACGCACGCCGGGCATCCTTGCCCGTGCCGGACGACCAGGCTCTCTACCTTGAGTACCGGCGTTTCATTCAGATGCACGGACGACACCCCCCGCCTGCATGATTTGCTCCCGGCAATAGGAGGTATCGGAGCACTGATAGAAGCGCCCGCCTGTCGCGCTGTCAAACACTTCGTCCAGATACGTGTGATCGCTGCCGCACAGGCGGCAGCGCTTGCCGGCAAAGCTCTCCCGCTCAAAGGGCACATCGTCAAAGGCCAGCGACACCACCTTGGTATGCGGGGGAATGGCGTAAATCTTCTTTTCGCGCCCAGCGCCAAAAAGATAGAGGCACTCCGCCTCGTGCAGCTTGGGGTTGTCAAACTTGGGAATGGGGCTTGGATTCATCATGTACCGATCCTCAACAAAGCAAGGATATTCCGACGCGATGACCACACGCTGGTACTTCACCAGGCTCTCGTACAACTGCAGCCACACCGCCGCGTAGTCCTTTTCCGCGTGCATCTTCTTGGTCGCCTCTTCGCTGGCCTCCACGATGCGCAAGGGTTCCGGAATCGGTACCTGAAACACCAGAATCTGCCCGTCGGTCATCTGGACTTCCGGAATCCTGTGGCGAGTTTGGACGATGGTCGCCTCTCGTGTGTGGACGGTGGTCGGCACGTCGGTGCACATGCCGATGAATTTTTTGATGTTGACCGCGTTGACGCTCTCGTCGCTTCCCTGGTCGATCACCTTGAGCACATCGTTCGGGCCGATGAGCGAAAGGGTCAGTTGAATGCCGCCGGTGCCCCAGCCGCGGCCGATGGGCAACTCCCTGGAGCCGAACGGCACCTGATAGCCTGGGATCGCCACCGCCTTCAAGCAGGCGCGGCGAATCTCCCGCTTTGAACCCTCGTCCAGAAACGCGTAGTTATAGTTCGGATTCATTCGGTTGCCTCCTGGTCTTGCGCACGGCGTCCAACTTGGACTGGAATGTGACGTAGTGCGGCAGCTTGAGATGCGATATAAACCCGTTCATTTCTAAGCTGTCGCCATGGGTGAGCACAAACTCCTCGTTTTGCGTCGGGTAGGGGCCGGCCAGTTCCAGCTCGCGGTCGATCACCGCCATGGCGATAGCCTTGTTTTCGTTTCTGCCGAACACTGCGCCGTATCCCGCCGCCAGCTTGAGCTGGCTCTTGTCGTCGGCTTCGGCGAAGCATTCCACCTCGGTGATCAGCACCTCGCCGATGCAGATGCACTGCGCATCGTCAAACAGATACGGCACGCACAGTTCTACATAGCCGGCGCGCAGTTCGCCTACCGTGGGGTGCATCTGCCCGAAGCCGCGCAATACGGAGTAAGCGAGGCCGCCCAAAAAGCCGGCGTCGGCGCGCGCTAACGTCTGGAGGCGGGCGCTGCGCGGCGCGGGGTACTCCAGCAGGTTGGCGGTCACGTCAAACGGCGCAGCCTCATCTGCGTCGGAGGCGTCGATCAGCCCTTCGCGCTTGAGGGCGTCCGACACGCGGGAACAAGGCAGTGCCGGCTGAGGCATCTGCTCCTCCAGTTCCGCCTGCGACGCACGGCGCATCGCTTTTGCGTCTTCCTCGCCGATGTCAAACCGCATCAGCCGGTGCGTGTAATCGTAGGTCGCGCCCAGCATTTGGCCGCCCTCAATGTCCTTAAAGGCGGCGGAAATCCTGCGCACCAGGCGCATGGACGCTACGTCCGTTGTGTGGGTATAGTAATTGCGCGTCAAGGTGGAGCGGTACGCGCGCAACAAAAATACTGCTTCTTCCACCGAGCCCTCACATTGCTTGAGCGCCAGCGCCGCGTAATCCGGGGCATACAGCCCTGCCTCGCTCATCACCCGGTCTACCAACAGCGACAGCTTGTGTTGAATGGCCTCGATCTCCACGTCCAGATCCGTGCCGCTTCGGTAGTGATCCAGGAGCCGAATACTGGCTTCGATGGCTTCCTCGCCGCCCGATACCGCTACGTATGCCATTTACACCGCATCCTTCCAACTGATCAACCGGGGCACGGCCACCAGCTCTCCCTGATCCGACACGAACACAATATCGACGCCCTCCGGGTACTCGTAGCGCTGCGCGTCGCGAACCTCCAGCGTCCGACGTGCCAGCCTGGTGGTGTGCCACGTCGCCGCTCCCGGTATCCCAGGGCCGGTTAGCCATAACGCGCATTTTTCATCGCCGTGATTCCACACCACGAGGGTCGCCGAGCGGTGCGGGTCGCGCAGCGTTCCACACTTAGCACAGCCCACGGCATTCTCCAGCATCGTTTGCTCCGTGACAAAAATAAAGTCCGCGTCTTCCGGCGGCCTCATCGGCGAAAGGGTCAGTGCCGCGATGCGTTCGGCCAAGCCGTCATTTTCACAGACGCAAAAGCTCACCTCGTTGTCCAGCAGCGTCATGGCTACCGACAGCAGGTTAGGGAACTGGCCGGACAATTTGTCCGCGAAGGGCTTCACGCAAGCCGGTCGCGTCGGGTTGGCCGTCGCCCCCAGGATGAGGCGAAACATGGCCTGCGCATCAAACACAACGTCAAAATCATGCGCTTTTTGCATACCGTTCATCAATTTACAGCACCTCCTGATCCATTGAACTGAACTGCACCATGGTTTTGAGGTGCAGGGCGTTTTCTCGTTGCCGTCGCACCTCCTGCCCGGCCTCCAGCGCCTCCAACTCCGCCTCGTGGGCGAATATTCCTTTGTTGCAGGCGGCGTCAATAATCGCCATATGCAGCGCCTTATCGAGGTCGCCGCCCATCGTTACCGCCGTTCCCCGCACGCCGTCGATCTCCACGATGGCCTCGCTTACGATCACCTCGCCCAAGTAGAACAGGCTTTGCCGCACCGGCTCGCGCATTTGGATCATGGTCAGCGTCTTGCCGGGCTCCTTGATCACCGTGACGTTCCGCTGCCGCGTCGCCTTCCAGGCGAGCTCCGCTACTGTCGGGGCGTCCGCTCCAGACAGGATGCGGAACATTCTTCGTTTTTCCATCGTCGCTTCCTTCTCAGTTGACTTATTTAGCGGACTTTTGCCTTGATTTTCGTGGCTACAATCTCCAGCAAAATGACCGCAATGACGACAATGTACGTAATGAATCCAAGTTCACGCAGATCAAAGTAGTGGTTGCCGGCCATATACAGGTCAAAGCCGATACCTCCAGCTCCGGCGGCGGCACCTACGGCAAGCGCGTTTGTGAAGTTGATTTCAAAGCGAAGGAATGTCCATGCGATCATATAGCTGATCGAGGAAGGCAAAATGGCTTGAAACACGATCTGCCAAAAGCTCGCGCCGCTGGCCTTTAACGCCTCAATCGTACCGTCGTCCATCTCTTCGATGGATTCGGCATACGCCTTGATCAAATAACCCGCGCTATGAAAAGTAAGGCCAATCACGGCGGCAACGCTGCCCAACCCGGCTGCGATGGTAAAAATCAACACCCACAAAATCGTCGGCACTGCCCGGAT
>Ga0123356_10007252_pt1 | contig 11077 bp, 5 predicted proteins | sample TergutEmb28metaG_2_FD_92546 | JGI IMG/M metagenome (GOLD analysis project Ga0123356, IMG submission 92546) | Embiratermes neotenicus P3 segment gut microbial communities from Petit-Saut dam, French Guiana - Emb289 P3 | ecosystem: Host-associated > Arthropoda: Insects > Digestive system > Gut ... | reverse complement strand
GGTGTTTTTAGGTTGTTTTGCTATATAGAGTTCAATCTTCTCGCCTTTAACCACTGTTAAAGATTTTTCGTTAATCCTTTCGGCAATGTACTCACCTATAAATTTAGCGTCATTCAGAAGATAGCCAAGATTATAAAGCGTGGCGTCCTTAGCGTACTTAGCACTTACCCGCTGAATAACGCCCTTAACCTTTATATCGGCGTTCTTGCCACCTTGCGCGCTGTCCTCAATATATTCGCAGTGAATTGCTATGGGCTTTTTATCATTACTTAGTTCGGTTGAAATGTGCTTTAGGATAAAGCTACCCTTAAGCCTAACCATTCCGCCCTCTGTAAGCCTATGGTACTTGGGGGGCGGATTAACTTCAAAATCTGCGCTATCAATGTATATTTCTTTGCATAAAACCACACTATGGGTTCCCGAATCCTCATTATTGGGATTATTAAGTACGGAAAACGCAAATTCTTCGCCCTCTTTTATGTTATCAATTATCACTTTAAGCGGTGTTTCTATTGCCATAGCCCTATCCGCATTCCTGTTAAGGTTTTCCCTCACACAGTATTCAAGAAGCCCGCTATCAACCTCAGAATTAGCTTTTGCAACCCCCACTCTTTTGCAAAATTCCTTAATTGCTTCAGGCGGAAAGCCCCTTTCTCTTAAGCCTGAAAGGGTGGGCATCCGCGGATCGTGCCAACCAAAAACCACGCCTGAATCCACTAATTTTTTCAAATAGCGTTTACTCATTATGGTGTTTTTAATATTAAGCCTTGCAAATTCGTACTGCCTCGGCGGATTTTTAAAACCGCAATTTTCCGTAACCCAATCATAAAGCGGGCGGTGATCTTCAAATTCCAGCGTGCAAATTGAATGGGTGATTGCCTCTATCGCGTCACTTAATGGGTGCGCATAATCGTACATAGGATAAATCAGCCAATCGTTCTTAGTTCTTGGGTGGTGTGCGCGCAGTATCCTATAAATCACAGGATCACGCATATTCATATTGGGGCTTTTCATGTCTATCTTCGCGCGCAAAACCTTTTCGCCGTCTGCAAAAACGCCGTTCTTCATATCCTGAAAAAGTTTTAAATTTTCCTTAACGGTTCTGTTTCTAAAAGGGCTTTCCTTGCCGTGTTCGGTGAGCGTTCCGCGCGTATCCCTGATTTGTTCTGCGTTAAGATCGCAAACGAAAGCAAGCCCCTTTTCAATAAGAAGCACTGCGTAGTCGTACATTTTTTGAAAGTAATCCGAGGCGTAAAGTTCTATATCCCACTCATAACCAAGCCATTTAATATCTCTTTTAATGGCGTCTATGTACTCTTGTTCCTCTTTGGCTGGGTTAGTATCGTCAAACCTTAGGTTACACTTTCCGCTAAATTTTTCCTTTATGCCGAAGTTAATTGAAAGGCTTTTGCTATGCCCGATATGAAGATAGCCGTTAGGTTCAGGCGGAAACCTTGTTAGCACGGATTTGTGCTTGCCCGATTCTAAATCTTTTACTATAATTTCTTCAATAAAATTTGTTGCTTCAATATCCATTTTGCTGTTTTGTAATTTTGGTGCGGTTAGTTCTTGCATTTGCAGGGAAATGTTAAGTTCCCCGAAAGGATTTCCATACCGCTATTAGTTTCGCTAAAGCCAAACTTAACAAAGTAATCATGCCTATAATTTATCTTAATTGTTTTAGATACATAGCTTAAATTATTTAAAAGCGCCCTTGTGAAATAATCGCCGTAGCCTTTGCCTCTGAACTCTTTAAGCACCCCTATTTCAATAACAACCGATTCGCTTGGGGTGATTTTAAGTGCCGAAATCCCTATCGGCGTGGCTTCATGATAAAGCACAAACCCCGTATCCATATAATAAGGTTTATTAAAAATCTCACTGCTAAGGCGCGAAAGTAATGCTTTATCGTTTGTGGCTTGGTAACTTAACATTGCTTCTTAGGATTCAAAAGAGGCTATTAAAGCCTCTTTTATTGTTTGTTGTTGAGTGTTAAAACCGCTTAAAACGGTAACATACTCTTAAGTTCGTCTGGCAATAAATCTGCCATAAGCATTGCCATAACAATTACAAGAACAACTGATAGCACAGACATTATTATGCCCACAATAAAACTTGCCCTAACATATCTTGTGCGTGCGGTGAATTTGCTTGCGCCGAAAAACCATGCAATGGGCGGAATCACGAGTAAGCACCAAAGGAATGTTTTAATCCATTGCCCAAGTGTGAGATTGCTGTCGTCCTTCCCCGGTTTAACCGCTTTGGGTTGCTTTCCTTGCTTGCCACCGCCTTGGGGTGAACCGCCTTGTCTGCCAAATTGGTTTTGCTGGGGCGGATAGCCACCGTAACTTGGTTGCCCAAAACCTTGCTGAGGCGGGTACGCAGGGTGCGTGCCAACGGGGGGCATCGGTCTTTGAGGTGCGCCGTAAGGTTGCTGATAAGGCGAGGGTTGCTGTGGATAGCCGTACGGAGGTCTTTGAGGTTGCATTTTGGTTCTCCTATGTTATTAGTAAATTATCCTTATTACTATAACATGACACTTGCGGTTATGTCAAGCCAAAAAAACTCATTATAAAACAGCGCACAACGCACAGCGCACAACGGTGGAAGTTTAATGAAGACGGCTTCGCCTTATGAAGGCGCGTGCGTTGCACGCTTGTGAAGTCGCAAACAAGTTTGCTTATGAAGTGTTGCTTTGCAACATGGTGGAATGTTTATATATAATAATCCACAATAAGGCGAAGCCGTCTTCACAAGCGAAGCGACTTCACGCGCCAAAGGCGCACTTCACAAGCGTAGCGTCTTCATATCTTCCTGCGCTGTGCGCTGTGCATTGTGCGCTGATTTAAACATCGCTTCTGCCTTATCCACGCACCCCGATAGGCTAAAGTTTTCGCCGTGGCGTGCGTAAAGACTGCGCATAAGCGCAAGTTCACTTGGGTTTTCTATCCAATATTCAATCTTTTCTTTAAGGTTTTCTGCGTTTCCTGCCTCAAAAAGCGAACGCGGATCAAGGGCGAAATTCTTTGTGGCGGATAGTTTGGCGTTGCTGATTAGCGGTACAAGCCCGCAAGAAAACGCCTCTATGCAGGAAATTCCCTCAATTTCCACATCCGCGCCGTGAACATATAAATCGGAATTATATATTGTATCAATTAGTTCATTTTGGTTTAAAAATTTGAAAACGGGCGGATTGGGTAGCGTGCTTGAATCCTCTTTAAGTTTTTCTTCAAGAGGCCCGCTACCTGCAAAAGTTATGCGGATTTTATCCTTATATTGCGATCGTTTAACCGCCTCAATCAATAAATCCTGCCTCTTTTCATGGGCAAACCGCCCCACCATGAGTATATCAAAATAATCCTTTTCGCTATTAGTTTCGCATTCGCAGGGCTTAAACTCAGGCGAAGCGCCGTTAGAAATCACATATAAATTTGCGCCGTAATTGTGCTTTTTAAGTTCGTTCGCGGTGAACTCTGTGGGGCAATGGATATGCTGAACCTTGCTGTAAAAGATTTTTTTAAAGTACCAAAAAATGAATTTACTCAATAATTCTGATTTGATTTTTGCGTTTCTTAAAATGTTTTCAGGGTGAACATGGAATGCAGAACACACAGGCACGCCCATTAGTTTTGCAAGTTTTAGGGCTTTTCTTTGAAGCTGAAAGGGTAAAAACAAGTGCGCCAAATCCGCGTCCTTAAACGCATTAAACACCGTTCTTTTATCAAATTTTGCGTAAGTTACATTAAATTTTTTAGAAAATTTGGAAACAACAGGAATATAATGTTCGGAAAGCCCGAATTCATTTTCACCGTTAACCCCGTAAGACAGCACCCTCACGGTATGCCCTCTTCTTTCAAGTTCCTCTTTGAACCGCTTGGCGGTAATCACCGTGCCGTCCGTTTCCGATCCAAAATAATCCACAACAAAAACAATAGTCATGGGGTTAGTGTGTGAAATAAATCCACATTTATTTCACACACAGCGCACAGTGAAGGATTAATTCAGAATTCAGAATTCAGAATGCAGAATTATGGATTAATTCCAAATAGAACCCCATAGGGGTGAAATGTGCATAACCCCGTGCAAGCGGTAGCGAAGCGCGGGGCAAGACGAAGAAACACGGTAGCAACACAAAACCCACCTTTCTGCCATTGGCAGAAAGGTGGGTTTTGCTTTGTGTGGGTAAGCTGTGCTAATCGCGCCTGCCGTGGGTTTCACCCACGGTTATGCACATCGCGCCCCTTTGGGGCTTAATGTGGATAAATCAATAATGAGATTTAGATTCCGCCATTCTGCATTCTGAATTCTGAATTCTGAATTAAACCACAATTCGTACTTCGTACCTACTTATTTTATACAGCAGTTTTTATACTTCTTCCCCGAACCGCAAGGGCAAGCGTCATTCCTGCCCACATTTTTGTTTTCGGTTTTGTTAACATAAGTTACTTTGCGCTGTTGCATACGCGTATATAAATTGATTCTTTCAATAACCGCGTCTATATCAAGTTTTGCAAGGGTAATGGCTGTGGTTTCGCGGATACTTTCCACCATGCTATCAAACATTGCCGAACCCTCACGGCGGTATTCCATTACGGGATCGCGTTGCCCAAGCCCTCTTAAGCCTATGCCTTTTTTAAGCTGATCCATTTGCGCAATGTGGTTCATCCAATGTTTATCAACTTGGTTCAAAAGCACATTTCTTTCGGTGATTTTAAAATCAATTCCGTTTTCTTCTGCGCGCTTAATCTTATCTTGATACTGCTTAACTGCAATATCGTAAACAAGGCTTACAACTTTTGAAACATCGTATTTTTTAGCAATATCCGCCGTAACGGGGCTTGTGCCTTTGCTTAAAAGTTTGAGTTCAAGCTGAGGATTAAGATTTTTATAATCAATAACCGCATCGCCGTTATCAATGGTTACATGGGAACGCACAAGTTCTTCGCACAATCCGTCTATATACTTCACGATTTGTTCGTGAACATCTTTTCCGTTTAAAACTTCGTGCCTTTCCGAATAAATTTGCCCGCGTTGGTGATTCATGACATCGTCATAATTTAAAACATAACGCCTGCGGATATAATTGCCCTCTTCGCACCGTTTTTGCGCGGTTTCAATTTGACGGCTTAAAATCGGCATTTGGATAACTGCGTCCTCGTCTTTACTCAAAGCAGTCATAATTGCTTTCATTTTATCACCGCCGAAAAGCCTTAAAAGTTCGTCCTCAAACGAAAGGTAAAAGCAAGAAGAACCCGGATCGCCCTGCCTGCCCGAACGCCCTCTTAGCTGATTATCTATGCGCCTTGCCTCATGCCTTTCCGTTCCGATAACCCTTAAACCGCCGAGAGAGATAACTTTTTCCCTATCGGCTTCGTCTTGAGGGTTACCGCCAAGCAGGATATCCGTTCCTCTACCTGCCATATTGGTAGCTATGGTTACCATTCCGGACTTTCCTGCCTGCGCAACTATCGTGGCTTCTTCCAAATGCTTTTTCGCGTTAAGCACATTGTGGCGGATTCCCTTTCCGTTCAAAAGTCCGCTGATATATTCACTGATTTCCACACTTGTAGTACCCACAAGCACGGGTTGCCCCCTCTTAAAGGATTCAATTATATCTTCCACCACATGCTTATACTTGGCTTGCTTTGTGATATAAACCTTATCGGGTTCGTCCACACGGATATTTGCGCGGTTTGTGGGGATAGGCACAACATCAAGGCTATAAATTCCCTTAAATTCGCCCTCTTCAGTCATTGCCGTACCCGTCATGCCCGAAAGTTTACTATAAAGCCTAAAGTAATTTTGGAAAGTGATTGTGGCAATTGTTTTATCTTCGTTTTTAACGGAAACTTTTTCCTTGGCTTCAATAGCTTGGTGCAAACCCTCGCTGTATCTTCTGCCAATCATTTTGCGCCCTGTGTATTCGTCCACGATAATAATTTCGTTTTCTTCCACAATATAATCCTTATTAAGGTGCATAAGGAAGTTTGCACGCAGTGCGGAATTGATTTTCACGGATAAATCCGCATTTGCGGTATCGCCAAGGTTTTCAATTTTAAAATATTTCTCTGCCTTTTCAATGCCTGTTTCGGTTAGATAAATATGCTTATCCTTTTCGTCTATCACGAAATCAGCAGAAGATAGTTTATCTTCTTTTTTCTGAGGATCGCGGATTTCTTGAATATCTGCATGATCCACCCCTTTAAGATTGTGAACGAACCTATCCGCACGGACATACATTTCGCCAGATTCACCCGCAGGTGCGGAAATGATTAGTGGCGTACGCGCTTCGTCTATCAAAATGCTGTCCACTTCGTCCACAACTGCGAAATTATGCCCTCTTTGCATAAGCCCTTCAAGATTCGTAGCCATGTTATCCCTTAGATAATCAAAGCCGATTTCATTATTGGTGGCATAAGTTATATCCGCGTTATACGCTTCCTTTTTTTCCTCATGCTTCATATTGGGCAAAACCACGCCCACTTTAAGCCCAAGGAATGTGTGGATTTTGCCCATCCATTCGCTGTCGCGCTTGGCAAGATAATCATTAACCGTAACGATATGCACGCCTTTTTCCTCAAGCGCATTTAAATAGGACGGCAATGTAGCCACAAGCGTTTTGCCTTCACCCGTTTGCATTTCGGCAATTCTTCCTTGGTGCAAAACTATTCCGCCTATAAGCTGAACTTTAAAGTGGCGCATACCAAGCACCCTCTTTGAAGCCTCTCTAACTGTGGCAAATGCTTCGGGCAAAATATCGTCAAGAGTTCTGCCTGCTTTAAGCTGTGCTTTCAAAAGCGGGGTTTGCCCTTGCAGTTCAGAATCACTCATTGCCGAATACACCGGTTCAAGCGATTCAATCTTATCTGCGATAAGTTCAATTTTCTTTACTTGCTTTTCCTTTTCACGCTTAAACAGCGCATCAAAAATTCCCATTCAAGAACCTCTTTATATTTTCCTTACTGCCATTGGTAAGCAGTATCAGCTAAAGTATACCACAGCTTTAAGCTATTTTGCTTGCGTTTTTGGCTACGAATCCGTCCGTTTTATCTCTTTAAGTGAAAATATTTAAAGAATATTAAAGAACATGGTGTAAAATGTTTAAAAATCATGGTATAGTAATAGTACATAACCGTTGGAGGAATATAAATGGCATCAGATTTTTTAGTTTTGCAATGTAAGAGTTGCGGTTCACCGCTTAAGGTTTCAGGCACTCAAAGTTTTGTGCAATGTGAATATTGCCACACAAACACAAGCACACAAATAGTGGAAAAGGACGCGCACATAAGCGATATTAACACAGTTCCCGCCGCCGCAGTTCATATTAATTTAACTCTCGGCAAAACCGATTGGGACGAACTCGCCACAGATCCAAGCGCAGTAACTGTGGAAGAACTTGATTCGCTTCTTGCAAAAATCAAAAGAACGGCAGGCGATAAGCCCGAAACTTGGGAAATGTGCTTTATCTATGTTCACGCTTGCGTAACTAAAAAACTTGAAAGCATAAGCAAAATGATTCCTATTTTGGTTCGTGATTATGTGGTTAGGAAAAATTACAACACTTGCGAAAACACCTTTGACGCGTTAAAGCAAAGCGTTACCGCTATTATGGATAGGCGCACCTCTTTAACCGCCGAACTAAATGAATATTATAACAATGCCCAACAGCACAAACTTGCCGTTACCCGCCTTAAGGCAATGAAATCCCAGCTTGACGAATTGCTAACTAAACTTGACGGCTATTCAATTCCTGCCACTTTAACAGATGTCCCCGAAGTTAAGGAAGAAATTGAAAGGGCGAAAAAGCAATTGGTAAATGAATATCAAGAAAAAGGCATAGATCTTATGGCAACATTTAAGCAAGCGGTTGCCTCTTTTGAAAATGGTGATTTGGCTAATGCCGTTAAGGAATTTTCAAGCATCTCGCGTTACGCGCCCGCGCTTAATTATATAGAAAGAATCAATTATAACTTCCGCGTGCAAAGCAATAACAAAGAAGCCTTTTTCCTTGCAGGCGGTGAAATCTTTCTTGAAAAGGAAAATTTTCAGCGCGTTTATTCCGAAGAATTATTTTCTAACACCGCCACCCCCGTTAAAAGCATTGTAAGAATTTACGGTGATTTGGCTTATTACATAAGGGGCAATGCTTTCAACAGCATGAAGCTGGACATAAACACAAAGATTAAAAAGGGCGTGCAGTTGCTTGATATTAAAGAGGACTTTACTTTATTTTACGGCGATGTTTCCTTAGCGGAAGATTTTGACGGCGAATATAACAAAGCGTTTAACACCGCTGAAGATATTTTGCTTGAAGTGCGCGCACCCTTAGCGGATAACAAGGAATTGATTAAATCCAAAAAGGATTTCTTTAAAGCAAATAAAATTAGCGAAGCCCCCGAATTTATAAATGCTTCGGGCAATAAGTTTGTGGATTTGTGGCGGTTTAATTTTGAAACCAAAGAATTCACGCTTGTTCTTCAGAATATAGACGGGCTTGTGGAAAATAAGGACGGCAATCTTTATTACATTGAACCTATCGTGCAAGCCCCTGTTAAAAAGAAAATGGCTTGCAAGGTTTCGTATGGTTTAAGCTGTCTTGGAAAAGACGGTGTTAAATCCTCAAATATAATTGAGGGTAAAGCAAGGATTCAAGAATTCTTATCGGGCGGTGATATTTTATTCACAAGGCAGGTGGCAACCTCGGGTAACTATTCTAAAAATAACCTTGAAATCGTGATTAAAAATTCTTCAGGCAGTGAGGAAGAACGCGTTATTGCAAGAAATGTGTTCGGATACCATGATTACCACGGCGGTAAAATCCTTTACACCGTGGGTAACGAAAAGATAAAAACGCTTTATTCTTATGATTTGGCTACAGAAAAAGAAATTGAACTTGAAAAGTATCTTAAAAACTTAAGTTTCGTGTTTGAAAATTGGCTTTACCTTGTGGTTGGCGAAAAGAACTTTTTCAGCATAAAGAGAATGCCACTTGAGGGCGGAAAGTGGGAAACCGTTGTTCCCTCTGCCAAAAAACTTGTTGCAGTAAATGACGAACACGAAAGTGCGGAAGCCTCGTTTGTTAAAAACGGAAGAATCTTCTATCAAGATCACCATGATTCATTATGCAGTGTTAGGCTTAACGGCACAGGCATACTTGAACTTGTGCGCGGATTTGACGATATTTTGTGCGTGACGGCAAACAAAATTTTCTTCACCGCCATGGATGACGGCAACATTAAATCAATTTATATAATGAATTTTGACGGAAGTATGCGCAAAAAGTTGCATTACGGCATTCATTTTGCGCAAAACTTCTTTGCAGAAAAGATTTACTTTACCCAAACCGTGGGAAATAAAAACCTCTTTGATCTTTATGCAGGCGTGGCTTTCCCCAAATTCAGAAAGACTATTGATAAAATCCAAGCCAAGCGCGATAAAAAAGGCAAGAACACAATTGAAGAAAACATTTCCGCCCTCTTTACCCTTGATTGCAACAAACAAAGCACAGAATTTGTGGCAGGTAACAAAATCTACCCCACAAAGGACGGACTAAAAGCACTTGCGAAGAGAAAGAACTAATGAACTAAAAAACGCGCCGAGTGCGCGTTTTTTTGTTGTGAAGACGCTTCGCTTATGAAGACGCGTGCATTGCACGCTTGTGAAGACGCTTCGCTTGTGAAGACGCAAACAAGTTTGCTTGTGAAGTCGTTCGTCTATCGTTCACTTGTGAAGTGTTGCTTTGCAACATGGCGGAATGTTTATATATAATTATCCATAATAAGGCGAAGCCGTCTTCACAAGCGTAGCGTCTTTACGCGCCAAAGGCGCACTTCACAAGCGAAGCGTCTTCATATCTTTGCCGTAAGGCGAAGCCGTCTTCATATCTTTGCCGTTAGGCAAAGTAAGCAATAATCATTGTGTTGCTGTTAATTTGCGTTGTCATAGTAATCTCAACGGAAGCACCATATAAGCCCACTTGAACGATATTAGTAACTGCCTTACCACCGTTCGTGGCTGAAATGCGTAGTTTTACAGCTTCAATCAGTGCATTAAGGCTTGAATAGCCGCCTTGCGACATTGCCATTCCCCAAGTTTGGGGCGGATTAGGGGTAACAATGCTTTGGTTAATCCCTCTAAAAGTGTTCATTAAATCCGCCTGCACAGCTTGCGAAGGGTTTTCACCTTGGTTTCCGCCGTTATCGTTCCACATTGCCTGCAAATTCCAGCTTCTTGTGGTGGGTTCGTTTAAATCGTAAGCGAATTGATTTTCGTACCAACCCATAAATGTAAATCCTGCACGCGTGGGGGTTTCCATTGTTCCTACTGCTGTGCCGTTAGGCACTTCCACCGTTTTAGCACTTGTACCGTCTAAAAACTTTCCAAGCCCTGCGTTAAACGCTATAGTGTTAAGCGTGGGTTGAGATTTCGGGGCTTCGTAAGAAATCATATAATTGGGATTAAGTTGAGTGTTTACGGTTATCGGCGCACCGCCTAAAAGATAAATATCTACCACTTTAAAGCCCTTATCAAGAGATATTTGCGCCATAACCTCTTTCTTAAATGCCTCTAAATCCGATTTGCCGAAGAACGATAAAAGCACGCCCCAATTTGGAAAGCCTGTTGGGGGCATTGGGTTACTTGACATAGCGTTTAGCGCAACTTGTAATTCCCCCGCTGTAAAGTTTACAGAAATAATTTCCGTTTCACCGCCACCGCCACTTTTAACTATTAAGTACATATAAGCGGTTGCGTTTGAATCCGCGTAAGTTACGCCGTCCCCCTTGGCGGTAACAAGGATTAAATGTTCGCCCTCAGCCGTAACTGCGGATAAGTTGAATTGATTTGAGTTAACCGTTTGCGCCGTTCCGCCTGCCACGCTAACCAAATAACCGCTTGCATTAGGCACATTGTCCCATATCAAAAGAGGCGCGCTTGCCACAGGTGAAAGCCTTACATTGTTGGGGGAAGCAAGTTTTTGAAGCCCTGCAGTAGGCACATCTGAACCGTGGAAATATAGCCTTACATTCGTATCCCTTAAAATCACAGTCCCAGCGGTAATTTCAATGATTTCGCCGTT
>Ga0123356_10007251_pt1 | contig 11079 bp, 8 predicted proteins | sample TergutEmb28metaG_2_FD_92546 | JGI IMG/M metagenome (GOLD analysis project Ga0123356, IMG submission 92546) | Embiratermes neotenicus P3 segment gut microbial communities from Petit-Saut dam, French Guiana - Emb289 P3 | ecosystem: Host-associated > Arthropoda: Insects > Digestive system > Gut ... | reverse complement strand
CCCAGAACAAAGTGATCAGGGGTGATAATTAAACTACCCAATCGCATCGCTTCTTCCCGGCTATATGATAGAATATCATTAAGTTCGTTTGATAATCGTAGGTTCATGACATGTAAATATAGACAAAAATAATACAATTCAAGAAAATCTTCGTACATTAGCACTCTTTTTGAGCGTGCGTTTTGAGCGTATTGGGCCATTTTAAACAAGTGTATTTGCTGATAATTAAATAGATAGACCGCAACAGATGTTAGAAGAAGTGAACGAACAAATTGGAAGGGTTGTAAAGATCAATATTGAGGAGGAGATGAAAAGCGCCTACATCGACTATTCGATGTCGGTGATTGTTTCTCGTGCATTGCCCGATGTAAGGGATGGACTAAAACCGGTGCATCGCAGGGTGCTTTTTGGGATGTCGGAGTTGGGATTAAATGCATCCAAACCATTTAAAAAGTCTGCCCGTATTGTGGGAGAGGTACTGGGTAAATACCATCCCCATGGAGACTCAAGCGTATATGAGGCAATGGTGCGCATGGCCCAGGAGTGGAGCATGCGTTATATGTTGGTTGACGGACAGGGTAATTACGGTTCGGTAGATGGAGATATGCCTGCGGCAATGCGTTATACCGAGGCGCGTCTTTTAAAAATTGCAGAAGAGGTGTTGGCCGATTTAGATAAAGGTACGGTCGATTTTCGACCTAACTTTGACGACTCGTTGGAGGAACCTACGGTGATGCCTGGAAAGGTGCCCTTGTTACTCTTAAACGGAGCATCGGGTATAGCAGTGGGTATGGCTACCAATATGCCGCCCCATAACCTGCGGGAGATCGCTTCTGCTGTGTGTGCCTACATTGACAATAAAGAGATCACCACAGAGGAGATCATGCATCATGTCAAGGGCCCCGATTTTCCTACCGGTGGAACCATTTACGGAGTATCGGGTATTCGTGACGCTTTTGAGACGGGACGTGGCCGCATTGTGGTGCGTGCTAAAACCGATGTTGAAGTCTCCTCAACAGGAAGGGAGACGATTGTGGTTACCGAGATTCCCTACTTAGTAAACAAGCGCGAGTTGATAGAAAAGATTGCGGAGTTGGTAGAAGAGAAAAAATTAGATGGGATTGCGTATGTCAATGACGAGAGCGACCGTAACGGCATGCGGATTGTGATTAAGCTCAAAATGGGCGCCATTGTCAACGTTGTACTCAACAATCTGTATAAATATACACAATTACAAGCTTCTTTCTCTGTTAACAATATAGCGCTTGTTGATGGGCGTCCCAGATTGTTGAATCTAAAACAGCTTATCAAATATTATGTGCGCCACCGTCACGAAGTGGTGGTTCGCCGTGCCCGATATGAACTGGAACAGGCAGAGAAACGGGCGCATATTCTGGAAGGCTTGTTAAAAGCACTCGATATTATAGATGAGGTTATTGCCTTGATTCGGGCTTCCCAAACTACAGAAGAGGCGTGGACGGGATTGATGACCCAATTCGGCTTTTCCGAAGTGCAAGCCAAGGCGATCGTTGAGATGCGTTTGCGCCAATTGATCGGCATGGAGCGTGAGAAGCTGCAAGCTGAGTATGACGAGTTGGCTAAGTTGATCGCCCACCTTCTTAGGTTGCTGGAAGACGAAAATCTTCAGATGGGCGTCATCAAAGATGAATTGAGCGATGTTGCCCAAAGGTTTGGAGACGATCGCCGCACCATGATTGTACCCTCAGAAGGAGAGTTCAATCCAGAAGATTTTTACTCGGATGAAGATGTGGTGATCACAATCTCGCACTTAGGCTATGTGAAACGGACTCCGCTCACAGAGTTTCGCCTCCAAAACCGCGGCGGAGTGGGTGCCAAGGGAAGCGTCACCCGCGATGAAGATTTTATTGAGCACATTTACGTAGCCAACACCCACAGCACCATGCTCTTCTTTACTCAAAACGGAAAGTGCTACTGGCTAAAGGTGTATCAAATCCCTGAAGGGGCCAAAGCTTCCAAAGGACGTGCCATTCAAAATGTGATCAATATTGACCCTCAAGACAAGGTGCGCGCTTACATTAACGTTAAAAACCTTACCGACGAAGATTATATCAACAACAACTATATTCTCTTGTGTACCAAACGCGGAACTGTAAAAAAGACCTCTTTGGAGGCCTACTCCCGCCCCCGCGCTAACGGCGTGAATGCCATTACCATTCGTGAAGGGGATGAGTTGTTGGAAGCGATCCTGACCACCGGAAAATCGGAAATTTTGCTGGCAGGCAAGGAGGGACGGTGCGTACGGTTTAACGAATCGCAGGTTCGTCCCATCGGAAGAACCGGGGCCGGCGTACGAGGAATTACTGTTTCTGACGAGGATGAAGTGATTGGCATGGTTTGTGTAGATATAGAGATGGAAGGCGAGACTTCACCTCGTCACATTATGGTGGTAAGCGAAAACGGATATGGCAAACGCTCCGGTTTGGATGACTACAGGATAACCAATCGTGGAGGTAAAGGTGTTAAAACGTTGAACATTACAGAAAAAACCGGAAAGCTGATTGCCATTAAGGATGTGGGGGATAAAAATGATTTGATGATCATTAATCGCTCGGGGATTACGATTCGTTTGGCTGTCTCTGACGTGCGTGTAGCAGGAAGGGCAACCCAAGGCGTCAGACTCATTCAGTTGCGGGACAACGATACGATTGCTGCGGTTTGCCGTGTGAACAAGAGCGAAGAAAAAGTTGCAGAATCAGAAACAGAAAACATTCAGGAATAGATATGTATGTATAAATATTAATCACCAAAACTGTTTATTTAAATTGTATTATTATGAAAAAGTTTTTTTTATTTACCTTGATGCTAATCGCGTTTCAGCTATCCGCTCAAAATAAAGAAGCGGACAATGCTTTGAAAGCTTATGAAAAAGCAAAGACCGATGTTGCCGGAAAAAAGGCTCAAGATGCCGCATCTTGGGTGAAACTGGGCAAGAGTATTATTTCCATTTTTGATTATCCTTCAAGAAACTTATTAACCGGCCTTTCTCCGATAGAGGTAAGGGTGGTTTTAAAAGATCAACGCTCCACCGGTTCAAGCAAAGCAACCATCGATGGAGAAGAGTATGAGGTTGTTCACTATGCTGATAAAGATCTTTATTACGATGCGGATGGAAGCCTTGCTTTTTGGGTGGTGACCAAACCGTTGTTGCCTCAAGACCTCTTAAGCGAGGCGTACGATGCTTTTCATAAAGGATTTGGATTTGACGCAAAAGGCTCTCAAAAGAAGGATCTTTTAGAAGGATTCTCAAACTTGCAGAGGCGTTACCTGTCGGATGCAATGACTGCCAATTCAATGGGTGACTACTCTCTTTCATCAAGGAATTTTGGAGACGCTGTTCGTTGCTTTGAACATCCGGCGCTTAATTCTGTGGATACAGTTATCTTGTTTTACACTGGATTGACAGCTTTTTATGCCCAGGAGTATGAGAGGGCGACTGAATATATTAAGCGCGCTGTTGATATGGGCTATTTGCACGAGGGAGTAGCGTATTCTATTTTAGCTGAGTCATATAAGGCTTTAGATCAGGTAGATAAGGCTGAGTTTGTACTCGCAGAGGGGTTTACAAAATATCCTTCGAATCAAGGAATTTTGGTATCCTTGATCAATTTGTTCAATGAAAATGATGAGGATCCTTCCAAAGTGATGGAATATATCCGCAAAGCCCAAGAAAATGAGCCAAATAACGAGAGCCTATTCTATGCAGAAGGTAATGCTTGGAGAAAACTGAATAACAACGAAAAAGCTTTGGAATGCTTTCATAAATCTGTAGAGATAAATCCCAATTACATGTATGGCTATCTTAATATCGGTTCAATGTATTATGACACAGTAGTAGATATACAAAACAGAGCTGCCGATGAACTGGATGACAGAAAGTGGGCTGCAATGATGGAAGAGTCCGATCAGATTTTGATGAAAGCAGTCGATCCTTTTGAAAAAGCTTTTGCCTTGACGAATGATAAGGATGTTCAGGCTGAGATTGCGATCTATTTAAAAAATAGCTACTATCGCTTGCAAGGTAAGGATGAAGCATATCTACCACTGTATGAAAAATACAAAGCAATAAGCGAGGGTCAGTAACTGCCAATAGACGTGTCAAAGGCCTCAGTCGAGATTATCTTGCTGAGGCTTTTTTATTCGGTGCTCATCCGATTGGTGAGTTTTTGTACTACTCTAAAGTGGTTGAAAAACTCTCCAGCAAAGACGCGGATTACCGTATAGGCTGGAATTGCGACCAACATACCCACCACACCTGCAATACTTCCGGCAATCATGATCACCATAAAGATCTCCAGCGGATGCGCCTTGACACTGTTTGAGTAGATATAGGGTTGAAAGATAAAAACGTCTATTAAGTTAGTGGTTGTGTAGACAAGCGCAATGGGCAGGATGACCCAAAGGAGGTTCATCGTTTCGGCCGTTTGGTAATAACCAAGAATCCCAAACGAGACCCCTATGAGTCCGCCCACTACGGGGCCTATATAGGGAATCACGTTGAGTACGCCGGAAGCAAAAGCCAAAATAATGGCCAACTGAAAATCGAACCCGCAAATAAGCGTGAGTCCTGCAGTATTGAGAATAGTAATGAGGATCGTCTCAATACAGATGCCTATAAAGTAACGGGAGAGTAAATGGGTGGTGGATTGGAGGGCACGGGAAGCGTTTTGCTCGTATTTTTCTGGAAACAGACTCAATACAATGTTGTTGAACATATCTTTTTCCTGAAGAAAGAAAAAGGTAACAAAGCAAACTACAAAAATACCGATGCCAAGCTTGATCAATATTGTCGCTATGGAATTTAATGATTGAGTAAGGCTAAACTCACTGATCATGGAAGACAACTGTTGGGTAAAGAGTGTTTGCACCGTAAAATCGTCTCCTGCCCCGGGCAAATACTTCTGAAGAAACTGGTTCATCTCCTGCAAGGGTACAGACAGATTTGCAGAGATTTGATCAATATCAAGAGCGGATATATGTAAAATAATTTTTGTCAAAAGCGGGATGATAAATAGAAAGATGGTCGTAACAAACCCCATCAAAGCGATCATGGTTATCAAAGAGCAAAGGGAACGGGGGATACTCCATTTTCCGATATGAATTGAATTTAGGAGGTTAACCAACGGCCTGCCCATGACAGAGAGAATGGCCGCAATCAGTATATAGGTAAGGATGTCGCTAAAGAACCAGGCGAGAAAGCAAACAAATGCCACAACGGCAAGGGCGATAATATAACGGGCAAGTTGATTCATAAAAATTATTACTATTTTTGCAAAGATATAAATTAAGATCATTATGAAAAAACTATTGCTTTTTGGATTGCTTGTCATCCTGTCGTTGCCGGTTCTGCGCGCAGACGAAGGTATGTGGTTGCCTGTCATTATTTCACAGCGAATTAAGGACATGCAAAAGAATGGGTTTAGATTAACTGCAGAAGATGTCTATAGTGTTAATAAGGCTTGTCTTAAGGACGCCATTGTCCATTTTGGCGGAGGATGTACCGGAGAGTTGATCTCCGGAGATGGCCTGTTGATTACCAATCACCATTGCGGATATGGCCAAATCCAGTCCCACTCCTCTTTAGAAAACGACTATCTGACGCATGGATTTTGGGCCATGAACAGGGGCGAGGAGTTGCCCAACAGAGGGCTTGTGGTGCGTTTTCTGGTTCGTATGGATGATGTGACGGGGGCTGTATTAAAAGGGGTCACCGATGGGATGGATGAAAAAGAGAGGGAACAGATAGTACGTTCCAATCAGGAGGCAGTAGTGGCCAAAGCCATTGAAGGGACGCATTATCAGGCTCGTGTAGAGTCGCTCTTTTACGGCAACCAATATTTTCTCTTTGTTTTTGAAGCGTACACAGACGTTCGTTTGGTTGGAGCGCCTCCCTCTGCCATTGGCAAATTCGGGGGCGATACCGACAATTGGATGTGGCCGCGCCACACCGGCGACTTTGCGATTTTTAGGGTTTATGCCGGCCCTGACAATAAACCGGCCCCCTACGATCCTTCAAATGTGCCGTTTAAACCCAAAAAATTCTTTACCATCTCTTTAAAGGGCGTTAAAGAGAACGACTTTACAATGGTGTACGGCTACCCGGGAAGAACACAACAGTATGTACATTCTGAAGCGGTTCGTTACATTCAAGAGTCTAATCCCCACAAGATAAGATTGCGTACCTTGCGCCTGGATATCATGAATGCCGAGATGGCCAAGAGTCCCTCTGTGCGGATTCAATACGCCTCTAAGAATGCATCTGTGGCCAACTCGTGGAAAAAGTGGCAGGGCGAGACAAAGGGATTGATACGTTTACAAACGGTGGAGCAAAAGAGGGCGTTTGAAGAGTCCTTTACTTTGTGGGCGGCTGGCAAACCCCAATACGCTTTGCTGGTTGCGCAGCTTCAGGAACTTTATGATGAACTGGAACCATATGCCAATGCAGCAGATTACCACACAGAAGCATTGGTATGTGTGGAGATCATACGTGCGGCAGGCGCTCTTTCTCAACTGTTAGCAAGGGAAGAAAGGGCCAATAGTGATCCAGAAAGAGTTCGAACTTTGGTATCAGAACAGTTGGAGTTGTTTTTTAAAGACTACTACCGGCCCATTGACCAGAGTTCTTTTGTGGTGTTGATGCGTGAATATTTGATGAATGTGCCTTCGCGATTTCAGGCTCCGTTCATTGCCGGGCAGATAACCAAATATGGCTTTTCTATTGAAATGTGGGCAGAAGAGCTCTTTTCAACCTCTCTCGTCACTTCTAAGGAGAGGACAATGGAGTCTCTGCGTAGCGACAATTTTATCGAAGTTTTGCGCAGAGATCCTGCCTTGCAGCTCTATACTGAGTATATAAATCAATATAATCAGGTAGTATTGCCTAAGGTGACAGAAATAAACAACGCCATTACCCTGCTCTATAGAAATTACATGAAGGGACAAATGGAGTTTCAGAAGAACAAAGTTTTCTATCCGGACGCCAACTCCACCCTTAGGGTGGCTTATGGAAAAGTCAAAGGATACAAACCCATGGATGCTGTTTATTACGAACCACTTTCTACTTTAGACGGCATTATGGAAAAAGACAACCCCAATATTGACGACTATGATGTTCCTCAAAAATTGAGAGAACTCTTTCAAAATAGAGATTTTGGACGCTGGGCGGTGAACGGAACGGTGCCGGTATGTTTCATAGCGACCAACCATACTTCCGGTGGGAATTCCGGAAGCCCTATTTTGAATGCCAATGGTGAACTGCTGGGCCTCAACTTTGACCGTGTTTGGGAGGGTACCATGAGTGATTTGGCTTTTGACCCTGTTGTGTGTCGAAATATCTCAGTAGATATACGTTACGTACTTTTTATTATTGACAAATTTGCCGGAGCAGGTTATCTATTGGATGAAATGGTATTTGCAAAGTAATTTTTTTTTGATAATAGAAACTTTTTTCTTAGCTTTGCGGCGACGGTTGTAATTACACTTATTTATTAACTAAAACATTTTTTATCATGGGCTTCGCAGAAATCATTTCACTGTTGTCTATCATTATTACGATTATTTCGGCTCTATTAAAGTTTTTGCCGGATATCCTTGCTTTTTTCCAGTAAACACTTTAAAGTTTTATGGAACTTATTTTATTCATTATTAAGAGTGTCCTGTCGGTTGTGGGGTTGTTATTCCCAAACCTCAAGGCTTTCTTTGATCTTTTTGCCGGAATTCTTGGGTAGAGAGGTTCGAAAGTTGAACTTGTTAAAATGAGAAATTAAAAAAAGAGGCCAAAAGCCTCTTTCTTTTTTTTAGAACCGTATTTAACTAAGCTTCTCCCGCTGGACGATCATTGGCTACAGTGACGTTAATGGCTCTTCCCATGTGCTCGGATCCGTTTAATGCCTGAATGGCTGCATGGCCTTCATCATCGTTTGGCATATCGACAAACCCGTATCCTTTAGAGCGATGGGTCTCTCGATTAAAAATAATACGGGCAGCAGAAACTTCTCCGAATGGGGCAAAGAGGCTGAAAAGGTCCTCTTTTGTTGCCTTAAAATTAAGGCTGGAAATAAAGATGTTCATAGAACAGTTTTTTGGTTAAGGATAAAAATGGATTTATTCAAATCCGCGACAAATGTAAGCAAAATCTTGGAAATTCAATTATGCTCCAAAGCTTGAACCATCAAAACAGTGGGTGCAAATTTGCTCCTTGGGCAGGCTTATGGATGTAGAGAATGCTTCAATAGTATTGAAAACTAATGAGTCAACTGAAAGACTCTCTTTAATTTTTTCTATCATTTTTTTATACTCATTGCTGCTTGTTGTGGCATAAAGAGGCAGTTTAGAAGCGTGTTCTTCCCCCTCTAAGGTGTCAATAACGCGGCGTGTAATCAATTCCATTTCCGATTCGGAGGCAGTAAAGTTAAGAAAAGGGCAGGCATGGAGTAAGGGAGGGCAACTAATGCGGATATGTACCTCTTTGGTTCCGTATTGGTAAAGCCTTTTTGCATGACCCCTAAACTGAGTACCTCTTACAATAGAGTCGTCACAAAAAGCCACTCGTTTACCGATGAGTAAACCATTGTTGGGTAACAATTTCATTTGGGCAACCAAGTCCCTCACTTTTTTGTTGGAGGGCATAAAGCTGCGGGGCCAGGTTGGGGTGTATTTCACTACTGCATTGCGATATGGGACACCTTTCCCTTGCGCATAACCAATAGCCATACAGGTTCCGGAATCGGGGATGCCCGATACGCAGTCTAACTCTGTCGGATCTTGTTGTCCCATGGCCGCTCCACAGCGGTAACGAACGTCGTCCACATTGATTCCCTCGTAACAACTGGACGGATATCCGTAATAGATCCACAGGAAAGAGCAAATTTGTAGTTTGTCACCCGCTTCCAACAGACGGGTATATCCGTCAGAGGTGATTTGGACGGCTTCTCCGGGGCCCAAGTAATGCTCCAGGCTATATCCAAGGTTGGGAAAACTGCAAAACTCAGATGCACACGCGTAAGCGCCCTCTTTTTTCCCGAGAACAATAGGCGTACGCCCATATCTGTCTCGGGCGGCAATAACTCCATCTTTGGTGAGAATCAGCATCGAGCAGGAGCCTTTGATCCGTTCCTGAGCGTAGCGAATCCCTTGGGCAAAAGTGCTTTTTTCGGTAATCAACTGGGCCACTAGCTCGGTTGGGTTAAATGAGCCTGAGCTAAGTTCGTTAAAGTTTTTGCCTTTGGAGATCAACTCTTCGGCCAAAGCTTTAAGGTTGTTGATACGGGCAACAGTGACAATGGCAAAGACGCCCAAGTGAGAATGAATGGTAATGGGTTGTGCGTCGGTGTCGCTGATGATGCCGATTCCGGAATGGCCCTCAAATTCGTGGAGGTCGTCTTCAAATTTTTTTCTAAAATGGGCGTTTTCTATGCTGTGTATGGAGCGGGCAAAAGAGCCGTCCGGATTAATACAAGCCATCCCGCCTCGCTTGGTTCCCAGATGTGAATGATAATCAGTCCCGTAAAAAAGATCGATTGAACAATTTGATTTGGCCGCTACGCCGAAAAATCCTCCCATAGTGATTCAAAAGGTAAAAAATCAACGCAAAGGTAAAAAAAATCTCCTACATCAACCCGTCAACCCAAATAACAATATTGTTCATAAGCCATGCGGTGTTTTCCATAACCCATAACAGGGCGGGACCGACAAAGGGGATTTGCCCCAACGCCAGCCAGGCGCACAGCAAATGGAGCAGTATGCCGGTCAGGGGGATGATGAAGAGATTGGTGAGCAGAAAAAGATAAGGGAAAATGCCAAAGTAGTAATAGGCAAGCGGCGCTGTGCCCATTTGGGCGACAATCGACATGGTGATGAGCGTCCATAAGTATTTGCCCACTGTTGTTTTGGGACGTAGAAGTCGATGCAGGGGCGGGTGCAAGGTGAGAATGACGAGCACAGCGCAAAAGGAGAGCTGGAAACCAATTTCAAAAATGGCTGCAGGATTGATGATGCAGAGGAGCAAAGCTGTCGTAAACAGCGTTTGCAGTGAGTGTATGGGGCGTTTAATCCATTTACCGGAGATCGACAGTCCCACCATAAGAAGGGCGCGTGTGACTGAGGGGGTAAACCGGGCCATGGCGGCAAAGAGTGTTAACGCGCTAAAGGCAAGGATTTGCTTGATGGTACTTTGCCGACGTTTGTTTCCTGGAAGCAACAGGTTGAGCACCAATTGTATGATGGCGTAAATAATGCCTACATGCAAACCAGATACAGCCAATATGTGCATGGCCCCGGACGAAGCGTAGGCACTTTTAAGTTCGGGATCAAAAGCCTCTTTATTGCCCAAACTGAGTCCTGCAATCAGCGCAAAAGAGTTTGGGTCGCGGATGTGGGTTTTGAGGTAAAGAAGTAGTCCCTCGCCCAATCGAGCCGGAAGCGAACGTTTTTGGGGCGTAAATCCCAATGGGGCGGAGCGGAAAAGAAAGAGAGAGGGAGGCATGGTGCTGTCTATTTGAATTTTGGAGACTGTCCAAATCTTTGACCCTGCTTGAAGATTTGTATCATAATTTTCTATAGGAATGTATATGAACGATTTCATGTTACATTGAACACTCTCTTCTTCTTGCCTATAGGCGAGCAGTCGGGTATTGATGCGCATGAATCGTTTGCTCTTTGTTGGGGTGACCCGCTCAACTTCACCGTAAGCCATGGTAAACTCACTGTTTTGAGGAAGTGCAGTAAGGTTGTTTTGTTGATAATAGCTCCATGCCCCTGTAAAAAACAACGCGGCAATACTCAGGGTGTAACAAGCAACAGGGAAACGTATAGAGGTGTAGCGGGGTAGGAGGTATATGCACAGAAAACCAGCGATACAAAGAAAGATCAAAAACAGAAGAATGTTGTTGAGCCTAAGGATCATAAAAGAGGGCAACGCCTCAAAGCTATTGAGGAAGTGAATGGATAAAATTCCTGACAAATAGCCAATTACCGGAATTATCATTGGCGCCGGACGCCGTGGTTCTCTGTTTCTCTCGCTGCTCATCTCTCGCCTCTTTT
>Ga0123356_10007250_pt1 | contig 11079 bp, 11 predicted proteins | sample TergutEmb28metaG_2_FD_92546 | JGI IMG/M metagenome (GOLD analysis project Ga0123356, IMG submission 92546) | Embiratermes neotenicus P3 segment gut microbial communities from Petit-Saut dam, French Guiana - Emb289 P3 | ecosystem: Host-associated > Arthropoda: Insects > Digestive system > Gut ... | reverse complement strand
TTTTAGATTAAATGTTCCATAATTGATTAGTGTTGAATGGTTTGATTTGAGGTTTAATTTGGGTGTGTCAGGACGCTTAAACCCCTGCCGAATTATTAGTACAATTGACGTAAAACTCACAATCCTAGAAAAACTGCAGAAACCTCACCTATTTATTTCATTTCAGCTACAACCCAACAACACAGCTCCACAAAACAAGTCGCCATAAAGGCAAAAAACTTGTCCAAAGAGACAACAGAAAACAAGGAGCAACAAAGAAAGAAAAAGAGGTAGAGCGGAAAAACCTTATGTTTCGTCGTGTGTTTGGAAGAGTTTTCGGATGGCGTTGAGGCGTGCTTTTTGAGCTAACACATCACTGGTGACCACTGTTAAGGCTTCTTCGGGGCACCACTTAACGCATTGAGGGCCATCAGGTCGGAATTGGCACAAATCACACACATACACGGTACGTGATTCGGGATGCATCATCATAGCACCGTAGCTGCAAGCTTCGATGCACCATCCGCAGCCGTTACATTGGTTTTTATCGATGATTACACTACCGGTTTCAAGCGATTGCGAAAGCGCATCACGAGGGCAAGCAGCGACACAGGCGGGGTCTTGGCATTTGCGACAAGTTAACGCCAGATTTTGGGTCTGTTTGGATCGGACCACACGGATACGGGATTTGACCGCACTAAAAACTTTTTCGTGACTATAAGAACAAGCATATTCACATGTCTGGCAACCGACACATTTGTCTGCGTCCACCGTGATGAATTTTCGGTTATGAAGCGACACCATTAGATCTCCTCCTCGAATTGCTCAAGCCCTAACTCTTTGAGCGTGGCCTTTGTTGGAACCCCCTGGTCGGTCCAGCCACGAGCTGCATAGTAATCATCTAACATCAAATCCAACTCGTCTTGAGTGACAACGGAACCTTTGGCTTCACCGTCATCACTAATGGGTAGGTTTTGGATTTTAGAGGGAAGGTTGTCATCTTTGCGGGTAAAGCCTTCTCTAAGATTGATAAGTTTAGCAAGAGTGGCAATGCGTTCGCCGACTTGGCGCATGCTCTCTGCAGTAGCCTCAAAGCCAGTCACCACCGTGTAGAGTTTAGCCATATCTACGAATTCTTCATCAAAAGTGCCCTTGGCATTCTTACAGACAATAAGGGAATCTAGCAGATTGACGATATTTTCGTGGTTTTGAACAAGTTCACCTCGGCCCTTCTCGGCGACTAGACGATTAACACTGCCTTTTAGATCCAAAGAGTAGACGCGACTGCGAGTGTAATCGGCACCTCGGAAAGAAACCGCCGCAGCTAAAGCAGTGGTTTTTAGGCAGCGCAAATCATAACCCCCCAATTCTAGACCTTTGATGTGCATGGCTAGTTCCATGGTGTTTTGGCCGATTTTTTCGGCGACCACTTTGACGCCATCGGCTAAGAGTTCACCTATGCCTTCGCGTTTAGCGATTTTGTGCACCAAGTTGAAAAGAGCGTTTTGGTTACCAAACCGGGGATCGATGTCACCTAGGTCCTGGTTACTTAGCAGACCTTTTTCGTAGCAATCCATCAAAAAACTAATGACAGATCCGGTGCTGGTTGCATCCAGCCCATAAGAGTTACAAAGTTCGGTGGTTTTGATTATATAGTTGATGTTGTCGATGCCGCAGTTGGGTCCAAAAGCCCAGAGGTTGTCAAATTCCAGACGTGCCATGGTGCCTGTGAAGGTGCCTTCTTTGAGGGTGGCTACGTGTTCGCATCGCATGGCACAAGAGTTGCAGGCGATGATTTTTGTGATGTAGTGCTCATTTAGGACCACCGCACTGAGTTTATTTGCGTTAAGAAAATGGGAGCTGTTAAAGTTATTGGTCGGCAGACAAGTCAGATTGTTGTTTAGGGTGAGGTTCTGAATTGTACCCATGGTCCGATGTGTTTGTGCGGCGGGGCCCTTCATACGCTCATGAAAATCCTCCACCATATGGAAGAACTCTTCAGGATTTGCCACCGTCACATCGTGAGTGCCTCGAACCGCAATAGCCTTGAGATTCTTACTGCCCATAACAGCACCCAACCCTGTTCTACCCGCAGCACGAGAAACATCATTGATAATGTTTGCAAGTTTGGATTGTTTCTCACCGGCCAATCCAATGCAGGAAACACGGATGTAATAGTCACCGATTTCATCTTTGAGAGCCTCCTCGGTTTCAGTGGTGGATCGCCCCCACAAATGCTCTGCATCTTTTAGTTGAACCCGTTGGTCATCTATCCAGAGATAAACCGGAGTTTTGGCCTTTCCAGATAGTACAACAGCGTCATAACCGGCACGTTTGAGTTCAGTTCCAAAAGTTCCATGACTCACCGCAACACCTACACCACCGGTGGCAGGAGACTTGGCAACAAAAACATGACCGTTCCCACCTGCAGGAAACATGGTTCCAGACAAAGGCCCAATAGCAAGCACCAACAAATTATCAGGACCCAAGGCATCAACATGGGCTTTGGCGTTAGATCGCCACAAATACATACCCAAACCTAAACCCCCGACATATTTCATCGCGGTTGCCTGCAAAAGCTTTTCAACCCGTGTTTTTCCCGTAGCTAAATCAACATACAAGACTTTTCCTGCGTAACCAAACAACGGTATACCCCAGAGTGAATTTTAAAGGAATAAGGAACGATAAGAACAGTATATTAAGCTAATGGGCTAATGCAGTAGAAATCCATGTTTTTTGTGTATTTGTTTGCACTCCAAGGAATAGTTTGCCTGATTGCTAAGTACACCAACTGAAAGTGGTATATTTAAAGCAGTAAGATTTAGATGCGATAAAATTGGTCGAGTTAGCAGACTGGTGCAAATAGGCTAAACAAAGCTTTGCCAGTGCAGGGTTTTAAAATGAAGGTCTAGCACAGGGTGATCCGCGCTTAAGCCGATAAGCTACCAGCTATTCTTCTGCAGTATACAATTTATCGATGCATTGATAGTTTATCGGGCGCATGTAACGCCTATAACTAAGCGCAAGTTGCTATATGATATCGAGGTCTAGATCACATTTTTGGTAATTGACTTCGCATTTGGTGCAGATAAATCCGTCTGTTAATTTGACATCTCTGGCACCGCATGCTATACAGACCCCACGGATTTCAGGTATCCAGATCTCACGTTCACCTTTACTTGCGAAACGGGCACTACCCTTCTTACGCTCGGTCTCTTTGCGCTGCTTGATATGTATCCGCTGAAAGTCGCGACAAAGAGATCGCAAACTAGATTTGGCTTTCGCTATCCAAACATTAGACCACAGATCATCAACCAGGCCATTAAACTTTTCAACGTTTTTCATTTCTATCCGCCTGTTATCAGTCGACAAAAGTCGTTTTTGCTTACTTGTCCACTTTTGTGGTTCGCTAAAAAGATGTGAACCGCAAAAATATGTTACCCTTAACAGAAGAGGCGTCTATCGATGGCTCACTGGAGTGAACATGCCAGATAGAGTTCAAGCATCGAACCCATCCAATGCGTAATACGTAGGAAGACATACTCCATATTTAAACTTAGTTATGGTCAAGGCACCGACACCTTTTACAAAAAAAATAAAAGTGGCTAAAAATCAGAAAAACCAAGTAAATCAGCCCCAACTACATGTATTGACATGAAAACTGCCCAACAATCCGGATAGAGCCACAAACAAACCAGACAAACAAGTTCTCGAAGATCCCCCAGCACACCTAACCGCACTCCGACCTATTGAAGACAGAAGAAAAGAGAGGTTCAAAGAAATACACGCAAACCATGAATGAAATAGGTGAGCGCTGCCTTACCAAATTGTTACGGCAGGTTTGCGCAAACCCTTTCCCAAACTGGACAGGCACATTTCTGTGCACCCAGCTTTCCACTGCCACACAAATAGGTTAACACTAAAAAACCTAATAGTTGGCTTAATTGAGGAATTCCTCCCTAACCATCACGTCTTTAGCCTATTTTGCAACAGCTGTGCCCCTTCGCCCCGTAGACAACTCTCCTGTCCTCAAACTACTACAAGCACTCTGTCCACATAGAAGAAACCCAAAAGGTCCCCTCTTTAGCGGATCCCCAGTTAACCCAATATGTCGGTCATAGAGTTGTCGGTTCTGCTTTGGTTTCGTTACCACCAGATCTCTGGCAGATTACATGGACACTATTGATAACCAACTATGAGTTTAGCTTTCATAGCTGTTCCCATGTCAGGGGTTTTAGGCACTTTCCCCTGCCCAGTATGAATGAGAATTAGAAACTCGCATTCAACAGGTTAGTTTAAACCTCATACTCCTCAACATTGCAATTCAGTTGCGTCTTTTTGCCTTTAGACGACTTATCGCTTCTAGGTCATGCTGCTTTCCCGTTTGGTTTTCACCGTTTCGGTTATAGACCGATTGTTTCACGCGTTATCTTACGTGGTAGTACCTTACACTACATCATATCAGACCCTATCTGGGCGCACCTAAACACATACCAAAAGCTTAAACCAAATCCAACCTATCCATCATGCGAACTCTATGCGCATCGATAAACTCCGAAAAAACGCGGCACAACAAGACAAGCAAGCCGCCTTTGCAATCTTTAACACATACAACATTACCTATCTTACAGGCTTTCAAGGGGCCACTGCCCTGCTGGTCCCCCCATACGGTACGAGTGCATTGTTTGTGTCTGGCATCCATTTTGAGCAAGCAAAAGCCGAAGCTAAAAACTTCAACGTGCAGCTCATAAACCGGGGAGAAAACCTTATGGAAAAAATTGTGCAACAAAGCCCAACCCCAACGCTAAACGTTGATACATTGCCAATTGATCATTGGCGTACATTGGTTAAGGCGATAGGTGGCGAAGAAAAACTCGAACCCGCCAACCAGTTAATCCGTAGCCTGCGAGAAGTCAAAGACCAAGAAGAAATCGAACTCATACAAGAGGCTTGCAGAATTGCTAGTGTAGGCATTAGGGCTGCGGGTGAGACAGTTAAGGTAGGTGCGACGGATAGGCAGGTGGCAGCTGAGGCTGAGTATGCTATGCGTAAAGCTGGTTCTAGTGGAGTGGCCTTTGAAACTATTGTGGCTTGTGGCGCGGGGTGTGCGTATCCTCATGGCAGTGCGGTGGAGCGAACCATTTGTGAGGGCGACTTTGTCATTGTGGATTTAGGGGCTACGTATAGGTTTTACCGCTCCGATATCACGCGCACCTTTATTGTCGGCACCCCTACAAAAAAACAGCAAGAAATCTATGATACCGTGTTATTGGCACAGCATAGAGCCTTGGAGAGCATAATGCCCGATGTTTTAGCCACTGAAGTCGATGGGGTAGCCCGAAAAGTGATCGAAGAAGCTGAATTTGGGGAATACTTTACCCATAATTTAGGACATGGGGTTGGCTTAGAGATCCATGAGGCACCCACTATAAGTCCTAACAGCAAAGACCGTCTCCAAGCAGGCAACGTGGTAACAGATGAACCGGGGATTTACTTGCCGGGGTATGGTGGAGTTCGAATCGAAGACACCGTACTGATCACAAAAAAAGGCCCAGAAAAACTAACACATGCACCCTATGAGCCCCAGAAATAGCAATAGCAGCTGCTGTTGTGGGTTTGTTTTTTGCGGTTGGTCTGTGCCTTTGTTTTGGGAAAGACAGCATTTTATTTGTTTTGTGGGGCGGGTTAGGTTTATTTGGGGTCTAGTTTTTGGAAGCGGACTTTTCCGATGTACTGGAGGATCCATTTTACTAGTTGGTCGTAGGTTTGGGTACCTATTTTTGTGAGCACTACATCGTCGTTGGGGTCGAATTCTATGAAGCCTTTTTTGGTCATCCAGTTTAAGTATTTGATTAGTCGGTCGTAGGATAGCCCGGTGGCTGTGGCGAGGGATGTTTTGTTTGTTTTGCCTTTCTCTTTTAGAGTTTTTATGACTCTGGCCAGGACGTAGAGGTCAGGTTTTGAAATCGGTTCTCCTGAATTCACTTTCAAACCACCGAAGTTCCCATAGAAGTGCATCAAGGCGACCCACCTGGTCATAACGATTTCGGATGTCTTTTAGGTTCACAGTCACCACTAAGACAAGAGCTATTACCAGAAGGGCGATGAAGTCAAAGTTGAGGTGGATAATGTTTCCGATGAGACTGGATAGAACAACCAGTATGGAGATTGTTATTAACCAGTAGGCGGCGACTTTTATGAGGCCATAGAGGGCAAAGCCTAGTTTTGCGAAGCGTATGTCGTTAAATATGGTTTCCCAGTTGGTGTTCTGGAGAAGTTTGAGCGCACCTGGGGTGCCCTCGTTTAGGGTGTTTTTCCATTGCTGCGTTTTTACCCGGTCCATTTTTTGGCCCACCCAGACCACACCAACAAACACCCCCAAGCAAACAACCACAACATTAGCGAAGGCAACCACCCAACTCTCCAAAGAAACACCGCTAACACCATACAGATTTAGCAGGTTGACGGTAATGTGTACCGCTAATAGAATAACAACGGAAGCAACAACTATCAATGCGAAATCAATCATGGCCGAGGCGAGTTGACGATATTTCTTAACTTGATCTAGGGTAGTCATGAACTCAGTCATTTTACTCAAGAGGTTTTCTTCAGTCAAAAGCCAGCCCCCAGCCCTTCAATACTCACCACAGCATCGCCTTCCACGGTAAACCAGAAAACAGAAACCCGGCCACTGCTAAAATCCAAATAAGAGCAGAGGGTTTGGGTGAGGGTCCGGTTGGAGAGTACCTCGACATCGATTGGATGATTATCGGAGAGGTTGATGCCTTCTGTTCCAAAGTTAAAGCTTCCCGGAGAAAAACCACTGCTGGGCATAACGATGGAGAATGTGTATTGGGATAAGGCGGGTATGGTTATTTGTGTGTCGTTTGGAAACAATAAAACCGCATCAGAATCCCAACCTACCGCTGATATGCTAATTTTAGCCCGGAGATGAGCATAATCTGCTTTGGAGATAACCACGGTCACGGGTCCAGAATCTGTAAATGCGAGCACAGAGATGGGTTGGAAGGAAGATAGCACGGCCAATTGGGTTGCAATCAATACAACCAAAGCTAAGATGACCCAGAGTTTTTTCATAATTCATTATCTTGGAGCCGTGCATATAAGGTGAACTCATCGGCGGAGTGTATGGAAACACCGAGCCGGCAATAGGAATAAATCTCAATCGCCTCGGCAAAACGCAAAAACCCATGAGGAGAGCGTGACCAAGCCGTTGGGTTGGACAACTTCATGATCAGCTAACGTAGCATAGAATGTGATCCCAGCCCGCATCAGCGCAGAAAACACATAGCTTTCAAACCAGACGCAACCATAGCAGGCATACGCGACAATTCTTGCAGTACAATAACCTTGGATGCAACGTAAAACACGTGACCGCCAACTAAGAATAGTCAGGTTGATAGGGAGACATCTCTACTATTTTTTTAATGATGTAGCCTCTGAGCAGTCGAATGGGTAGTCGGTAGAACCTAAAGGCTTTCTTTGTACAGTTAAGGTAGGCTTCAAGGGTGTGGTTTTGGTAGTGGAATTCGTGTTGGGCCTCTTTGGTGTCATACCAGTCTAGGTGATAGGTATTGATGTTTGGGGTGAAGTATTTTGGGTCCGGAACCGGAAGGGAGAGGGTGCCAAATAATCGTGCGATAAACTCGTTGCCGTATAGTTGCCAGCCGTTTGCTTGGCCGCCGCCTATGATGTAGGCTTGGTTTTTTGGGGTGGTGTTTGTTTGTAGTTTTTCAGCGCCGTTAATTAGGGCGGTTGCGATATCTTGTGCTGTCACCATTTCAAGGCGCATATTCGGATGCATGTCAAAGAGCTCCTCTAGTAAAGAAAAAGAGCCCGTTAAAGTGTCTGCGGAAAACGTGGGGAGCACGCCGGCTAATCTAAAGATGAGATAGTTGTTTGCGCTTTCTTTGAGGTAGGTTTCACATTTTATTTTTGATTCTTCATAGTTTCCGGTGACAACAAGGGGATCGTTGCGGTTTACGGGGGGCGTTTTGTGTTGGGTGGGGCCCATTACGCTTGCGGAGGAGGTGAAAACAAGGGGGATGTTGCGGTGGGTTGCTTTGATGGCGTTTACTAGATTTTGGGTGCCGCTGTAGTTGATATCGAGGGTTGTGTTGCGGTTCTTTTTTGAGGCAGGGGGGATAATTGCGGCAAGATGAACAATTGCTTCCGCTTGCTCCACGGCAGCTTGGAGGGAGTCGATGCGGCGGATGTCTCCGTAAAACACTTGCACTTTGGTACGGTATTTTTTGGCGGTTTTGCGGGTTTTCTTGTTGTCAACCTCAAACACCACTATGTCATGGTGCCGTTTGTAGGCCTCTTCAATTACAGCTTTGCCAACGTTCCCAAAAGCCCCCGTGATTAAGATCCTCATACACACCATTTCATCCAGTATGTTTAGTTATTCTTAAAGGTAACTCGTATAGCCCAGGCACCTATACACAACAAACCAAAAGTAAACCATCAAAGGCAACACCTACTTGGCACCGTTTTGAGAGGTGGTGGGCCCGATCGGATTTGAACCAATGACCAACAGATTATGAGTCTGGCGCTCTACCTAGCTGAGCTACGGGCCCACGTCCACTGGTCTAATACTGCTGTTTCTGAATAGATTTAAAGGTTTTCAGCCCAACCCACAACCGACCTAAGGAGAACCAAACGGATTTAGTCATAAAGAGAATTTATTTAGCAAGCTATACATAAGACAAAACAATAGGGTGTACCAGAGAGGCGAAACATGAAGCGTGTAGTCGTATTGTCACTTACCGCGGTGATTCTAATTTCGCTAGTTGCCGCGCTTATGATCATAAGCCCCCCACAGCAATCAAACGGCAATGAATTCTATGTTGGCGTAACCTACTGCGGTGAGAGCATCGCAGACGCACAACGCTTAGTTGATAAAGTTAAAAACTACACCAACCTGTTTGTAGTTCAATCAGGCCCACTCATGGCCGATGGCCTAGCAATCGAAGAAATTGGCGACTATGCAGTAACCAAAGGCCTACATTTTGCAGTCTTCTTTGATACATCACAAGTACCAGAGAAGGCAATTTGGCTACAGCATGCAACCACACGCTGGGGCAACATGTTTAGCGGTGTCTACTATGCAGACGAACCCGGCGGAAAACTACTTGACACCCAACTAACCTTTCTAGACACCACAGGCGACGTCATCAATAAAATGCCAGACGGCACCATACAAACATTAAAACCATATTTTCTTATGTTTTTCCCCAACGGCACAATCGGGGCACAAAAATCAAACAACACCTATACCGATATCGAGTATGCCGACCCCGTAAATTTCTCTCTGCGCTCCGAGATCATTTATTCCCCTGATGGCACAACAACCATATTTGACCAGATAGATGAACACATTCAATCACCAGAATATAGTTCAAAACGTATTTCTGAGACTTTCTACACACCGCAAAACGGGTCAGAACGTATCGTAGAAGAGGAAACCTATCTACAAGTACAAAAATACAACCCTGTACCCAATGTGGATGTAGCAGCCGACCTCTTTATCAGCAAAACCAGCAAACCCCTCAATGATTTTATCGACTACTGGAACCTAAGCCAACGATCCTACCCTATGTTCACAGCTGACTATGGACTCTACTGGTGGGACTACAAAGCAGGTTACGACACAATACTGGCCGAACTGGGCTGGAACAACAGCATCAACCAAGAGATCGGATTGGTTCGGGGCGCTGCCTCAGCAATGCACAAAGATTGGGGAACAATACTAACGTGGAAGTACATGCAACCGCCCTACCTTTGTAGCGGCGACGAAATGTACCATCAACTCAAAACCTCCTACCAAACCGGAGCCAAATACACCCTAATTTTCAATTACGCCCAAAACATGTCTACCCCCTATGGCATCCTCCAAGATCAACATTTCGAGGCACTCGAACGCTTCTGGAACGATGTTGTCGAAAACCCCCAAGAAGTGCAGGGTAGCATAAGAGCAGAGACCGCATTTGTCCTACCAAAGAACTTTGGCTGGGGACTACGTAACCCACAAGACAAAATCTTTGGCATCTGGCAACCCACCGAACAAGACAACCAAACATGGACCAACCTCCAAGCAGCCCTCACCAAACATGACCTCAAACTAGACATCATCTACGACGACCCAACCCACCCAATCACAGGCAGATACCAACAAACAATCCACGGGAACCAAAGATAAACACACCACAAAAATCACGATTAAACTATCTATAGCCACTCAAGGTAACAAAAAAATACCCATCCGCCATGCTTAGCATTCAGATAGCAAACACCTAGGCACCAGCAACGTATTTCTAAGAGCACATGCTAAGCAAAGATATAACAGAAAGCAGTCGACTACGAAACATCGCCTACATCAACGAGTAGGTAACTACGCCACAAACGGGCAGTTGACGCGTTTGAACATTTATTTCCTGCACGGTATGCTATACATCAGACTGTGTTACTTCTCCTCAAACGTTGGCAACTGCGGCATCAGCGGTTGAAAATACGGACACAAAAGAGAGCAAAGCAACGCCAAGAAGCAACACGCAAAGAACGGCTGCGCTGATTTTACGCATCCTGGGCAAGCCCAAAGCCTTGGAGTGCAGCTTTGTTACCCGCCAAGCAATCAAGTCGCCAACTGCAATAAGCGCAAACAGACCCAGCGAAACCCAACCAGCCGAAACCACACTCACCTCTAGGGGACTTCTGCTGGTTCGCGGGAACTTGAACTTTGAGCAACCAGTCTTCAAAACTGTCATATCCTCACCCAACCAAAGCCTTCACTATTTGGTCAGGCAAAGCTAAACTGTAACCGACTGCGCATTTACAGAACCATTAGACCGTCGCCTGATACACAAAAAAACCACCACCAACCCAACCCCAAACCCCACAACCAAAACCAACAACACCCACAACAAACCACCACCCCAACCTTCACCCAAAAACCAAGTAGATGTAGCAGCAGGCACCGAAGGCATTGGCAAAAAAAGACCCAACACCTGCACAGGCGAATCAGAACTTAAATTACTACCATCACCCAACGCACCATCATCATTCCGACCCCAAGCCCAA
>Ga0123356_10007249_pt1 | contig 11080 bp, 10 predicted proteins | sample TergutEmb28metaG_2_FD_92546 | JGI IMG/M metagenome (GOLD analysis project Ga0123356, IMG submission 92546) | Embiratermes neotenicus P3 segment gut microbial communities from Petit-Saut dam, French Guiana - Emb289 P3 | ecosystem: Host-associated > Arthropoda: Insects > Digestive system > Gut ... | reverse complement strand
GCAAAGTACATGACATCGACAGCGGCCGCTGCAGCTGTCAAAGCCCAGAACAATTTCATACCAAATCGATTCCATGCAGCCTCCGTGGCTGGCACGAGCAGAACAATGCCGATGTACACCGCGAGGAACCAGACTGGCATGAACGCCACCTGCGAGGCATAGCTGATCAGCTCCGGCCGCACGCCGCGGGCGTATTCAATTGCAACGATCGCCACCCAAACCACGAGCAGCGGGAGCATTGGCCACACGAGACGGCGCAACCGGCTTTCAAGCCAGGCTGCATAGGGCTTGCCGTCCCGCCGAGCGGCACGCCAGCTGATGCCATTCGCGTATCCGCCGACCATGAAGAAGATCGGCATGACCTGGAAGATCCATGTGAGCCAAGCGGTCCAAGGTTCGACCGTCAGGATGTGGTATGTCCTCAACGTGCCCGTTGCGTCGAAATAGGGCGCGGCGGCCAGCCAGTGCCCGACAATCACTGCCAGCATCGATATCGCTCGTAGGAAGTCGACGTACCGGTTTCGAGACGGGGGCGTCCGTTCAGCAAGCTCGGCAGCACGGGACCAACCCGGTATGATCATTCTCCAACGTTCCGTTCAGCTCGTTCAGGAACTTCAACGGCGCTACAATCATAAGCTTGGCGTCTGTTTGCTTCCTAGGGCCGTCTCAGAACGTTCTTGTCATTTTTCACGAACTTCGGAACGATCCAGTCCCGAGCCGGCCCGTCGCCTTCTTGTCCGTTCCTGGCGCATGTGGTGGTATAGGCGGGGATCGTTGTGCTCGTGCAAATGCCAAGAAGCCGCGTTGTCGAGCAGAAGTACATAGTGACAAATATTTCGGGGCCGCTCACTTGAGCTTTAGCCCGGAACCGCAAAAGGCAGCTCTCGACGTCTTGGTGTTCCTCGCGTGCACCGCACCCCGCGGTGAAGCGACAATGACTCTTGATCCTGAGCAAGCAGCTGAGAAAGTCTTCATTCCTTGTCGGGAGCCAGGAGCAATACTGAAGGACGGCCCGCTGTCTAACCATCCGCGTTCACGACACTCGCTCAGAGGCAGGGCTCTACGTGCACATAGCACGTCACTCCACGGAGAAAGGAAAAGTGCCGAATGTCAGATACCGGCGTACCACGCGTAGCCGGCATCCGAAGATGAGCCGCCCGTCCCGCCTTTTCCGAACGGCTTCGGATTGTCGGTAAGCGTCAGCTGACTGAGATACTTAATGTTCTTGTATCCGAGTTGTCGCGGAACGCGCAGGCGCAGCGGACCTCCGAAGGGAACAGGAAGATCGGTTCCATTCATGCCAGTAGCTACGAGCGTTTGCGAGTGCAACGCGTCCGACATATCAATGCTCTCCCACCAGCCATGTTGGAAGGAACGATAGACAACATATCGCACTTGCGGTAGCGCGCCGACGCGATCGAGGATGTAGGACAGCGGGACGCCGGTCCATTCCGCGATATACGTCCAACCCTCTTCGCAGCCGATCATCGTTATTTGCGAACTGCTAGAGAGGCTTCTGATCTCCGCGAGCGAAAATGTCGTCGGACGGGCCGCCATGCCGTCGACCGTCAAACGCCAATCTACAAATCCGCCATCCTGCAATCGCTTGAACTCGTCGCCCAAAGGATCGACTTCGTTGGCAAAGGGATCCTTCGAAATCTGGCTGCGCGAAAATTCGCGGGCCCTGGCATGGCTGCCCAATACCCGCTGCGCCGCGTAGGTCAGCGCTTCGCCGGTGCCGTAGCGCACGCCGGCATCGGGTGCGATGAGTCCATGGCGCTGGGCAAGTTTGGCAGCGAATACAACGCCGGTCGCGCCAGCAGCAGCGGCAAGTCCAGTTGCAATTAGTTTGCGTCGAGTGATTTCGCTCATTCTTCAGTCCCCGGGGGGACGACGCGACCCGTGATCATGCCGCGCATCCGAGTAAGAAATCCCGCAAAAACTACCATGAACAGGTGCACGACCAGGAACAAGACAATCAGGATCGTCACCAGGAAGTGCAGCGAACGCGCGGTCTGATGGCCGCCCAACAACGTCACCGTTGCGGGAAACGCCGCATCGAATGCGAGCGACATAGCGAGTCCCGTCCATATCATCAGCGGAAAGAGCACGAAAATTACGACCAGGTAGGTCACGCGCTGCAGCACGTTATAGGACCACGCTTGTTCGGCGCCGGGCCGCTCGAAGCGCAAACGGCTCAACAGGGCACTGCCAAGCTTCCCGGCCGATAAGTCGGAGCGCGCGGGAAATACGTTGCGCCGAAAATGTCCGCGGAACAGTCCCCAGATCACATAGAGCAAACCGGTCGCAACCAGAATCCAAGCCGCCTCGAAGTGGAGATAGCGGCTCCAGCCGTTCTGGTCGGGCAGCACGTATCCGTAACCGGTGGGAACCGTGTCGCGCGACGATGGCAGGTGCAGGTTCAGCCACGGGCGCATGTTCACGTTGCCGGTTTCTCCCCAATAGAAACGCGGATGGGAAAGGATGATCTCCCCGCCGGTGACCAGCAGAGCGAGGAACGCCAGCGCTGTGAGCCAGTGCGTCAGGCGAACCAGGGCAGAGTGGCGAACCGGCAGGCTGTCGGGGGATCGAACAGCCGTTTGAGGGTCCGAGCAGCGCCCAGCGTCGCGATTTGGCAAGGGTAAAGTCGCACTCATATTGCGCTGACGACCCCCCCGACGCGCTGGTATTCTACATCGAAAAGGAGAGCGTGGGCCAGAAGTCGGATGTTTGCGTCCGGTTGTTTCGGGTTCGCCGACCGACTCGCCTGGAATGCGCCGAAGAACTCCTCTGGATCAACATCGGTAATGGCCGCAAATGGGGAACTCCTGCCGGGGTTGTTTGTCAGGCAATCGAGGCGGCCAAACCGGCCCACAGCATGGCCAATCATCGCCTTGACGTCGGCTTCGACGGAGACATCCGTGCGGATGAAGCTTGCGGCATCGCCGAGCTTCCGTGCGAGTTTCTCTCCTTGGTCTTGGCGACGGCCGGCAATCACAACCTTGGCCCCGTTTGCGACGAAAACCTCGGCGGTGCGAGCGCCAATGCCGCTCGTCCCGCCGGTCATAACAGCAACTTTTCCTTCGAGCGGCAACATGGCAATAGACTCCTGGCGCTCAGCGGCGGCGAGGGCCACAAGCGCAGACGGTGAACCGCGACGAAGTGTCGGAATGTGAGGACAGAAGAGTCTCGCCACGTCCTTCCAATTCCTCAACTCATCCCTGGACTGGCGGCTAAAGTGCGCACTATCATCCATTTGCCCGCGCGCTTCTTCAGCAGATCCATAAAAACAAACTGCCCGCTAATATCTTTTCCGTCTTGAACCCTCTTTTCCGTGACACTGGCTTGAACCAGAGCGACGTCGCCGAGCACTTGCACGTTAATGGGTCCATTTTCAAACGACATGAGTTTGTGATTGCCCGATTTGAAATCCTCGAGAAGTCCCTCCTTGGTGAACTTCTCGCCGGAGGATGCGATGGTTGCCCAATCGTCGGCGTAGGCCTGATTGATTTTGTCGATGTTGCTGGCCACCATTGCATCCCCGAGATCGTTTTCGAATTTCTTGATAGCTGCGACAACGGCAGGATCCCGGGACTGCGCATTAGACGCGTCCGTCAAAACCACCCTGGCGGCTGCGCTGCGCCAGACCACCCACTTGCCTGCGCGCCTCTGGAGGACATCCTGCCAAAGAAACTGACCGCTGGTATCTTTTCCGTTCCGGCTCCTCTTTTCCTTGACACCGCCTTGGGCCAGGGCAACATTGCCGAATACCTGCACGTCTATAGGTCCGTTTTCAAACCACTCGAGTTTGTCATGGAAGGACTTAAAATCGGTTAGCAAGGCTTCCTTAGTGACCACGTTGCCGTCGGATCCGACGGTTCGAAAATCATTGGCGTAAATCTGACTGAGCTTTTCGATATCCCCAGCCACCATTGCATTCCCCATATCCTGTTCGAGTTGCTTGATGGTATCGACAGAGGTCGGATCACTGGCAGGGACGTTACTACCGTTGCCCATTGCCGCAGCTTCTCTGATGCTAACGCTCGCCCACCCTATGAAAGCTGAGAACAACAACAACACTGCGAACCACTGGCTGAAAAGGCTCTTTTTCATTATGTCCTCGGAGACCTCAGCGGTCATTGCTACACCCGCAGTATCCGAGAAGCGGAAAACCGCTGTCCATGACCTCTGAGGTCATGGAGAAAAGAGGGGTCGGGGTCGAGCGTTTCCCGGACGCTAGAACGCTTTCTCAGTCAACCGGTTCAGCACCGTGCGCGTGGCTTCATCTGCAGGGAATAGACTTTCAATCCGCAGTTCCTGCAGCGCCACGTCCAGCGGCGTGCCGAAGGTAGTAAGCGCAGAAAACAGGCGAAGCGTCGAGTCCTTCCAGTTGTAATTGATGGTCAGAAACGGTGGTGGAGCGTCATCCAAATCGAGCTTGCGCCAGCGGCTCGGCACGTTTGGATAGCCGAGTAATTCCTCGAGGAAACACTTCATCGTCTCGTCCGACGGGTTGTCAGCAGCCTCGCGCTGCAGCCGTCGAATAATGCGTGCGGCCACCACCTCCCAGTTTTCGATGAAAGGCCGCAGTCCTTGGGGATCGAATACAAGGCGGGGTCCGTTGTGAGGCGTCCCGGACTCGCAGCCGGGGAAGAGAGCAAGAATGCGCTTTGCGCCGGCGTTCATCATCAGTGTGTTCCAATACCGGTCCACAACCAGTACGGGATTCGGCTCGAGTTGCGCCATGAGAAACTCCATTGCGCCGCGCGCCGCCTCTACTTCTGGTACATCGAGACCAGCGTCACGATAAAGCGGCGCGTACCCCGCCGCAAGCAAAAGGGCATTGCGCTCGCGCAACGGAACCTGCAGCGCCTCGGCAAGACGCAGGACTATCTCCCGGCTTGGATGCGCGCGGCCGGTCTCGACGCAGCTCAGATGACGCGTTGAGATATCTGCATCGAGGGCAAGCTCCAGTTGACTGAGGTGGCGAACAGCACGCCAGCGACGCAGCAGGGCTCCAAAATTCAAATTACGGTTTGTACTATGAGGGACAGGAAGCTGAGAACTCACGATACGATTATAAGAGCCTGCTCCGGCGAGCAGAAACAGGCTTCCCGGGACAGAGGCATTCTGAGAGTTCGTCCTGCATATGCCTCCTGGGCGATTCCAGGAGACGATTGAATACCCCCTAAAAGTGCTGTGTCGATTCCACACGATCTTGGCATTCCAAAACTTGCTCGATGTGATCCAGTATTGGAGGCGGAGGTGGTCGCTTCCCATGAGAAAACTTCCCCGCCGAAGTAACCCGGCATCGACGCCGACTGGTGTTGGGTGCGAAGAGTGCTTCGCGGGTGTCGGCAGGTGGATTCCTCTACGTCGCTGCGCTGAATGTGGGCGCATGGGATCTTGCGATAGCTCTTACGGACACCGCAGGCAGACGATGCCATGCGAAGAACCCGAGCACCTTTCGCGGTCAAAATTGTGCGTGACTCACACGCGCGCCACACACGGATTGCGGCATCACGCACCTCGCCGGCGACCCCGCATGCTCACGCGCTATTTTCAGGTACCTGAAGGGAACTCAAAACAACAAAGGTCACCGATCCCGCGCCGCCATTGCCGGCGATGTTGCTTGACTCCGGGCGACTCCGAGGTTGCCGAGCAAGTGGCATATATCAGCCCTCGTCTATGACGTGGCCACTAGACTTGTTGAGATCGCCGTGCCGCCAGCGCTGCTTCGCGCGGCGCAGAGATAACATTTTATGCACAACGCCATCCCACTGATCGCAGCCCTCTTGGCTGTGGGGATCATTGTTATCGGTTGTTTCTACCTCGTATCTCCTGAACGAATCTCAGGAACATTTGGTCTGAAACCGCCTGCACCCGATGCCGACACTCGTGCCTGGCTCCGTCCTAAAGGAATTCGGGACGTCGTAGCTGGATTGGTTGTGCTGGCAATGATGCTGACCGCGGACACGCGACTGGTAGGCATAGCTCTACTTGTTGAAGCCGTCATCCCTCTCGGCGACATGTCAATCGTTCTGGGGTCGGGAGGGTCGAAGTCGCGAGCGTTCTCCATTCATGGCGTCACCTGCGCGGTGATGCTTGTCGGGGGCCTGTTGTTGATCCATGCCATTTGAGAGAAATGCCTATGAAACGTGTCGTATTGATCGGTCTCGATCCTGCTACGGTGGATTTTTCGGATCCAGCGCTGCCACCCGGCATGACCGCAGAGAAGATCCACGCTGGGGTCAAACTCGCGCTGGCGGATTTGGCAGCGCGGGGCTGGAGTGCCCAAAACTGCTTTATCAGCCCCGACCAGACTGCGGTTCCGACGGTTGAACGCTGCCTCGCCGATCACGTCTGCGACTGCGTAGTGATTGGTGCGGGCCTCCGCCTACCACCCAGTCGGCTGGTTCTGTTTGAAGCGGTGGTCAACGTCGTCCATCGTTCCGCGCCACAAGCAGCCGTCGCCTTCAACACCCGCCCTGAAGACTGCGGTGCGGCAGCCGCGCGTTGGATATGACACGCGTGTTTCGCGACCGGACTCGTCACGGACGTCTACGTCAGGCGATCTACCGGTTGAACCAGGTAACGATCAGTCGGACGGGATAGATCGGACGGAGTTTATGAGTGCGGGAATTCCACCTGCAATGATGGCCGCTGGCTCACAGGCCGGTGCGCAATCCTTGAGCGTAACGCATGCCGAAGCTGCACCAGAAGGAAAGCCGCCACTGTTTCCAGAAAATGCCACGTTCTGGCATGAAACGAGGCGTGCGTTCGGTGCAGCGTCCTACGGCGCAAGCGAATTTGGCGAAGTGTTGGTCACTGGCAGCCGCGTGCGCCATTCGATGTCTGCAATGATCTGCAAGAAGAACACAATTGCCAACGAATGAGGGACAGGCGCTATGGAGTGCAGAAAACAGGAGCTGCTAGAGGGCGAGAGGACGAAGTTCTGGTATGCGGAAGACCTTGGCGGTGTTGAGATGCTCCATGCGCGCTATCGGAAATATTCGTTTCGCAGGCATACCCACGAGGGGTTTGCGGTGGGTGTGATTCGGCATGGGGTGGAAGGATTTTTCTGCAGGGGAAAGCAGCACTACGCCACCGAGAATCAGATTATCGTTTTCAATCCGGATGAAGCCCACACCGGAGAGGCAGTGGACAGCACCGGCTGGGAGTTCCGCATTTTCTATTTCGACGCCGAATTGCTGCGATTCGCTGCCTCGCAAGTGAGTGGAAAGCAGCTTGACTTGCCTGCCTTTCGCGAGTCAGTGATCGATGATTCGAAGCTCTCTGTCCAGTTGTGCCAGCTCCATGGCCGGCTCGAGATTGAAATCTCGACGCTCACGCGGCAGGAACTATTCCTCACTACGTTCGGGGAATTGGTAAAGCAACACGCGAATATGAGCCTTTCCGAACCTCGCCGTGGCCTCGAACGGTGCGCCGTGCGCAAAATGCGAGATTTTCTGGAAGCGAATCTCAGTCGAAATGTAGCTCTGGATGATCTGGCTGAACTGAGCGGGTTGAGTCCCTACCATCTAGTGCGAGTTTTCCACCAGGAAGTCGGCTTGTCGCCATACGCGTATTTTGAGCAGGCGCGCATTCACCGGGCACGGCGGCTTCTGAAAGAGGGTACACCGATTGTCGATGTCGCAATGGAACTGGGATTCACGGACCAAAGCCACCTGCATCGCCATTTCAAGAAGCTGACCGGGGTCACTCCCGGAGCCTACCGCAGCGCAACAACGTACAAGACGAGCCTCACCCCGATCTCGTAGCCTTTCCACAGAAATGTGACAGGGATCACTGACAAGTGATTCTTTCTGTGCTAAGGGCGCTATGAGTTCTCCCGATTCGATTACCGCGGCCCAGGTGGGGACAGCCGCCCTCGTCTGTCCGGTCGAGCGAAGCTCGACGGAAAGTGTGTTTGGTCCAGCCAAACAATATAGAGGAATCGTTGCGGCGCCGGGCTCTGGAAGCAGGCGCTCTCGGATTCCTGTACAAGCCGTTCGACGCAGAGGAAATCTTGGAATTGATTCGATTGGCTCTTGTCGATTGCCAAGGCATGCCGACCGGTCGATCCATGGAGCGCGGCAGTAATGGAGTGCAACAGTAAATAGCCCAAATCTGGGGTGGATACGCTCATGCACGAAATGAATGGATTTGCCGAACCGATAACCGGAGATCACGGAATCAGCAACGCTTCGATGCTCATGTTCAGTTCCAGGGAAGCGGGAGATGCTGGTACCAGCCACGAGACCGAATTTGCTGCTTACCCCTACGAACCCATTCGTCCACCTGAATTGTTAGAGCTGGACTCCCCTGAGCTCCGGGAGTTGTTCCACTCAATCACAGAGTGCATTCGCGACGTTATGGAGTCCGGTGTGGTGAATATTTCGCTGCCTGGCAGGCAACCGGGATGTTGCATCCGCTGTGCGCTTGATCTTTCGAGTGGACAAATGGCGGTTAAACAATACCTCATTGTCCCTCACGGCAGTAGCAATAGCGGGCAGGAGGCTGGGGATGCGGTTACGCCGGTCACCTCCACTGTTTCGGGTGCAAAAGATGTGTGCCGCGAGCGACAAGAAATGGCTATGGCGAGCCGCTCAAAAAGCTTCTCCTCAATACAATTCACAACTCGCAAGGAGGAACTCGTTACGGCCCATGACACTGCCGCGGTTTGGTTCAGGCCAGAACAGGTTGAGTTCCTTCGTCACGCTGGCGAGCAAATGGCGCTTTCGATCGAACGCGCCTTGGCCCATCGTAACATTCCACGTGTAAACCGCTTGACGCAGGAGAACCTGTATCTGGAAGAAGAAATTCGCAGCGAGGTGAATTTTGAAAACATCATTGGGAGAAGCCCAGCACTGCGGCACGTACTTGACATGGTGGAAACAGTCGCTCCCAATGATTCCACGGTCTTGCTGCTGGGCGAGACTGGAACCGGAAAAGAACTGATTGCTCGTGCCATTCATGACCGGAGCCGCCGCAGAGACCGCGGGTTTGTGAAGACGAACTGCGCAGCGATCCCGACCGGACTCCTAGAGAGCGAATTGTTTGGTCATGAGAAAGGAGCATTCACAGGGGCGATCGCGCGGAAGATTGGACGATTGGAAATGGCGGATCAGGGTACGTTGTTTCTGGATGAAGTAGGAGATATCCCGATTGAAATTCAGCCAAAGCTGCTACGCGCCCTGCAGGAGCGGGAATTCGAGCGCCTGGGCGGCACGCACACGTGTAAGGTGAATATCCGGCTCGTAGCCGCAACCAATCGCGATCTTGAGAAGATGATCGCGGTCAAAGAATTTCGAAGCGATCTTTACTACCGGCTGAATGTGTTCCCCATCCGCATCCCGCCGCTGCGTGAACGCAAAGAAGATATTCCTGTGCTGGCTCGTTATTTCGTGCAGAAGTTTGCGAAGCAGATGCAGAAGAAGATCGAGGCGATTCCCACCGCGGTGATGGAGGGATTGCTTGAGTGGCATTGGCCTGGAAACATTCGGGAATTGGAGAACTTCACGGAACGCGCTGTGATCCTCACGCGGGGGAAATCGCTCGATGCACCCCTGGAAGAGCTATGGAGACGAACTATGGATGATCCTGAGCCAACAACAATACATTCAGACGAAGAGGAGATCGGCCACATCGTGAGAGAAACACTCAGATCCCTGAATAGGAAGAAGAAGGTTGGCGGCCAAGATGTCATGAAGCAGTACGAAGAGATCGAGCGGGCACTGGCCGAAAGCAGGGGTCGCGTCGGTGGGGAGGACGGAGCCGCAGCCCGAATAGGTGTGAACCGGACCACCCTGATCTCGCGAATGAAGAGGCTCGGCATCGATCCCAGACAGTATGCATGAACTCGAGTTAGTACCCCCCGTCGACGATCTCGGCTATTTTTGGCTCCAAAAACGCAAAAATACCGTGGCGGCGGAAAGAGGTTGCGCCCATGGGGCCGCTTTTCGAATGTCCATCCGCCGCTGTCGGCTCTCCAGGGTCTTCTCAAGGAAGGTTTTGTGAAGGCGGAATGGGGCATCTCTTCCACAAACCGCCCGCTCGGATCTACAAGTTGACGGCGGCTGGTTGGCGTCATAATTACCAGCCGATCCAAAAGGGAAGGAGATCATTCATGGCAGACGTTAAACTTGATATCGCTTTCTGGAACTATGATCGCACCCGCGCCCTGAGTGACGGGAATGTGCGCATAAAAGGAGTGGATGCAAAGTACCACAGCGGATCGAATGTGATCGAGATCTTTCGGGGGATGGTTGCCGAGTACCGATTCGATGTTTCGGAACTGGGCCTCACCTACTTTCTACGAACCTTCAAAGCAGGAGAATCGCCCTTTGTAGCCATTCCGGTTTTTCCGGTCCGCGCATTCCGGCATTCGGCGATCTTTGTGAATACAAACAGTGGCATCAACAAGCCCGAGGACCTGAACGGCAAAACCATAGGAGAACTCGCGCTCTACAGCCACGATGCCGGCATCGTGCCCAAAGGCATCCTGATGGAGGAGTTCGGGTTCAAACCGGAGACCTGCCGCTGGCTCATCGGCGGCCTCGACTGGCCGCTGAAGCCGATCGACTTCGTTTTTCATACGCATCCCGCCAATGTACAGGTGGGCCATATTCCGACGGGCAAGGATCTGGGCGCTATGCTGGATGGGGGTGAGATCGATGCGCTCATTTCGGCCGACGCGCCGAAATGCATGCTGGAACACTCCCCGCGCGTGCGGCGTCTTTTCCCTGACTACGAGAGAGTCGAACGCGACTACTACAAGCGCACGGGAATCTTCCCCATCATGCACACCGTCGTGATGCGCCGCGATCTTTTGAAAGAACACCCGGGAGTCGCGGAGGTGATCTACAAGGGTTTTTGTGATGCCAAGAAGGCCGCCGAAGACAAGTACCGGCACGGCCTCATCTTCAACAACATGGACACGATGTTCCCCTGGTTCAGCCAGTTGATTGACGAAGACATCTCCGTCCTGGGGGAGGATTGGTGGCCCTATGGCATAGCGGCAAATCGCAAAGCTCTCGAGTCTGTGCTGCGCTATCACGTTGAACAGGGCATTACGGAT
>Ga0123356_10007247_pt1 | contig 11084 bp, 9 predicted proteins | sample TergutEmb28metaG_2_FD_92546 | JGI IMG/M metagenome (GOLD analysis project Ga0123356, IMG submission 92546) | Embiratermes neotenicus P3 segment gut microbial communities from Petit-Saut dam, French Guiana - Emb289 P3 | ecosystem: Host-associated > Arthropoda: Insects > Digestive system > Gut ... | reverse complement strand
AGCCCCTCAACCACGTAGCTGTACGAGCCCATCGCCCCCGGAATTACCGCGATTTCGCCTGCTCTTGCGCGGGTCGCGCCCTTGCGGTGAACCCACACGTTTTCGCCGTAGTGGTGCTCGATGGCGGCATAATTGTGGTGGCAGTTGATTTCTTCGGTGTAATTAAACACTATATCAGTATGCTTGCCGAACCACTTTTCTATTACAGCGCGCACGGCGTACATCATCTTGGTGCGGTTTTCCGCGGCGAAGTCCAGCGCAAGATTCATCCAGTTGATATACTGTTTGCCTTCTTCGGTGTCAATCGGCAGAAACGCTAATCTCCAGTGGTCGGGGACTTCTGAGCGCCATCTTTGATTTAGCTCGCGGGCTTTATTGTGGAAGCAGTCGCAGATTTGCTTGCCGAAATTACGGCTGCCCGAATGGAGCATAATACCGAGTTTTCCCTCATCGTCCTCCTGCAATTCGATGAAGTGATTACCGCCGCCGAGTGAACCTGCCTGAAAATACCCCGCTTCAATCTGCCCGACAAGTTCGGGATTTGCCTCGTACTTATCCATGTTTTCGAGCGCGGCATCCAAAGCAAAACAGCTCTGCTCATGCTTATGACGGTTAAAACCCACAGGAACACTCCGCATAATATCGCCGATGATTCCCTGAAGCAGTGAACCGTTTCCGGTCATAACCTCGCGGATTTCATCTACCTTTATATCTGTCCCCGTGAACGCCATGCCGCAGCCGATGTCAACCCCGACTGCGTTAGGGATAATCACGCCCTCAGTGGCGATTACGCCGCCAATCGGCATACCCATGCCTGTGTGAGTGTCGGGCATTAAGGCTACCCATTTATGTATGAACGGCAGATTCGCCAAGTTATAAGCTTGCTCAAGGCAGGATTCCTCAATATGAGTTTCATCCGGAAGCCAAATTTTAATAGGCACTTTTGTATTTTCGTTTGCGATTACGAACACGAGTATCACTCCTTGTTTTGAATTTCTGTTTTTCAGTATACAGGAATATTTTACCTTTATCATTTAAAAAAGTTTGCGAAGTTGTAAAATATATGTTATAATTTTTTAGAAGGCAGGTGAAAAACGTGGCAGAATTTTCCGAGCTTGTCAAAAAATTCGATAAAATACGGGACTATATGCGTGATTTTTACGTGTATGGTTTTAAGTCGCGTACAGATTTCACCAAAAAATCCACCCGAACCTACGATAATGAAAAACGCAGAATCGAAAGCTACATGGGCGAGTACATGAAATGGGATTATACCGGAGGAAGCAAATCCTCATTCATCTCGGTAGACTGTGCGCGGATTCCTGTAAACCCGCTCTACGCCGCCTGGAAATCCAAAAGTTTCACCGCGAACGATATAATGCTGCACTTTTATATATTAGATATACTTACAGAAAAACAAATGCCTGTTGACGAACTTTGTGACCTGATTTGCGAAAAGAGCGAAGTTACTTTCGATGTACAGACTGTCCGAAATAAATGCAGTGAATACGTCAGGCTCGGTATGCTGACGCAGGAAAAACGCGGCAAAGCCTTTGTTTACAGCGTCAGCCCGCAAGAATTCCCCATATCGCCGGAATTACTCAGCGCCGTCAAGTTCTTTCAAAGCGCCGCCCCCTTCGGGGAAATCGGCAGTTATATACTCGACAATGAAAACGAGCGAAATGACATTTTTTCGTTTAAGCACCATTATATAGCGCACACTCTTGAAAATAACGTGCTTTTTGAACTGCTCACGGCTATTAGGCAGAACCGCGCTGTGATTTTTGAGAATCAAAGCGAGCGAACGGGAAGTACCGTGACAGTTCATGCACTCCCCCTAAAAATTTTCGTCAGCGCGGCAACAGGGCGCAGATTCGTCTGCATGTATTCGCTTAAAACCCGCAGATTTACTAACTTTCGGCTTGATTACATAAAAACAGTATTGTTAGATGAAATTATAGACTTCGCGCCCGAACTAAGGGAAAAACTCAATAATAATCTCGGTAAAGTCTGGGGCGTTTCTTTCGGAGGCAAGGAAAACAGCCGCCTTGAAATAATCTGCATGAAACTGCGGATTAACGAGGAAACCGAGCAGTATATCATCGAGCGCGTAAACCGCGAGGGACAGGGCGGCGAGCTTACAAGGCTTGAAGACAACACGTTTTTGTACACAAAGGAAATGTTTGATTCCACTGATATTTCGCCGTGGCTCAAGACTTTTACGGGGCGGATTCTCGCGCTGGAAGGTACAAGCGAGCTTGTAATCAACCGCTTCTACAGCGATATGGAAAGGATGGCGACGATGTATGGAATTGTTTTCTGAAATCTACGGCTGTTATTTCACTGTTGTTTCGCGGATTCTGAACAACGCCGAGAACGGCTTGACAAAAAGCGAAATCGAGAAAATTGTCAGCAGAAACGCTTTCTATGACAGTGCGTTTCATCTGTTGCCGGCATTATTTTCAGGTGAGTGGAATTTACTCCGCGAAAAAAATCAAGTCTATCATTCGAGGCTGTCAGGTAAAATCAAAAGACCTTTAACCACACTTGAAAAGGCATGGTTAAAGGCTTTGACTGATGACCCGCGAATAAAACTATTCTTGGACGAAGCACAGCTGAAAGAGCTTCAAGGCTCGCTCTCCGACGCAGAACCGCTGTTCTCGAACGACGATTTTCACGTTTACGACAAACACTCAGACGGCGATAATTACGAAAACGCCGTTTATATTGCGAATTTTAAGATAATTCTGAAAGCAATAAATGAGCAGAAGCCGATTATAGTCGAATACGACAGCCCGAAAGCAGGACGCACCAAGCGGCAATATCACCCGTATAAGCTTTGCTACTCGGCGCGGGACGATAAATTTCGTTTGCAATGCGCGGCTTTCAAAAACCATTTACATCGGGTTACATTGAACTTAACGAGAATAACAGCGGTTGAAGTTGTCGAGAAGCGATTTAATATTTCTGCTGAATTAGACGCGCTTTTCGCGGAAACTGTCTGCGCTGAGCCTGTCGTGCTGGAAATTTCAAAAGAACGTAACGCGCTTGAACGCTGTATGTTGCAATTCGCCTCGTTCGAGCGGCAGACCGAGTATGACAGGGAGCGCGATATGTACACCTGCCGGATTTGGTATGACCCGAGCGACGAAACCGAGCTTCTAATCCGTATTCTCAGCTTCGGGCCGGTGGTGAAGGTATCAGAGCCGGAGGGTTTCTTAGAGCAGATGAAAGAGAGAATCGGAAGGCAGGTTAGGTTAATTAAAAAAACTACCGGATGATAAAATCAGCCGGTAATTTTTATTATTTATTATTTTCTATTGCAGTAGTTGCAGAACTGCCTGCGGTGCTTGGTTCGCCTGTGCGAGCATGGACTGCGCCGCCTGTTGTAAAATACTGAACTTGGTGTAATTAATCATTTCGAGCGCCATGTCGGTATCACGGATTTGCGATTCGGCAGCGGTCAGGTTTTCCTGCGTAACTGTCAGGTTATTTATTGTGGATTCCAAGCGGTTTTGCATTGCGCCGAGGCTTGCTCTTTGCATGGAAACCCTGCTGATTGCGTCGTCTACAAGGTTAATTGATTCGTTAGCCGCAGGGCGGGTCGATACGTCGATATTGCCCACACCGAGCGCCGCGGAGCTCATGTCTTTTATGTTTACGGTCACTCTTTGGTCAGCTACGCCGTTTGCGCCGATTTGCAATACCAAACCTCCGCCGCCGCCCATTGAACCCGAGAAGAACGACGCACCGGCAAGCGGGTTACTGCCGCCCGAGCCGGGTGTTCCCGGAGTTCCGGGGGTTCCGGGAATAGCCGCTACTTCATCTCTGCCCGCAGTTACTTCTGCGGGAGTCGGCGTTCCCGCGCCGAACCAGCCATGCTCGGAAATAGTAATATTGAATGAACCGGAAGCGCCAAAGCTACTTGCCGCAGAAGACAGGGATATTCCCACGCCGTTATCAAATGTAGTGATAAAGGTATCACCCATACCAACCACGCGCTCATAGCCCGTACCACCCGAGCCCCATGCGAAAAGGTAATTTATACCGGCGGGATTCGGCGTGAAAACGCCTGCCGCAAAATCACCCCGTACAGCGGATACGGAATATGTGCCCGGTGCAACAGTCGCGGAAGCTGCAATGGAAACAGTTCCGGCTGTAGTTGTACCGGCAAGAACATTGGCTATACTGCCTCTGCTGAGTATAGGCGCGCTGCCCGGGCCGTCGCCGCCGACTGCGCCCGCGGTTTTAGCCGTTGCTCTGATATTGTTACCGGTTACTGAGAAATTATAGTCGGCGCTTTCGGCGCTGATTGCACTCATCAAGCCCTGAATTGTAGTAGCGGTAGTGGTAGTGCCCAAAACTCTGAACATTGAACCGCCTGAGCCGTTTGTTATAATTTCAATCGTAGAATCTCCGATGTTGAAATCCTGACCTATATGGTTTGTATTGGAAGTACCCACTAAGGCGTTAAGCATGTTTACCGTGTTGTTGAAGCTGTAAACCGCCGCTCTCGCGGGCGTTCCCGCAGTCCCGCCTGTTCCGGCAGTGCCGCCGATACCTCCTACGCCGTCCGCACCGCCCACACCGTCCCAACCGACGCCCTGACCGCCCGTTAAACCGAAAGACACAGACGCGCTTGAGTCGGTCGCATAGAAGGTAGTGAACCCGTCAGGTTTTGTGCCTTGATTGCTCAGCAGAACCTCGTAATTCAAGCCGCTCCTTCTCAGAATGGATTCAAGGTCGCTCTGTGTATAATTCGTGCCCGTAGCCAAATGCAGTGTAAACGCATTTTCTCCCGTAACCTGCACCCATTCCTTGCCGGGAGATACGGTGGTTTCTATAGTAATAGTACTGTTGTCTTCTCCGTATCTGTTCGCGGTGAACCTGATACTGTCAGCATAACCTTCCGTAGTGCTTGCGTTAACAAGAAACGGACTGAGCGAAACCCAGCCGCTGTCCGCTCTTATGCCTCCTACCGTCGCGCCGAATGTGTGAGCCTGACCGACAGCCACACCGCTCCCGAGCGTCACGGTCGTTTTGGGGAGCGCGGCAAACTGACCGGCATCGCCCTCCCATTTCGCGTTTTCTATGAGGTCGTTAATCTGTGCTTGTGTGTAAGATACGCCCGCAGTGAGCGCGATGGTAAGCTCATTACCTGCGGCGTTCCACGTCGCAAATTCACCGCCCTTGCCTGACGCGCCTGTTGTAAGAGAAACAACAACCCCCGCAATGCTTGAGGTTACAACCGTACCTCTGAAAACACCGTCTGCGGTTTCAATGGACGCATAACGAGGCCCGTAATCACTTCTCGTGCCGGAGCCTCCGTCAAGCGAGCCGTCAAGCAGCTTGATTTTATTAAATTCCGTGGAAGTTGAAATCCTGTCAATTTCACTCTTCAGAGCGTCAACCTCAAGCTGTAAGGCTTCGCGGTCGAGCTCGTCTTGATATGTCCCGTTTGCCGACTGAACAGCTAACTCTCTCATTCGCTGGAGAACCGCGTGAGTTTCATTTAAGCCGCCCTCTGCGGTTTGGATGAGGCTGATTCCGTCATGGGAATTTCGTATAGCCTGCCCCAAGCCGAACACCTGACTTCTCATTTTTTCAGAGATAGCCAAGCCGGCAGCGTTATCACCGGCACGATTGATAGTAAAGCCCGAAGATAGTTTCTCGGTTGCTTTCTTCACGCCGACGACATTACTGCGCAATCTGTTATTGGCATTAAGCGCATTAAGATTGCTGGTGATTACCATAAAATCCAGCCTCCCTGCTGTAACTTTAATGAGACGTTTAAGCATGCCGTCCGCAGACAGCATAACCCCCAATTAACAGAAAAGGGCATTTTTAGGGCTTTTCTCTGTTAATTGACAGTGTTTATTTTTTGCCATTGTTATATATATCGTACAAAATAAAGAAAACTTTAGCTTTTTCAAAAAAGAATATCCCAAACCGCTTAACTGCGGAAAAACGCCTCTCAAAAAGAAGCGTTTGTCTTGACAGTGTGTAAAAACCTACTGCTCATGCCCTCTCGCCGGTATCATTTCCTGATAATAGTTTAAGAGTTCGCCGAACCTTTGAAAATGCACGACCTCGCGTTCCCGCAGGAATTTTATAACCTTGTTTACATCGGGGTCGTCGGAAAGGCGCAGAATGTTGTCGTATGTCGCCCGCGCTTTCTGCTCGGCGGACATGTTCTCCATAATATCCGCGATTGGGTCACCTATTCTCCAATGGTAGGATGTTTTGTATACCTTTGTAATTAGGTCAGCCTAATTGCAAAAGGTATGATTTTTTTATTTCTTTAAAAAAGGTTTTTGGGATAGCTCTTTTGATAGGAAATCGGACAGCTCTTTGAGCTTTTTTTGTTTGCGCTCTTCGGTTGGCGGATTTTCTACAACGAGCTTAATATTATCAGATTTTTTCATATTCAAGGGTATGAGCAGGGCGCGGGAAATATTATTCTTGTCAAAACACCCCTATTCTACGCCCTGTACTCACAGAAAGAACGCCCCTATATATTTTAAATTCTCATATAATCAGTGAATGTGGGGTCTCGGCTTCTTTTGAAAACCCGAGACCCCACATTCACAACATAATAATTATCGAGAGAAATAATTAAAATATAGGGGGCATATATATGGGCATAAGGGGTGTGAGAAAAGTGGTGCTGACGGATAGAGATGAGAGAATAATTCGGGAAGTTGCGAGGTGGCGGGGGTGCTTGGGCAGGCAGATTAAGAAAATCGGAAGCTTTAGCGGTACAAGAGCCACGGACAGGCGATTGAAGAAATTAGTTGATGAGGGGTTATTAACCCGCAAAAATTATATTTATGGTTTAGCGGGAATTTATCAAGTCACAAGGAAAGCGCAAAAGCTACTCGGACTTGATACTTTTTTAGGAACAATCAGACTCGACCAAGCTATGCATGATATGACGGTGGTTGATGTATACCTTTATATAATGGAAAGATTATCACTTCCCGCAGAAGCTTTCATATCCGAAAAAGAAATCAGGCATGCACAGGGTTTTACTGTAAGAAGCCATGCGCCCGACTTTTTATATAAACATATGGGGCAAGCATTTTGCGTTGAGGTTGAGCTAAGCCAAAAGGCTAAGGAGAGGCTTGAAAATAATGTAGCGGATAATTATATAAAATACGTAGGGCAAGAATGGTATGTTCCGAAAAGCAATAAGCGGGTCATAGCGTGGTTAAATGAGTTTAAAGAAACTTATCCGAATATAGAAATTATAGATTTGGGGGCAATAGTGTAGAGGAAATATATAAATTATATCGAAATGTAGCTGTCTTAGCTTGTTTCGTAATTACTGGCGTAAATCTATTAATAATGCAAGTGCTGTTACTTCGACGAATCCGACTAAAAACATTTAAAGAGGCGGTGAGCGATATTTTCGGCAAATCAAAAAAGGAAATCGTTATAAAAAACGAAATCCCACAGGAAGAAACGCTAATAGGTTATAAATCGGGAAAAATCCCTGTTTATACTGATGATAAAGCAAAGCATATTTTTATATGCGGTACAACTGGAAGCGGGAAAACTGTTGCACTATCTAATTATATAAAATCCGCTGTAGATAAAAATTATCCGCTTTTGCTGATTGACGGCAAGGGTGATATTAATGACGGCAGTATGCTTGATATTGTCTTAAAGCTTAAAAAAGATAAAAAGATTTATGTAATTAATATGGTAGACCCTGCTCATTCGGACAAATATAATCCGTTTCGTGGTGCGAATCCGACTACTTGCAAGGATATGCTTATAAATATGAGCGAGTGGAGCGAGGAACATTACAAAGCTAATACCGAGCGGTATTTGGAGCGGTTAATTAGGTTGCTCAATCTCGGTGGTATTACGCTTACTTTCAAAAATATCATTGACTATATGCCGTCAAAGAATTTGCAAGTGCTTAGTGCAAAGCTGAACAAAGAGGGGCTTATCAGTAAAGATGAGCATTTGAGCAATATGGAACTCACCAAAACAAGCGGGGATATTGCAAACTCGGCTTGTGCAAGGTTCAGCCTAATTCAAGAAAGCGAAATCGGGAATATTTTTGCTGATGAGGGTATAGACATACATAAGGCATTGTCCGAAAATGCGATTATTTTATTTATTTTGAATCCGCTAAGTTATCCCGAACTAAGCCCGCTTTTGGGGCGGTTAATACTGATTGATTCTAAAAAGGCAGTTAGTAAGATGTTTACCGAGAAAATAGCGAACAGGCTGTTTTTTATTATGGACGAGATAAACGTCTACGCTTCACCGACCTTGATTGACTTAATCAATAAAAGCCGAAGTGCGGGGGTTACTTGTATCCCCGCGACACAGAGTCTTGCTGACCTTGAATACATAGCGGGCGAAGCCTTTAAAAATCAAATAATTGAGAACTGTAACAATTATATAATCATGCGTCAGAACAGCGCGAAGTCAGCCGAAGAATGGGCGAACATTATCGGAACAAAGCAAACTATGGAAGTCACCTATCAAATTGAACAGTCAAATCAATTATCAACATCTACAGGAAAAGGCTCGGCGAAGTTAGTCCGTGAATACAAGTACCACCCCGATGATATAAAATCTCTGCGAACTGGTGAAGCTGTCTATTTATCGAAAGACCAAAACAAAAGCGCCAAGATTAAGGTTAATATGCCATTTTAATAAGAGGTTAATATGTATAAAGAATTTGAACGTCTTAGGGATAAACACCCATTATATGTTCTCTGCTCATTTATATATCCTGCTGTCGGGGGTGTGCTGTTAGGAGGAACAAATCTTAGCTATATAATTTCATTTGCCATTTATGTTTTATCAGTAATCATTGCCTTTTCACCGATAACAGAAAAAATGCTTAGATTTCTAAATGGTGTCAGACGTATAGAAACTAACGAGGAGCGAGAGTATTTAACGCCGATTTTTGCGGAAGTAATGAATACAATACAACAAGAAAAAGACGAGCCTAATAAAAAGGCTCTAAGAATAGAACTTTGTATAATAGACAAACTTGAAGTAAATGCTTGTGCAATGGGGCGAAGAACAATAGCCGTGACAAAAGGCGCTATGAAAGCTTTTGACGAGGAACAGTTAAAAGGGGTTATTGCCCACGAAGTCGCACACATAAAATCCGGTGATACAATTGCCGAAATGTTTTTACTTATAGCAAGCGGTTATTTTTATTTAATTATTTCGTTATTTAAACTCATCATTTTATATATGGAGAAAGCAGCGTCAGAAGTAAAAGAAAAATCATTCGACAGTTATTCATACTCTTTAGTTCGTGGAATAGCAGAGGTATTAATTTTTGTTATAACGCTTCTTTCGCAAATAACAATGGCAGTAGGAAGCAGAAAAAGGGAATACAGAGCAGATAAAACCGCGCATGAATGGGGATTTGGTGAAGAATTAATCAGTGCGTTGTATTTGCTTGAAAAGATTAATTTAGGCGATAACCGAGATTTTACACAGAAGCTGACCGCAAGTCACCCGAGGGTTACAAAGAGGATTGGGAGATTGGAGAGTTTTTATAAAGCTAAAAATGAAATATAACTATTTAATTTTTTTGTGAATGTTTGTCGTCATTAGTGTCAAGAGAATATTATAATCTGTATAATGATTTGTGTATATTCACAAAAATCGAATTTATTTTAAAAAACCACTAAAGTTTTCTCTATTTTATGCGATAATATAAGAATAGAAAGTGTGAGATTATGGAAAAGGATTATTTTTTTGAAATAAGTAGATTATTCATTTCAACCATAGAGACTATTGATAAAGTACTAAATAATAAATTTTACACAGACACTCAATCTTTAATACAAACAAAAATTGTGTTAAAAAAGTGGTATAGAAAATTTAATAAAACTAATAGTATGGTTACTATAAGTGTAAAAGATTTAGAGACTTTAAGTTTAGAAATATCAGATTTTTTTAGTAAATATATTGAAACAGAGCCTATATCACATAATTACACCAAAATATTATCATTCAACATAAATAATCTTAAACTATATTGGAAAATTGAAATGGAGAAAAACAGTGCCTGACAAATACAAAAACGAAAAAGGTGTGTATATAAATGTACATACTGACAAAAAAGGAACAGACCATATAGATTTTTACGATAGAAACCCGTCAGACCCAAATCATGTATCTATTCATATAAACTTGGATACTGATACAGGGAGAGGGTCAATAGTTGATACTACCAGTGGTGAAAAAGAAACAACATATATAGATGTTTCCGGCAGTGGAAACGAAACATCAGATAAAACTGATAAATAGGATTTTATTACACTAACGTTCAGAATAAAAATATTAGATAAAAATATAAGGCAATATTATAAACAATAGCGATTAGATTTTCTAATCGCTATTTATTTGTTTTAAAAGATATTTATTATCCTTTAAAGACCAAGGAAAGGAGAACTACATTATGAAAACATACGGCTACATTCGGGTATCATCAGCCGACCAATGTGAGGACAGGCAGATTATAGCTATGAAAGAAAAAGGCATATCCCACGAAAATATCTACATTGACAAGCAATCGGGTAAAGATTTTGATCGGTTTTCATACAAGCAACTTTTTAAAAAACTTCGCCCCGGTGACTTACTTTATATTAAAAGCATTGACAGACTCGGCAGAAATTATGAAGATGTGCAAAATCAATGGCGCATGCTCACCAAAGAAAAAGGCGTTGATGTAGCGGTGATTGATATGCCGTTGCTCGATACCCGATTAAATAAAGACCTAATGGGAACATTTATAGCTGACTTGGTGCTTCAAATTCTCTCTTTCGTGGCACAGAATGAGCGCGATACAATCCGCCAAAGGCAAGCCGAGGGAATCCGAGCCGCGAGGGCACGCGGTGTGCATTTAGGCAGACCTGTCAAAATGCCCTCTGAAAATTTCATTGATGTAGTAAAACTATGGGAACGCGGAAAGTTGCCTTTTTTAATGGTTTTAGAACAAACAGGCTTGACAGAAAGTACGTTTTATCGTCGTTTGCGAGAATATAGACTTACTAAAAGCAGAAAATGAACTGTCATAAGGTAAACCTTTTGACAGT
>Ga0123356_10007246_pt1 | contig 11085 bp, 13 predicted proteins | sample TergutEmb28metaG_2_FD_92546 | JGI IMG/M metagenome (GOLD analysis project Ga0123356, IMG submission 92546) | Embiratermes neotenicus P3 segment gut microbial communities from Petit-Saut dam, French Guiana - Emb289 P3 | ecosystem: Host-associated > Arthropoda: Insects > Digestive system > Gut ... | reverse complement strand
CTGGTGCGCTCCCTCGAAATATGATATGCCGTACAAATTCCCCTTCGCATCAGAGACGAGATTCGAGGCCGGCAAAGCTACGTCTCCGGTCCCAAACGTGAACGAGTGCAGCACAGTCTTAGTCCAACTGCCTCCGCTCCCGGGACTCAGTTCATAGACTGTACCGCCGCCCGTGGGGCCACCATTGTCCGTGACGCCGTAGAGGTTCCCGCGCGCATCGATAAGCAGGCCTCCCTGGGGGATACTTCCGTCGGTGCCCCCGGTGAAGCGATAAATGATTTTCTCAGTCTGGCCTTGCGCGCGTGGCGTCCACAGCGCGAACGCCACTGCCGCCGCAGTTACCAGCGTAAAGACAAACTTGTAGTTAGCCCGCTGCATGAGATTCACTCCGGAAACGCTATTTATAAGGTACGAGGATCCCAAACCGCCCCATCTCTTTCGAATCCATTAGATCGAATAAGGTGCCGCACTTGACGCTAGGTGTCAAGTTGCACTAGGTAATTTCCCCTACGTGCAATCGCGGCGGTTTTCGGGCCAAACGTCCGGGGCTCGCCGCACTACCTCCGTCAACTCAGGCCCCCGTGTTGCGCATGGAACCCGGTTTCGACTGGGGTTTGAAGCAGCGTTTTGCTCCTTCGATTTTGTTTGGCGGGAACATCGAGAGGTTTTGCCGGCAGCAATCCATTTCTCCATTTCGTACAGTCGTCCGGAGCGGCACAACCGTACCAGTTCTTTAGTATCGTCTGAGAAGGGTGAGTGGGCCGGAGCAGCCATTTATGTTTGCGGTTATTCCACACCGAACTTTATCCTTTCGGCGGGACCTGTTCACCGGCCTGCACGGCATTACAGTTCCGGGTACGTTGCGCGACCTTAGCGTACCAAATTCCCGAAATGGTCCCACCTGGCCACGAGCGGATGCACTTCGACTCCCCGACCAAGAGTTGGGAGATGAAGAAGTTCATGGCCGGCCTGCGGCGAGAGGTGGGCGTCGCGCCCGAGCAAAAGAAGACCATAGCGGTCCCCGACCTGAAGAAGATTGTGGCCCAGATTCCGGCGACCCTCATCGGAAAGCGGGACCGCGCCCTACTGCTATTGGGGTTCGCCGGCGCCTTCCGGCGCTCGGAGCTGGTCTCGAACGACGTGGAGCATTGTGCTGCCGTAACTCCCGAGGGCATGACGGTCGACCTTAAACGAGGGAAGACCGATCAGGAGGGGAAAGGAAGACTCGTCGGTATTCCTCCGGGCGGGGACGAGGACACCTGTCCTATCCGGCGGTAGAGAGTTGGAGAGTCGCGGCGAAGATCGACAGCGGGCCATTGTTCCGGGTGATGAATCGCCATGGGCGTGTTCTCGACAAGCGCCTCTCGGGCGAAGCAGTGGCAATGGTGGTGAAGCGATATGTCTGGCGGCTGGGACATGGCGTTGCAGATTTTGCCGGGCACAGTCTGCGGGCCGGCCTCGCGACCTCGGCCGCCGCGGCCGGCAAGTCCGAACGGGCCATCATGAACCAGACCGGGCACCGCTCGGTGAAGATGGTGCGCCGCTACATCCGGCAAGGATCTGTGTTTCGCGAAAATGCTGCCGATGGACTGGGTCTGTAAACGTGCACGTAGCCAGTATCGGTCAACGACGTGCTCAGGCTGAGGTCTCGGGGTGCTTTTTGGGAAGGGAAGAAAGATGACATCATTTGGGCGGAATGATCCCTGCCACTGCGGAAGCGGAAGAGAGCATGAGAAATGCAGTTCAGACCGCGATTCAGGTTTTGTCTTGCATCTCGTAAGGGCAAAGAAAGAATGGGAGAAGCGAATTCTCCTGGAACTCTATTTTAGATAAAAACGATAGCTCCCCTGCCAGGTACCACCTGCCGCCTGAGTAGAACTACTTAGAAGATTGAGTAGTTGTACTTACTCAAAATGAGTAGTCCTCGCTATTCCCTCTCCTCAATTCTCACGATAGAACTGGGACATTCGGATTGGCCGCGTGGACAGCATCACGGCCTCGCAGCAGATCAGGGCGGATGCCTGGGTCCGGGTCATTCTCGTCACCGATTACGACCAGCCAGATTTGCGAAGCGCACACGAGGCTGGCGCCTGCGGCTACGTGGTGAAAGACAATCTGCTGGAGCTCGTCGAGCGGTTGAAAGATGACGCTCCACCCCGAAAGCCGAACCCAAAGAGAAGTAAGTAAAACACGATTGCTTCCGGCAGTTCCTGGCCCGATCGAGGGTACTGCTACCTGAGCACCACAGCAGTGTCCCAAACGGAGAAAAACATGAATCGAATACGTCTTTTGATTAGTACCTTCGCCGCGGTTTTATTGATGCTCGGCGGAGCAAGTGCCCAGAAGGCCTACGTCACGAATCCCGATTCCAACAGCGTTTTGGTGATCGACACCTCCAGCAACACCGTCGCGGCCACGGTGCCGGTCAGCCCTGCGCCGGTTGGCGTGGCCATTACCCCGGACGGGAGCCGCGTCTACGTTACAGATAACGTTTCCGAGATCGTTTCGGTAATCGACACCTCCAGCAACACCGTCGTGGCCACGGTGCCGGTCAGCATTCTCCCGGTTGGCGTGGCCATCACTCCCGACGGGAGCCGCGCCTACGTAACAACTGTTGGGTCCAACATCGTTTGGGTGATCGACACCTCCATCAACACCGTCGCGGCCACGGTGCCGGTTGGCAGTGAGCCGACGGCTCTGGCCATATCCCCCGACGGGAGCCGCGCCTACGTCACGAATGTCTTGTCCAAAAGCGTTTCGGTGATCGACACCTCCAGCAACACCGTCGAGGCCACGGTGGGGGTCGGCACTTCGCCCAGTGGCGTGGCCATTGCCCCAGACGGAACCCGCGCCTACGTAACAAATTTTGGTTCCAAAAACGTTTCGGTGATCGACACCTCCAGCAACACCGTCGAGGCCACGGTGGGGGTCGGCTCTCAGCCCGGTGGCGTGGCCATTACCCCCGACGGAAGCCGCGTCTACGTGGCGAATCAAAATGACGGCACCGTTTCGGTGATCGACACCTCCAGCAACACCGTCGAAGCCACGGTGGGGGTCGGCTCTTCGCCCGGTGGCGTGGCCATTACGCCAGACGGAAGCCGCGCCTACGTAACAAATTTTGATTCCAACAACCTTTCGGTGATCGACACCTCCAGCAACACCGTCGAGGCCACGGTGGGGGTCGGCTCTTCGCCCAGTGGCGTGGCCATCTCACCCCGTGTCCCTTTCTCCGCCTTTTCCGCCCAGCTCGACATCTCCTCGGCCGGCTTTGACCTACAAGGAAAAGCTACGCTCGGTGCCGGAGGGACCATTAATCCGCCGACCGAGCCCCTAACACTTCGAGTGGGAACCTACACGGTAGCCGTCCCCGCCGGATCGTTTACCCCGGGCCCCAAGGGGACGTTCACCTTTGAGGGCACGATCAACGGTGTGGCGCTTCAGTTTCGTATTGCACCGCTCGGAGGGAACTCCTATTCGGTCCAGCTGGACGCTTCCGGGGTTGATCTGACGGGGCTAACTAACCCAGTAACTGTGACCCTCACCATCGGCAACAACGTGGGCACGACCTCGGTCAACGCCGATTTTTGAGTGAGTGTCCTTTGCCAGAATGTCATTGGCGGCCGTCGTGTGATCACGCGACGGCCACCGACTTTCTATCCGTGCTGACAGAAATTTTCGACTCATACGCAAAATAAAGACGCGGCACCCCGCCGGCGCAAACTCGACCTCGAAGCCATTTCGCGCATCACTCAAAATCGAATGTCCGCACTGTCAAGCGATGCTCAAGCCGGCAGAGCGCATGAGGCTCGACTCAGAGCGGTGCGCTGCCTGAAGTGCAAACAGGAATCCGTGTACCGGGCGAAGGGTGACGGCCCCCGCAAAGGATCATACCTTTTGAATTCTCCTATCCTGAGCGCCAATGTGGCCGTTCCAGCCAATGCCGCTCCAGATGCGGGTTTCGGCGTTTGACTCCCGATTTCGTTTACGAGCTCAAACTCGATGGCTTCAGAGCGTTGGTCGTAATCGAGCATGGCCGTGCACAACTGATCTCGCGCAACGGTCACCGGTTCGCGTCGTTTCCCGACCTCGCCAATGATATCGCCGCCGCTATACCTGATACACGAGCGGTGCTGGACGGTGAGATTGTTTGCCTGGACAGAGAGGGGAAGTCCCAATTCCGCGACTTGCTGTTTCACCGCGGGTTTCCATGTTTCTTCGCGTTCGATATTCTCTTTTCTGCAATGGCAAGGTCTGGCGTAGGGAGGCCCTCACGGCTCGCAAGCATGAGCTCCGGCGACTGTTGTCGAGGGTACCTGCTGAATCGCGAATAAGGTATGTTGACCACGTAGATGGGACGGGTATCGCGCTATTTCAGCAAGTGTGCGAGCTGGATTTGGAAGGCATGGTGGCAAGAAGAAATCGGCGGCATACATAGCGGATCGCGACAACAGCACCTGGTTCAAGATTCGTAATCGGAGATATTCGCAGATGGCGGGCCGTGAAAAGCTGTTCGACCGTGAACGGCACCGGGAGCCAGTCCCAGGCTGGCATTCTTGCGTTTTAGCATGTGCCGAGTTGGAAGAAGCGAGCTGAGGAATGATCCGCTGCGAAGGACAAGGTCACTTTGTGCGTCGTGTTAGGCTCAGTTGCTAGCTATGCAGCCTGGATGGTCTCCCGAGGAGGCGGCTAAAGACGCAGTCGCCCATGCACGAAAGGAGTTGATCGCCGAGTACGGCAACCTCGTCGCTGAAGTCTTCCACTACGGCGCGGTAAACATCGATACCCGGAACCTCGTCGTCTGGGTAATCCTTTCTTTACCTCCCAACGTTCTGCCAGAGTGGTGTTTCAATCCCGCCGCTGAGGCTCTGCTCGGGGGCGTCGGTGCACCAGATTTGCGGGCCACGCTGCTCGACATGCAGACAAGGGTCCGTTCCTGGTTTGCCCGTCACAGTTGGCCCGAACCTGACCATGTCCGGGTCGGCTTTGAGTCGGACGAACGCGTCCGAGCGGGCGGTGGCTGGGCTTACTTCAAGTGAAGGCGGCCGCGGAAATGCGTTCGCTCATCCCATGCTGGCATTCTTGCTTGTTAGCCTGCGTGCAGTTGGGGGTTGGGGAGTAACGGAACCGAAAGTACGGTAAAGGGGCGAAGTTAGGGCCTGCTGCGGTAGCCGCGACACGGTTGCCGGATAGACTCTGAATAGGCGGATCGCATGAGCCATGGTCTTTCCCCCTCGGTTTACTAGTTTCACCCTTTCCTTTCGCTGTTGAGGTTTAACTGTTGGCGGTCCGTCGCCAAAGCGGCTTCCTTGCGTGCGGCATCAAGACCGGCTTTCGTAAGGTTGCGTCCCCACTTGGCAAAGTAGGGCAGCCATCGAAACTTGGGGTAGCCTCCACCGAAAGACAAATGGCCGGGAATAATAACGTTGCCCCGCGTCCATCGGTTGATATTCATATGGCCTAGTGCTCTCTCGTGGGCGCGTGTTGTCTCGCCAAGTGTAAGAGTCATGTTGGTGCCTCCTGGTAAAGGTTTGGCCCTTTGAGGGCAAATGAATACATTCGATTCATAAATGCCGAGGGTTGAGCGGAGAGAGGCGCTGTCAATCCCCAGAGCGAAGCGAAGCCGCGATAGCGGGCGCGGAAGCGAGCAAGGCGCGATCTTGGGGTATGCGCCGGGCGGAGCTGCACAAGCGGATTGACAGGAGGAGCCGAACGAAGCTCCAGACCTCGCCGTGAAACGAATGTAGAGGGCGTTAAAGATCAGACGACAGGCTGTGCCTAAAACTCGCAGTTAGGTTCTTACCGCGCTGGATTTCTTGCGGTCTGGCACTCGCGCAGCCACAGGCGCTTGCTTGTGGGGGAAGCAGAAGCACGGTTACACCTTCTGGGTGGAACGGGGCCTTGCCGGCTGGCTGCTTGGCGTTTTCCACGACGGGACAGTGTTGGCCGGCGCCGACGCGCTATCGTGTTAGTCTTAAACTGCGCTTAATGCGGGCGTTTGGCTCTCGCAAATCTCGGGCCCGGTGGGCCCGGTGTTCTGAGCCTTGCGGAGCCAGTCTGCCGCCAACTTCCCGGCGCATAACAGTTGTTCCATCGTCATAGTCTCGCTGAGGTCCTTCGTCCTGCGTGCAATTTGTGCGCTCGCGATCAAGCGCCATTTGTAGGCCAGAAGAACGTCGGTCGGGTTGGAGCGGCGTGTCCAATAAAACTGCGAGAGGATCAAGTGGGCGACCGGCGAACCCTGTTCAGCGGACTCTTGGCACTCAGCCAGAACTGAATCATTGGGGAAAGTTCCGTGCGCGCAGTTCTTCAGAAAGCAGCTGAATACCGAGTTCGAGCTCGTCTCCTTGCTGAGCGTCATGAACAGGAGTTCAACCCGGCTAGAAGCGCCGAGCTTGTCGAAAATTCTGAACAGATAATTCTTAACGGTGTGGTGGCTCAGGCCCAGCCGTTCGGCAATCTCACGGTTGGTCAACCCTTCGGTGAGACTTTCGACGATCTGCTTTTCCCGCTTGGACAGTAAGCTTACGCCTTTTGCGTCCACGGGATTCACGGTCGGAGCCGAGGCTAATGCTTCCAGGGCGAGAGACATTTCGCGGCTGTTTGCCCAGACCTGTCCCCGGTGCACGGAGCGAATACACTTGCACAATTGCTCGATGGATTCGCATCTGCTGAATAATCCGCGCGCGCCGGCGCGGAAGGCATCCAGAACCAGTTGCGATTTTGACGAGTCGAGCAGAACGACAGCGCGGGTCGCGACCCGGGCAGAGCGCAATTCGCGCAAGACCTCAAAACCGCGGTGGGCCTGTTCTTCGATGTGAGTACCGATCACGAGCACGTCGATCGCCTGTTCGATGACGCATTTGACGACGGGCATCGAATGGTCGAGACTGACCACATCGAGAGTTCGGTCGCGGCGCAACGCCTCGGCAAGCAGATAGGTGTGAATTGCGGAACCGTCAACAACTAAGACGCGAATCTGCTTGCCTGATGTTTCCCGTTTCGTCATGGTAGCCTCCAAGCGAAGCCAGCATCTCTCCAGGCCGACGAGCGACTCGGAGCGTCCGTTAACAGAACCTCAGCACTTTGGTGGACCAGCGAAATACTGAACTTACGAGACCTCACAGGGAAATTCCTTCGTGCCAACGACTTTGTTGCTGGAGGTGTCGATCACCGAAGCGAGAAGCCATTACGTGCTCCGAGGATTCCAATCCAGTCGAGGCACAAGTAATGCTGTGAAAAGATGCACAATCGCGCTCGCCGCGCCCACCACGTTCGATTGCGAACTGTCAATCTTAGGACGGAAAAGAGCAAAAGACGCAGCAGGTGCCTCAAACACGGCATACCTGAAATACGCACAGGAATCTCCTTGCCGCCAGGACGCCGGAATGGTCTTCCACAACACCGGCCTCATGGCGTGTGGCAAGAATTCAGCTCGGTTCCAAAGTGGAGCTATCCGATGGAAAAGAAAATAGAGGCAACCACACGATTTTTCTGTGTGGTTCCACACGGTTTTCCACAGGAGGCGCGCTGCTTGATGGGCGACAATTAGAAGTCCGCTGCGCGGTTCTCGACAAGCAGTTATGACCGCAGCCCCCTGTTTGATACAGTCCCCTTAATCATTTGTTAATCAATGGGAAGCGCGTATCCGCCAGGAAAAAGTACGGGGTGAAGTTGACCCCGAAAAACGACAAAGAAAACGATCTCATTGTCACGGCAAAATTAGGGCGTTTTCCAGGTCCAATCTCATTTTTGAGGCAACGCGCAAGCCATTTTGAATCAATAGATCCATCTCAAAACCAGTCTCATCTTTGAAGAAAAACGACATGTGGGAAAGCAGAGATTTAATTTCAGACCTCCTGACATGCCGCTCGTAAAAAAGCGCGAAACTTCAGATTAGCCCATCCAGGTGCGGACCAAAAACTGTCCGCTTTTTCTCTTTACTGGGGCATGCTGGCCGGTATGACACCGAATTCCGACCAAGAACAGCTGTTCACTGATCCTTCTCCTGGTCCCAACACTGTCTTCGTGAACGAGCGTGTTTCCTTTCAAACCGCCGTTTAGCTCCCCTCAGCTCCCCGCATCGAACCCGGGTACTGGAGTCGCTATGTGCAGCTGTCGCCTGTACTTACGGAAAACGACACCTCCCTAAGAGATGGCGCACAATACAGAGGCGGTGTCATTTTCCGTTTCTTGCGGCTGTATTGTGCGCCATAAATCGTGGGTCTATCCGGGGTGATGGAATCTGTTCCAACGCGCCATAAGTTGAGGCGGAGCAATTAATTGTGCCTTTCAGCCACCGAGTCGACCATGGCGCACAATACGCTACCGTAAATTGTCGCAAGCGCGCTGCCGGAACCCCATCATGACTTCTAATTATTCACAGTCGTGGCGCCGGAGTTCGTACCAATGGTCAGGATTACAGTGACTGGATTGCCGACGCCAGTCAAATCCACTCCTCTGCCCTCTGCCATGAAGGTGAACATGTTGTTGCCCCGCGGCGCGATCTGAACCTCACAGCGTTGATGACCCCCTCGAACGCAAATCTTCCCTTGGCGATCTGCTGGAACGAGCCCGGCGGAAATGTTACGGAGAAAGTCCCAATTTTCAGGATCACGTTTTCGGTGACCGGGTTAATGCCACTGCTGTTTGCACCCAGGGTGAAGGACTCGTTCAGATCGAAGCCGCCTGACGTGATTTCGAGCTTCGCGGTGGATGCTGCGAACGGGACCAGCGGGGAGCGGGAGATCGTCACGGAGCTTGGGGCTGACCCGGCAGGGAAGGGGGAGCCGGCGTTGGCGGACAATGCGCCGGTGCTCGGGTCGATCGTGTAGGCGGAAACGTTATTGGAGTCTTCCTCTGCCACATAAGCAAACTTGCCGCTCGGATCCACTGCAACGGAGTCCGGGAATAACCCGGCAGGGAAGGGGGAGCCGGCGATGGCCGACAATGCGCCGGTGCTCAGGTCGATCGTGTAGGCGGAAATGTTATTGGAGTTTTCATCTGACACATAGGCAAACTTGCCGCCCGGATCCACTGCAACGGAGGCAGGGAACCTCGCGGCAGGGAAGGGGGAGCCGGCGATGGTGGTTAATGCGCCGGTGCTCGGGTCGATCGTGTAAGCGGAAACGTTATTGGAGCCTTCATTTGCCACATAGGCAAACTGGGCGTGCACAGGGGCAGAAAACAAGCTTATGGTGATTACCAGTGCTACCGAGAGCGGGGCGCAGGTCTTCAACCGCGGGAAAGATAGCCTTCGATTTCGGCGGTTGGATAGAAACAGCTTGCGGAATAACTCAAGTTCTTCTTTACAGTGTAGATGGTTGCTAAGTGTTCCTTCGTATACTTGCATTATTCTTCTCCTGTTTGGCTTGTTTTGCCCCTCGGTTGGCGCTCAAGCAGTATCCGTGGATCGGACGGAACCGCCGAAAGCAATCGTGTTTTACTTACTTTTGTTGGGGCTCGGACTTCGGGGTGGAGCTTCATCTTTCAACCTCTCGACGAGCTCCAGCAGGTTGTCTTTCACCACGTAGCCGCAGGCGCCTGCCTCGCGTGCGGCTTCCCGCAAATCCGGCTGGTCGTAATCGGTGACGATGATGACCCGGGCCGAGGGATGCGCGGCTCTGATCTGCTGCGTGGCCGTGATGCCGTCCACGCGGCCCATCCGGATGTCCATCAGCACGACGTCCGGCTGGTGGCAGGCGTAGGCGGCCCGCACATCGGCGCCGTCTGCGCACTCATAAAATTCGTCTGCCAGCCCTGCCAGCATGCTCTTCAGAAGACGCCGCATTTGAAAGTTGTCCTCGACCATCAGGATCTTCATGCGGGCGCCCGGCCATGTGCTCCGAATTACGAATCCAGTTTTATCGTGAGAATTGATGAGAGGGAATAGCGATGACTACTCAATTTGAGTAAGTAGAACTACTCGATTTTCTAAGTAGTTCTACTCAGCCGGCATGGTGGTGGGCGGTTAGATCGGGTTGATGGCAGCTGGGAGGTGGTGGGTCGTAGTAGTAGGTGGGGGCGGGGAACCTGACACAACCGCGCCTCAGGTGTCAAGCTGTACAGAAGCTGTGGACAACAGTTTTTGGGACCGTATCAGACATGCGGACGATCACACCACAGGTAGTGATAGCGCTTGTTGATTCCGGAAGCGCGGGTCCACTCGCGGGACAAGAGCATCCAACTGCTCGTCGAGAACCGCGCAGCGACCTTGCGATACAAAAAGCCTTCGGCCACGGGGGCTGAGGTGGACCTTTTCGCTTTCACCGCTAGGTGCAGCACACAGGCGGTGTTACAATGCGCTCGATGAGCGGCATCCATCGTAAAGGGAGCCTCGATGCTGCACAACACCGGCAGTTCAATGACAGAAGCATTGGGCCATCGACGGGAGTAAACGGTCGCGGGCGTGAGAACGACAGGCTCAAGCGCGACAAGGGCCAGGACCCGCAGCGCGAGCCACAGTCGCCAGCAGGTTCCGGTTTGACTGCTCACGACCGCCGCTTTCACGCAAGCGTCTATCTCAAACGGAGAACGCCGTGGCCTGTAAGTTTGCCCAAGCGGCGAGTGCGGTTCCCCACGCACGCCCCCATCGCGTTGCATGGCTCTGCCGGCTGCTTGTTTTTTTCTGCGCCGTGTCGAGCGCGGCGGCTCAATCCCATTTCGACTCCTGGACCACTGAGAACGGGCTTCCCAACAACTGGGTCAGGGCGATCCACCAGACGCGGGATGGTTACATCTGGCTGACGACCTGGGACGGCGTGGCGCGCTTCGACGGCGTTAGCTTCCGCGTATTCAACAAGGTCAACACACCCGGTCTCACGACCAACCGATTTGCCTACCGCGCATTGTGGGAAGACTCGCAAGACGGTTTGTGGATGGGTACCGAGGACGGCGGCGTGGTTCGATATCACGACGGCGTTTTTACATCACTTACGGCGAAGGACGGATTGCCCGGCAACAAGATCCTCAGGATCGATGGAGATGCCGCCGGAACCATCTGGATTACCACGAGCGCGGGCGTGGTGCGCTGGCGCAATGGGCATTTGGTGCTACCTCTTTCGGCGCTCGACCGGTCTTTGGATGTCT
>Ga0123356_10007245_pt1 | contig 11085 bp, 10 predicted proteins | sample TergutEmb28metaG_2_FD_92546 | JGI IMG/M metagenome (GOLD analysis project Ga0123356, IMG submission 92546) | Embiratermes neotenicus P3 segment gut microbial communities from Petit-Saut dam, French Guiana - Emb289 P3 | ecosystem: Host-associated > Arthropoda: Insects > Digestive system > Gut ... | reverse complement strand
CTACAGTCGCCTCACCAATGATCCTGTTTTCCAGACGAAGTGGTACGGCAACACGCTTTAAATGCATTCCGATAAGCGTACCGCCAATATCCAAACCTGCATCCGCTTGAATTGCCTCCAGCGCAACAGGATTTTTGAAACCCTTGTACGCGGCTGTTGCAAAAGCACCGCCGGCTTCGGGTGTGGGAACAACATTTACAACATCAGAACCGGCAGCAGCTTCCCGTTCAACAATGATAGCGCGGTTCAAGTGCTCACAGCACTGAGCCGCAATATAGATTCCACGGTTGGAAAATACTTTGTTGAACTCGTTAAAAACCACAGCACCAATATCGGCATTCGAACTAGAACCAATATTGAACCCTGATATCTCACTTGAGGAGCACCCAATGATTACAACTTGACCTGCCTCTAATCCTGCTTTATCACATAATTCCAGTGCCGTATTTCTGACAGCTTTTTTTAAATCCAAAACATTACCATCACTTATCAAGAGAAATGTTGTCGATACCGTTGAGTTCGAACTCTGCAATATACTCGTCTATACGATTAGTCAGCTCACTGAAGTTCTCCGGGCCGATCGGCTCAAAGTCCATATCACGCCGCGCAAGTTCTTCCGCCAATATCTCAAAGAACATGGAATCTTCGTAATCGGCTATCGCCTCATGGATACCACCTTGCTCAAAAGCAGCAGATGGTCTTGCCATACCGTCAACTAATTCGGTCAAAGAGTGCATATCCTGGGATGGACAATATGAAAATAGACGACTTTCTATATTATCATAATCAGAAAACCGGTCTGTTCCACGTGTTGAGTTAAGCACCCAGTTTCCAATATAAGCCATATCTAAAAGACGTCTGAACTCCAGCTCTGTTAATTCGATCTTCATAACACTAACACTCCTCCATGGAAAAAAGACTTCTGCCTCGTAGTATATCAGAAATCTTGATATATTTCCATATGATTTTGTTAAATTAAAATTGTCTCTACTGTCTCATCATCCTGTTCGCTTGCCAAAGGCAGTACAAGGGTTATTCTTGTACCGATGCCCTCGCGGCTGAGAACTTCCATATGACCGTTATGTCTTGAAGCAATCCATTGCGCAATCGACAAGCCAAGCCCAGCACCGCCGGTTGCGCGAGTGCGTGACTCATCCGCTCTGACAAATCTATCAAACACATTAGGAAGAACTTCCGGATTTATACCTATCCCGCTGTCGGATACAGAAAGGTGAACAAATCCATCTTTGAAAAGCGCTGAAATAGTAATATCTCCACCCTTATCGGTATATTTGATGGCATTATCAACCAGTATTCTAAGAGCCTGCTTTATTAACCCTCTATCAGCGGCGACCTCGATCTTACCACAATCAAGGTTGAACTCGTGAGTATCATCTATCAAGCGAAACTCATTAACGATATCTTCTATAAGATCAGGCAAAACGATCTGCTCTAATACGATGTTTATCCTGTTGCTGTCTCCACGTGCAAGGAAAAGGAGCTGCTCGACAAGATCCTTCATATTCTCCGCTTCGTCCTTGATTGCAGTCACCGACTCCATAAGTGTCTTTTCATCCTCAGTACCCCAGCGATCAAGCAAGTTTGCATAACCTTGGATAACTGCTATAGGAGTTCTGAGTTCGTGTGATGCATCCGAGACGAAACGCGCTTGTGCAGCGTAAGACTCATTGATTCTGTCAAGCATTCCGTTTATAGCGACAGCGACGTTTTTGAGCTCGTCCTGCAACTCGTCGATTTGGATACGTGTATCAAGACGACCGGCGTCAATACCATCAAGGATACCCGGCAATGCCATTACCTTCTCGCGATCTAGCTGCCGGTTGACCTCGTTGAGACTTTGTGCTGCCCTAGCCAGTTCAGCGATAGGATCTAGTGTTTTGCGTATCATCTTTCTGTCATCAACCGTTCGTGAGACCAATGTCAAAATCTCAAAAACGATAAGTACAGCAAGGGCAAATAGAAAGTAAAGTATAAAAGTGCCGATGCGGATTTCGATTTCGTAAATCGTATCATTATAACCGGCATTAACAATATACGATGTACTGCGGATGGTGTTTATAAAGCCGTCTTGTGTTGCACGAAAACCTCTGTAAATCGATTCAGGCTCATAAGAAAGATGCCTTGAAAAGGGCCAACTTATATTTGTGCTAACAGAAGGCTCTGACAGCGCTCGTATGCTCAGTCCTGTAAGATCCATCCATACTACGCCAACAGGTGGCTCATTTTCCAAAAGCATTTCAAGTGCGTTTATGACTTTTATTTCAGAGTAAAATGCAAGGGCAACTCCGGCGATTATGCATATCAGGATATTAAACGATACGAATAAACCGAATAAACGGAAGAAAAGCTTCCTGTTGAGCTTATTAGTTATTGAAGAGCGGATTTTGCCTGGTTCTGTGGCTTTATGAGCTTTATCTTTTATCTCAGTATTGGGTATATCTGTATTTATATTACTCATCTCTGATCACATACCCCACTCCGCGCACAGTGTGGATCAGCTTGATGTCAAACATCTCGTCGATCTTAGTGCGCAAGAATCTAATGTAAACGTCTACTGCATTTGTCCCTCCGTCGAAATCATAATCCCATACATTTTCCATCAACATATCGCGTGTGACAACAACACCTTTATTGAGTAGCATATAATGAAGAAGGTCAAACTCACGTTTCGTCAGGTCAACAGATGTACCATTGACCGAAACAGTATAACGTTTTGCATCAAGTTCTACACCACATGCAGTAAGGATATTATCACCTTTTTTACCGGGACTGCCTTCGTCGGCGACCTTCTTTCGGAGGGTAGCACGGATACGTGCAAGCAACTCCTCAATAGCAAACGGCTTTGTAATATAATCATCTGCACCCTGATCCAAGCCGGCCACCTTATCCATCGTCTCATCACGTGCTGTAAGCATGATGACAGGTACTTTTGAAGTGCGCCTAAGTCTTCTAAGAACTTCCATACCATTAAGCTCCGGAAGCATGATGTCAAGAAGTACTAAATCAAACTTTCCGGACTCGGCGAGCTCTAATCCATCTCTGCCGGTAAATGCTTTTGTAACGGAATAACCTTCATGACAGAGTTCAAGCTCTATAAAGCGTGCAAGTTTTTCCTCATCTTCGACAAGAAGGATTTTTATTTCATTCATTATTTTGCTCGTCCTTTTCATCAGTCTTATTTACACTATCCACAAAGGATTTCTTAATATCCTCCGCAACATCAGATGCGCTGTCCATGACGGAGTTGACAGACTCACGACCAAGGTCATCACCGCTGAACCGGTATCTGAATCCAAAGAGTAGACTTATAGCAAACAGTACTATTGTTATCCAGAAGAAGAAGATAGTGAGTACTATCACAACCAGAACAGGGCATGTAAATAGCTGCTCGTTACCCTTTGTAGCAATAAGATGGTTGTTGAGTCCTTTATTGAACATTTTTAAGCAGAAATCACCAAATCTTCTCATCAAATCGGCAAAGCTCTCACCACTCCCTGAATCGGTGCTGCCGGTGTTACTATTATATAATGGGACCAGCTCAGTCTGAACGGGCAAGTCCGCTCCCGAATAGAAACCGCCGCCCGGTGGTGTTGTGACCTTCCCTTGATTCTCAAGTAAAATCAAAGCGTCAAGCAAACTGCCTCCGGAAGCATCAAGAGCTTCCTTAGCTTCGGCATAAGTTACATCTGCTTTCTCGCGGAGTTTTTCGACCTTGTTTAGTTCTGTCATGTTGGTACACCTTTTCCTCAAATCTAAGTATGAGTGTAACATTGAATAATAAAAAAGCAATTTATCTAAGATAAAAATAGCATTAAAAAGGCATTAGCCGCAGTATACCATAAAAATTGGAAAATTACTGTTAAAACAAACGCAATCATGCTATACTGCATTTGGAAAAAAGATAAGGAGAGAGCTTGTGAAAAATAATGGAACACAAAAAAACGCATTAACAGTACTGATTGCAGGGATAACATTCAACTTGACAATACAGGTGCTATATGTCTGGAGCTTGTTAAAAGGCGTGATGATAGCACCGGCTTCTCAAGGTGGCTGGGGATGGGAAAGCCCCGAAGCGGGATTACCATACACACTTGCGATTATTTTTTTTGCAGTCGGTGTGCTGATCGGTGGCAGAGTTCAGGATAAAATAGGTCCACGATGGGTCGCAACCGTTGGTGGCGCAATGGTGGGACTTGGAATGGTAATTTCAGGACTTGTCGGAGATAATCCTATTGGTATAGCGATCGGCTATGGTGTCGTTACAGGTCTTGGTATAGGGTTTGGATACGGCAGTATTTTACCCGCTTGTTTAAAATGGTTTCATCCGGGCAAGAAAGGTCTTATAGGAGGTCTGGTATTGGGCGGTTTTGGTCTTGCCTCTGTTCATTATGCATTTATAACCGAAGCCATGCTAAACACTTTTGATATCCAAAGAACACTTCTTTTCATTGGTATTGCAGTAACTGTTTTATCCGTAATTGTTGCACAGTTTGTAAGAAATCCCCCTCCGGACTATGTACCTCGTTCACCGGACGAGTCAAAACCGTCTGCTGTTGCACGTAAGGTCACAGTTGATTATGAGTGGAGGGAAATGCTCAGAACTAAACGCTTCTATTTGATGTTTGTTCTTTTCCTTTTCTCTGCCTCTATGGGGCTTATGATCATCGGGAACTTGACCCGAATAGCAGGACTCCAGGCAGGAGTTACAAGTGCAGCGTTTCTCATATCACTTGTGGCAGTAATGAATGCATTGGGTAGGATAATCGGTGGTTTTCTCTCTGATAAGATTGGCAGAACAAACACGTTGCTTATTGCAATAGTTTTACAGATGCTTAACATGGTAGGATTTATCTACTATCAAAACATTATCGTATTAACATTCGGCTTTATACTTGTCGGTCTTTGCTTTGGTACGTTCCTTGCAGTTTTCCCGGCGCTTACAGGCGATCAATACGGTTTGAAAAACTATGGGGTGAACTACGGTATTGTTTACCTTGCTTACGGGTTAGCCGGAGTCGCTGCACCGCTGATTGCCGATTTCATTTATGCCTCCTACGGGAACTTTAACATTGCATACATCATATGCGCAATAATAATGGTATTTATGGTCGGTATAAATTTCCTGTTAAAAAGGGATATATCAAAAGAAGGATGAACTTGATGGAACAAAGCAAAAATACTGCAGGGTTATTAACCGGCAAAGAAGTCCCCGGTGTTAAACTGGATAAAGGGCTCGAGAGGTTTCTCGGCGACGAAGAAATGTATATAAAGATATTACGAGCATTTACTTCAAACACTCGTAAGGTTCTCATTTCGTTAGAGACAATAAATAAAGAAGATATTCGAAGCTATGAAAATGTCATACATAACATCAAGGGCTCAAGCCTCACTATTTATGCAAGTTTTGTAGGAAACCTTGCAAGAGATCTTGAAAACGCAGCAAATAGAGATGATTGGGATTATATAACTACGCACCACCCGCCATTTCTAGAATCGGTGCAGAAACTTCTTGATGACCTTGAGATATTATTCATAGCTATTGATGCAGAGATCAAAAATCAAAGTAAAGATAACGCGGAAGCTGATTCAAAAATGAAAGAAACTCGCAAAAAGATAATGATGGTAGATGATGATCAGGCCATTCTTACGATGGGTAGAGTTATTCTAAAAGAAAAGTATGATGTCTTTCCGATCCCATCTGCCGCCAAGTTGTTCAAAACGCTCGAAAAAGTTACTCCCGATATAATATTGCTAGATATAAAGATGCCTGAGGTAGATGGGGTCGATACTATTAAACGCTTAAAAGCCGATGAACGCTACGCAAAAATCCCTGTTATTTTTGTTACATCGATCGATGATGACAGAAGTGCTTTTGAGCATATGACTTTTGGTGCGTATTCGACTGTGGCAAAGCCGTTTTCAGCTCCCGAACTGCATACCCGGATAGAAAATTGTTTAAATGAATTTTTACCGAGTGAGGACCTAATAATTGAAGACGAAATGCCAATAGTCCTTGCTGTTGACGATGCTCCGGATGTATTAAAAATGGTTAATCTCTTACTTCGGGATAAGTATAAGGTTTATACGCTATCAGACCCGACCGAGATTAAGGATTTCCTGATAGACGTTAAGCCCGGACTGTTTCTGCTGGATTACAGGATGCCGGAGTTAAGCGGACTTGACCTTGTTCCTATAATACGTGGATATCCGCAACATATAAATACTCCTATCATTTTTATGACAGGAGAGAAGACGACCGAATGCTTTGCCGAAGCAATGCAACTGGGAGTATGTGACTTTATCCTAAAGCCGATAAAACCCGAGATCCTGCGGGAAAAAGTAGCAAAGCACATAAAAAACCTCCGCTGAACAGACAAAAGACCTGTGAGAAAAATCACAGGTCTTTTCATAACAAATCGCAACCGATTATGGTACCGCTGGCCGGACTTGAACCGGCACAGAGTTGCCTCCGAGGGATTTTAAGTCCCTTGTGTCTACCTATTCCACCACAGCGGCTTATACAAGCTGGAAGAATTATACTTGTAGAAGCTCTGTTTGTCAAATCAAAAAAATGCTTGACAAATGATAAAATGAGGTTCATACTGTGACGCAGTAAACCGATGAACGGGAGTGAGTAATCGACGTCTTAACCGTTTTAGAGAGTTGCGGATGGTGGGATCGCAACACGGCAGCGTTGGTGAATGGACCCGGGAGGGCGAGCAGAAAGGCATGCAGTACAAAAGGAGCACGCCAAGTATGTGAGACGGAGGCGACTCTTCGTAATCAAAAGTCAGCACATGTTAGTGTGCAACGAGTGGGCGCGAAATGCGTCAAGCCGGGTGGTACCGCAGGAGTTTTTAACTCTTGTCCCTGCAATTACTTGTAGAGGCAGGGGTATTTTTTATCCTCAAAAGCCTCAAAAAATGAAAGGGGAAAAGAACAATGGCAAAGCAACAAATTCCGTACAAAATCTACCTGACCGAAGAAGAGATACCAAGAGAATGGTACAACATCCGAGCCGATATGAAAACAGATCATCGGCCGATCATCCATCCCGGGACATTACAACCAATGACAGAAGAAGACCTGTCACCTGTGTTCTGCACTGAGCTTGTAAAGCAGGAACTCAATGACAAAGACAGATTCATACAGATCCCGGAACCAATCCGTGACTTCTACAAGATGTACAGACCATCACCACTTGTGCGTGCGTACTGTCTTGAGCAAGCATTAAAAACACCTGCAAAGATCTACTACAAATATGAGGGCGGTAATACCTCGGGAAGCCATAAGCTAAACTCCGCAATAGCCCAAGCTTATTATGCAAAAGAGCAAGGACTAAAAGGTGTAACGACTGAAACCGGAGCAGGGCAGTGGGGTACTGCCATGTCGATGGCTTGCGGACACTTTGGTCTCGACTTAAAGGTATTTATGGTCAAGGTATCTGCTATGCAAAAGCCATACCGCAAAGCCGTCATGGAGACATTTGACGCATCGGTCACACCGTCGCCGTCAAATACAACGAATATCGGCCGAAAGCTTTTGGAAAGTGATCCGGATTCCGGCGGAAGCCTCGGATGTGCAATCTCAGAAGCAGTAGAAGCAGCAGTTTCGACAGAAGGTTACAGATATGTACTCGGCAGTGTGCTCAATCAAGTGCTTTTGCACCAGACTGTGATAGGACAGGAAGCAAAAGCTGCATTTGAAAAAATAGGTGATTATCCGGATATCGTCATTGGCTGTGCCGGAGGCGGATCTAACCTTGGTGGCTTGATGGCTCCGTTTATGGCAGATAAGCTTGCAGGCAAAAAGGCACCGCACTTTATTGCTGTAGAACCGGCATCGTGCCCGTCGATGACACGCGGCAAGTTTGCATACGATTTCTGCGATACGGGAATGGTAACACCACTTGCAAAGATGTACACACTTGGAGCAACATACATTCCATCATCGAACCATGCCGGAGGCTTGAGGTATCACGGTATGGCACCGATCCTCTCCCAGCTTTATCATGATGGATACATAAACGAAGCTCGTTCAGTAGTCCAAACCGACGTTTTTGAAGCTGCAACGACATTCGCCAGAGTAGAGGGTAACTTACCTGCACCGGAATCCGCACATGCAATCAAAGCTGCAATCGACGAAGCGAAAAAGTGCAGAGAAACCGGTGAAGAAAAGACGATCCTATTTGGATTGTCCGGTACCGGATACTTCGACTTAGGAGCATACATGCAGTATAACGAGGGTACGATGACAGATCATATACCCACAGATGAGGAACTGGAGAAAGGGTTCAGTGCGATCCCAAATATCGATGTCTAGAAGGCAATAACAACAAATACCCCTACACGGGCGTATTTGAACAATAAAAAAAGGACAGGGCGAAAGCCCTGTCCCCACAATTTAAGAACTAAAACTCGATACCAAGACTTGACATCAACTTGCCCAATGATGGCATGTCAGGAAGCAGTAGAACGTTAGCGCTTGTTTTCTTACCTTCGATCTCCAACTCATTTTTCATGAGTAACAGAGAATCGCCGATATCTGCAAAATATATGGAAGGCACACTCATTATTGATGCGAGCATATCAAGAGTTGCCTCCGGTGGAGAAATGTCGATCACCATATCAGTCATTTCGGCAACAGCGGTGACAAATGAAGCGGACATGATGTTTGAGCACTCGTTGATTACAGAGTATCCCATTTCATCGATCTCTTCGTGACTCTTGATATCAGTAAACATCAACATGTTTACAAGGTCACAAACGACGTCGATCGGCAATAGGAACATAATCATACCGTTGATCCCGTCTGACAGGAAAAGCAAAGTACCAACCATAATAGTCTCAGGTCCGCCGAGAGCCTCGATTGCTTCGTTAAAACCCAAGATTTCGATGTTCGGGATTTGAATGTTAACGCTTTGCCCGATCATACGTGAAAGTGAAGAAGCAGCATTACCCGATCCGATATTAGCAAGCTCTTTTAGAACATCGATGTGGATATCATTTATCTTATCTAATCCCATATCATTACCTCCGAAAAATGTATTATGCCCTAAGAGTCATTTTATCACACGAGTATGACACTTTCAAGGAAAACGTTTGAAAACGTTATATGAACAGGATAACTCTACGTTGCGAGTTTGATAATACTTTGGTATTATTAGCATATGGATAATAACACAAATCATGATAGCGTCGGCTCATTACGCGAGCTTCTTAAAGCACATGGATTTAGATTTTCTAAGTCTATGGGGCAGAACTTCCTTATAGATGTAAATATACCGGAAAAAATCGCCAGACAGTCAGGCATTGATAAATCTTGCGGGGTTTTAGAGGTTGGTCCGGGTGTAGGTGCTTTGACACATGAACTAAGCAAGGTTGCAGGTTTCGTCATGGCTTTGGAACTCGATAAACGACTTATTCCGATTCTTAAGTCCAGATTTGTAACATGCGAAAATGTTTCTATCATACAAGGTGATATTCTTAAACTGGAAATAAAGAAGTATATTGAAGACATGATGCCCGGATTAAGCCATCATGTCTGTGCAAATCTGCCATATAATATTACAACACCGGCTATAACGGTATTAATAGAGTCGGGCTTATTCGAATCCATTACTGTTATGGTGCAAAAAGAAGTTGCGCTTCGCATCTGTGCCAAGCCGGGCAGTCCGGAGTATGGTGCTTTTACTGTCTTCGCTAACTATTATACAATGCCTGAGATACTGTTTGATGTATCACCGACTTGCTTCACTCCGCGTCCAAAGGTGACATCCGCTGTTGTAAGGATGAGTGTAAAGAAAGAATGTGCACTAAGTGCAGAAGATGAGAAAACTTTCTTTAAAGTTGTACGGGCAGCATTTGGTCAACGAAGGAAGACTTTGGTCAATGCACTATATGCGGTGTTTGGGGAGTCGCTGAGTAAGGATGAAATCTCAAAGATTGTAGCTGGTTGCAACCTGGATATAAATGTACGTGGCGAAGTTCTCGGTGTTGATGAGTTCATAAATCTATCTTCATACTTCAGGTGAAGAAACTGTAACTATTTGTAAATGTTTGTTGACAAATCAAGGGAAATGTAGTAAATTGTGTGTAATTAACTTTCTATTCATAGTGCGAAAGGAATGGATTTTAGTATGGCTATAGTTAATGAAATCAAATGTGCCAGATGTGACCGAAAGTACTCCGGAGTTCGCAGCCGCTGCCCATATTGCGGAGCGCGTCGCATCGGTCGTGGAAAATACTCGGAAGACTCTGATAACGCCAAAGGCAAAATGCTTATAAGTGTTATTATTATGGCAGTGTTTACTGTTGCCGCCGGTGTATTGCTCTTTACAACAGACGTTGATGCAGGAAGTCAAATCCCTGAAGATACCCCGGATCTCAGCAGTCTTGAAGATGATATAAACACTTTGTTTCCCGTTGAGACTCCAACACCGACACCACCTCCGGAGCCTTCTCCGGTAGCTCCGCCTGCGGTACAATCAGTCGAGATTTGGGTTGCTCCCCGATCACATAGAGTTGAAGACTTCACGCTGTCCAGGGTTGGTGATACGATCGATTTAACAGCAATAGTCGATCCTGTCAGTATGCAAGACAGTGTCGATATTGAATGGGAGATACGAAAAGTCAATGAAGAGCATGAAGATGTCTTTGAGTTTGCACATGTTCCCGGGGGAATCAAAATTCTTGCTTTATCTCGCGGCGCTGCCAAACTTGTAGTAACAGCAGGAGATAAAACCGCGGAGACTTGGGTCAGAGTCAACTAGATATTTCAGTTACAGCTTTATATAAAGCATTTTTTGAGCAGCCGGTATCATCGGCTGCTTTTTTTATTGCATCGCGTGTAGAGAGTCCGTCTTCAATAAGTGCTGTTACTATTGCTAACGCCTCATCAAGCCCGATGTCCGGAGAAGGGGAGTCAAGCGCACCTTCTACTACAAGGGTAAACTCACCTTTTGGAGTCTTTTCTTCAAAATAAGCGATCAGCTCCGACAGATTCATTCGAAGTGTCTCTTCATAGATTTTTGTCATCTCCCTTGACACGGAAACTCGCCTGTCG
>Ga0123356_10007244_pt1 | contig 11086 bp, 10 predicted proteins | sample TergutEmb28metaG_2_FD_92546 | JGI IMG/M metagenome (GOLD analysis project Ga0123356, IMG submission 92546) | Embiratermes neotenicus P3 segment gut microbial communities from Petit-Saut dam, French Guiana - Emb289 P3 | ecosystem: Host-associated > Arthropoda: Insects > Digestive system > Gut ... | reverse complement strand
GTCCTCGCCGTACAGCCGTGAGGCGCTCGCCCACAGCCGCTCCGGGTTGACCATGTGCGGCGCACCGAGCTCGTGCACATACAGCTCCAGGTCCGGGTGGCGCCGCATCAGCTCTCCCGTCCCGGCGGCGTGATCAAAGTGAATGTGAGTCAGCAGGATCGCCCGGGGCCGCCAGCCGTCGAGCGCGTCCAGAACGGTGTCAAGTGACAGTGTCGGTCCTGGATCGATCAGTACCTCGCCGACCTGCCAGCAGCAGATCCATCGGCGCCGGCCCAGGTGGAGGGTGTCAATCGCCCGCATCGAGGTCTCCGCCATCGGGCGAAGCCTAACGGGATCGGGCGAAGCCTAACGAGATCGGGCGGACCTTAACGCGGCGTCGCGTGGAAGGCCGAAGAGCAGCACACCCACTCGGCCTTCCACGCTTGTCGCCCTACAGGTCGCGAGCGCTAGAGGTGCCCGCTGGAGATGTCCTTCTCGAGGTACTGCTCCCCGGACTGGACCTCTCCGTCGAAGCGGTTGTCCGTCAGCTGGTCGGCCTCGTTGCCGGCCGCCGAGATCGCGCCGTCGGTCACCTTCGGGTCGTCCTGGGCGAGCTTCTCCGCATCCTTCTCAGCTGAATTTCCAAATCCGAACATGATTGTCTCCTTGAGTTTTTGTCTGGCTTGTTGTGGTTGACTTCCGCGCGCTGAGAACTACATCGGCACGCCGCCGCGGAACCTTGAGAACAGATTGGGAAAAGTTTTCGCTCCCGTTGGCGGCCTTCGGCCCCGTGCCGGGATGGACCCTTAGAATCGGGGCATGGAGGAGCCTCGCCTGCCTGAGCCCGATCGCCCCTGGGTGATGCGGACCTACGCGGGCCACTCGGACGCGCAGCGCTCCAACGAGCTGTACCGCCGCAACCTCGCCAAGGGCCAGACGGGCCTCTCGATCGCGTTCGATCTGCCGACCCAGACGGGTTATGACCCGGACCATCCGCTCGCCAGGGGCGAGGTCGGCAAGGTCGGCGTTTCGATCGCCCACCGGGGTGACATGCAGGCGCTGCTCGATCAGATCCCGCTGGACCGGATGAACACATCGATGACGATCAACGCGACCGCCGCATGGCTGCTCTCGCTCTACATCGTCGCCGCCGAAGAGCAGGGTGTCGATCAGCGGCGGCTGCAGGGCACCACCCAGAACGACATCCTCAAGGAGTACCTCAGCCGCGGCACCTACGCCTTCCCGCCCGCGCCCTCACTCAGGCTGATCGCCGACACGATCACCTACACCGTCGAGCACGTTCCCAGGTGGAACCCGATCAACATCTGCTCCTACCACCTGCAGGAGGCCGGCGCCACCCCGGTGCAGGAGATCGCCTACGCGATGGGTAACGCGATCGCCGTGCTCGACGCCGTGAAGGCGCGCCTCGGCGACCGCGCCGACCAGGTCATGCCGGAGGTCTTCGGCCGGATCTCGTTCTTCGTCAACGCCGGCGTGCGGTTCATCGAGGAGCACGCGAAGCTCCGCGCGATGGCGCGCCTGTGGGACGAGCTCGGCGAGCAGCGCTACGGCGTTACCGAGCCCAACAAGCGCCGTTTCCGTTACGGCGTTCAGGTCAACTCGCTCGGCCTCACCGAGGCCCAGCCCGAGAACAACGTCTACCGGATTGCGCTGGAGGCGCTCGCCGTCACACTCGGCCGCGACGCGCGCGCCCGCGCCCTGCAGCTGCCCGCTTGGAACGAGGCGCTCGGCCTCCCCCGCCCGTGGGATCAGCAGTGGTCGCTGCGCCTGCAGCAGATCCTCGCCTACGAGACCGACCTGCTCGAGTACGGCGACATCTTCGAGGGCTCGGTCGTGATGGACGGGCTCGTCGCGGAGATGATCGCGGGCGCGCGCGAGGAGATGCAGAAGGTCGCAGCCCGCGGCGGCGCGGTCGATGCCGTCGACTACATGAAGTCCGCGCTCGTGCAGGCCCAGCGCGAGCGCTGGGCGCGGATCGAGTCCGGCGAGCAGACCGTCGTCGGCATGAACCGGTTCGACTCGACCGAGCCCTCACCGCTGACGGCCGACGGCGATGGCGGCATCCAGGTGGTCGATACCGAGGTTGAGCGCGAACGCCTGGAGGCCCTCGACGCGTGGCGCCGCAGCCGCGACGCCGCTGCTGTCGCGGCTGCGCTGGAAGCGCTTCAGCTGGCCGCGCTTGACGACACGCAGAGCATCATGCCCGCGAGCATCGCCTGCGCCCGCGCCGGGGTCACGACCGGCGAGTGGACGCAGACCCTGCGCGACGCGTTCGGCGAGTACCGCGCACCGACCGGCGTCGGTGGCGCCGCCACGTCGCCAGACGGCCGGCGGATCCACGCCCTGCGGACCGAGGTCGATCGCGTCAGCGACGGGATCGGACACCGGATCAAGCTGCTGGTCGGCAAGCCCGGCCTCGACGGCCACTCCAACGGCGCCGAGCAGATCGCGGTGCGCGCCCGTGACGCGGGCATCGAGGTCGTCTACGGCGGCATCCGGCTGACGCCCGCCCAGATCGCCGAGTCCGCCGCCCAGGAGGACGTCGATGTGGTCGGCCTGTCGATCCTCTCGGGCTCGCACGCCGAGCTGATCCCGGAGGTGATCGCGTTGCTGCGCGACGCCGGCGCCGACGACATCCCGATCGTCGTCGGCGGCATCATCCCCGACGCCGACGCCGCAGCGCTGCGGGGCGCGGGGGTGGCGGCCATCTACACGCCCAAGGACTGGGATCTCAACGAGACGATCGCCGACATCGTCGAGCTGGTCGCGCAGCGACACGGAGTCAGCCGCCAGGCCGCCGGGTTACTCTATGAAGATGGGAGTTGAACCACTCCTGGACGGCCACGGACGCCGCATCGCGGACCTCCGGGTGTCCGTCACGGACCGCTGTAACTTCCGCTGCCAGTACTGCATGCCGGCGGAGGGTCTTCCTTGGCTCGAGCGCGCCGAGGTGCTCACGTTCGAGGAGATCACGCGTTTGGTGACCCTGCTCGCGGGCATGGGCGTCAGCGACGTGCGGCTCACCGGTGGCGAGCCGCTCGTGCGGCGCGAGTTCCCAAAGCTCGTCGGGATGCTGGCGGCGATCGACGGGGTCGAGGACCTCTCGATCACGACCAACGGCTTCCTGCTCGAGCGCGACGCCGCAGCGCTGGTCGATGCCGGGGCGAATCGCTTCAACGTGTCAGTCGATTCGCTGCAGCGCGACCGTTTCTACGAGCTCACCCGTCGCGACGCGCTGGAACAGGTGCTGCGCGGGCTCGCCCGTCTCGCCGAGTTCCCGCAGGCGCACCCGATCAAGGTCAATGCCGTCGCGATCCGCGGTTTCACCGAGGACGAGGTGCCGGCCTTCGTGGCGCTCGCCCGTGAGGGCGTCTACGAGGTGCGCTTCATCGAGTTCATGCCGCTGGACGCCGACCACAGATGGACCTCCGATCAGGTGCTCACCGGCGCCGAGCTGCACGCGCTGATCGACGCGCTGCACCCGCTCGAGCCGCTCCAGCGCGAGCCCAGCGCGACCGCGCGGGTCTATCGCTTCGCCGACGGCAGGGGCCGCATCGGTCTCATCAACCCCGTCTCCGAGCCGTTCTGCGGCGACTGCAACCGCATCCGCCTGACCGCCGACGGCCGCCTGCGCACGTGCCTGTTCTCGCTCAACGAGACCGACCTGCGGGGGCCACTGCGGGACGGCGCCGACGACGCGGAGATCGAGCAGATCATCCGCGACGCGGTGTGGCGCAAGGAGCTCAAGCACCACATCGGTGAGCCCGGGTTCATCCAGCCGGCGCGGAGCATGTCGGCGATCGGCGGCTGACGCCGCGCCGCCGCCGGATTCTTCGCTGTAACAGATGTGCGCTTAACCGGGACTCAACCTCTGATGAGGAAGATTCCTGACACTTTGACGTCTCAGTAGATAGCGATGCCGCTGCTCCTGATCTTTGCGTTCGTCGCCGGGCTCGCCACGGCGATCACGCCGTGCATCCTCCCGATCCTGCCCGCGCTGCTGTCGGCGAGCGCCGTCGGTGGCCGGCGCAGGCCGCTCGGCATCGTGCTCGGCCTCGCGATCACGTTCATCATCACGATCGTCCTGCTGGCGCAGGTCGTGAAGGGCATCGGCCTGGCGAGCGGCGCCACGCGCGAGATCACGATCGTCGTGCTGATCGCCTTCGGGCTCGTGCTGCTGATCCCGGAGCTCGCGCAGCGCGTGCAGGCGCCGCTCTCGCGCCTCGCGCGCTTCGGCCCCAAGACCCGCGGCGACGGCTTCTGGTCGGGCCTCGCCGTCGGTGGCGCGCTGGGCTTCGTCTGCGCACCGTGCGCGGGGCCGATCCTGGCCGCCGTGATCGTCACAAGCGCCACCAGTGGCGCCAGCCTCAAGATCGTCGCCGTCGCGATCGCCTACTCGATCGGGCTCGCGGCGGCGATGTCGATCTACAGCTTCGGCGGGCGCGCGGTGCTGGCGCGCGTCAAGCGCTTCGCCCACGGACACATCGTCGAACGCGCGATGGGCCTCGTGCTGCTGGCGACGGCCGTGCTGATGATCTTCAACCTCGACGTGCAGTTCGAGTCGAGCCTCGCCGAGGACACCGCCGGCAACCACTCCGGCGTGCTGGCGTTCTTCGTCGACCCGACCAAGTCGCTGGAGAACTCGAACAGCGTCAAGAACAGGCTGGCGTCACTGCGCCCCGCCTCGAAGTTCGCCGAGCGCCAGAACGCCGCTGCGCGTGTGGACGCCGCCGTGGCGGCGTTGCCGAAGCTCGGGCGGGCACCGGGCTTCAAAGACACCCAGGACTGGTTCAACACCCCGGGCGACAGGCCGCTGACGCTCGCGGGGCTGCGCGGCCACGTCGTGCTCGTCGACTTCTGGACCTACACGTGCATCAACTGCATCCGCACGCTGCCGTTCGTCGAGGGGCTCTACAGGCACTACCACCGCTACGGGCTCGATGTCGTCGGCGTCGAGACGCCCGAGTTCACGTTCGAGCAGGAGGCCGGCAACGTGCGCCAGGCGATCCAGACCGACGGCATCACCTACCCGGTCGTGCAGGACAACCATTACGGGACCTGGGACGCGTACGGCAACCAGTACTGGCCGGCCGAGTACTACATCGACGCAAGCGGCGAGGTGCGCCGCTACGAGCCCGGCGAGGGCGGCTACGGCACGGATGAGATGGATGTGCGCGCACTGCTGCTCGCAGCCGGCGCCAAGCATCTGCCGCCGCTGATGACCGCCCGCGCGCAGACAGCCTCCACGCGGCTCGCCTCGACCGAGACGTACCTGAACCCGCAGCGGGCGCAGGCCGGCAACGAGGACTTCGTCGAGCCGCTGCAGAGCGGCACGTATTCGTACACGCTCCCCGCGAGCCTCGGCGTCAACCAGTGGGCGCTGGGCGGGACCTGGAAGGCGGGCGCGCAATCGATCACCCCGGCGGCCGCCAGCGCCAGCATCGGGGGCGGGGTGCAGGCCCGCGACGTCTACCTGGTGATGACCTCGGAGGGCGACCGGCCGCGGCGCGGGCGCGTGCTGCTCGGCGGCAAGCCGATCGCCGCCGCCGACCGCGGCGCCGACGTCGGCCCCGGCGGCTACTTCACGGTCACCGGCCAGCGCCTTTACAGCCTCGTGAAGCTGCCCGCCGATGAGACCTTCCAGATCACCGTCCAGATCCCCCGTGGGGTGCAGGCGTACGACTTCACGTTCGGATGAACCGGACGGCGTCACGTTCGGACGCAGCGAGCATGTCTAGAATCGGGTGGATGGAGGGCTCAACCGAAGTCCGTAGTTGGTTGCGCTGCTACCGCTGCTGGTCAACGAATCTGGAAGTACAGCTGCATTACGAGGGCATCCACCGCATCGATCCGGAGACGGGCGAGCGCACCGATGTCGTCGACGAGATGCAGGAGGCCGTCGTGCAATGCCTCGAGTGCATGCACGACCAGCCACACCTGGGCTTCCACAACGGCCGCGTGGAGCCGATCGAGGAGCGCTGGGAGCGGATGATCACCGGCACGCCCTGGATCGCCTCCTGCACCGTGACGGTCGATGCCGACGACGTCGAGACCTGCTCGGGCCCCGACGCCGGCGACGCGCTGTCCTACGCGGCCTTCGGGGACCCCGGCACCCGCGAGTTCTTCACCCACGTCCGCTTCCACAAGCACGACGACGACCGCGTCGTCGTGCACCTGCTGGTCGAGCTCTACGCGCGCACCGCCGAGGAGGCCACCGACGTGCTCGAGGATGCCGCGCGCGGCACCCTCGCGATCACGTCGCTGGCGGAGGAATCGCGTCCTCCCGCGTCGACCGGCCGGAACGCGCACTAGCCCTCAGCGCCAGTCCGGCCTCGACGACGAGCAGCGCGAGCGCGACCGGCACCGTCGCCGGCAGGTTGTCGACGACCAGGAACAGCAGGTCGAAGACCGCCGCGATCGCAAGCGTCAGAACGGCCGCGGTGCGCTGGACCCGCACCCTGGATGCGAACACGCCGCCGAGCAGCCCCGCGACGAACAGGTCTCCGTAGCCCATCGTGACGGTGCCGAACTGCTCTGACTGGAGCTGCGGCAGGCCGGCGCCCGGACGCGCCTGCACCAGCACGGTGTTGGGCGCCTGCAGCTGGTTGGAGGCGATCAGCCAGACGTCGGCGCAGGCCATCGCGATGATCCCGAGCTTGAGCCAGCGGCTCGGCGTGACCGCTGACAGCAGCACCCCGAGCGTCACGCAGGACAGGCCCGTCAGCAGCGCGCCGGCCGCCTGGCCGGCAAGGCTCCCCGGCGTACGCCAGACGATCACGAACAGTCCGACGGCGGCGAGCGCCAGCCACGGACGCGCACCGCGCGCCAGCCATCCCAGTGCCGCGACCGCCAGCAGCGGCACCGCCACCAGCGCCAGGTAGGTCAGCCAGCTGGCCGTATCCGAGGCGTAGCGGATCGCGAAGATCACGCCGACGATCGAGATGACCGGGATCAGCGCCCAGCCACGCCCGCGCAGACGGCGCAGGCGCTGGGCCCACTTGGGGTCGAGCGCACGTGGCGCTGCCACAACGCCGGCCTGCAAAGCAAGCAGGCCGGCGTCGGATGGGATCAGAGGAAGTGCCGTGGCTGTCAGCTCAGGCGCTGCTCGAGCTGCTCGAGCTGCTCGCGGAGCGCCGCCGGGAGTGTCTTCCCGAACTTCTCGTAGTGGGCGCGGACCTGCGGGATCTGCTGCTTCCAGCCCTCTGCGTCCACGCGCAGAAGCTCCTGCATGTCGGCCTCGCTGACGTCCAGGCCGGCCGTGTCGATGCCGTCCGGACCGACAGCCGGGAGCAGGCCGATCTCGGTCTCGACTGCCGCCGCCGTGCCCTCGCAGCGGCGGAAGACCCACGCAAGCACCCGCGAGTTCTCGCCGAAGCCCGGCCACAGGTACCTGCCGTCGGCGCTCTTGCGGAACCAGTTGACGTAGAAGACGTTCGGCAGCTGCGCGCCCTCGCGCTGACTGAGGCTCAGCCAGTGCTGCCAGTAGTCGCCCATGTTGTAGCCGCAGAACGGCAGCATCGCCATCGGGTCGAAGCGCAGCGTCCCGACGGCGCCGGTCGCGGCCGCGGTCGTCTCCGATGACATCGTCGAGGCGAGGAACACGCCGTGCGCCCAGTCGCGGGCCTCGTGCACGAGCGGCACCACAGTCGCACGGCGGCCGCCGAACAGGAACGCGTCGATCGGAACGCCGGCCGGGTCCTCCCACTCGGGCGCGATCGACGGGACCTGGCTGGCGGGCGCGGTGAAGCGCGCGTTCGGGTGCGCTGCCGGGGTCTCCGAGTCCGGCGTCCAGTCGTTGCCGCGCCAGTCGATCAGATGCGCGGGCTTCTCCTGCGTGAGCCCCTCCCACCAGACGTCGCCGTCGTCGGTGAGCGCGCAGTTGGTGAAGATCGCATTGCGCGCGGCCGCGGCGATCGCGTTGTGGTTGGTGAGCTCGCCCGTTCCCGGAGCGACGCCGAAGATCCCGTACTCGGGGTTCACGGCCCGCAGGCGGCCGTCTGCGTCGAACTTCATCCAGGCGATGTCATCGCCGACCGTCTCGGCCTTCCAGCCGGGCAGGGAGGGGACCAGCATCGCGAGGTTGGTCTTCCCGCAGGCGCTGGGGAAGGCGCCAGTGATGTACTTGACGCGCCCCTCGGGCGAGGTCAACTTCAGGATCAGCATGTGCTCGGCGAGCCAGCCCTCGTCGCGCGCCATCACCGAGGCGATGCGCAGCGCGAAGCACTTCTTGCCGAGCAGCGCGTTGCCGCCGTAGCCCGATCCGTAGGACCAGATCTCACGCGTCTCCGGGAACTGGACGATGTACTTGTCCTCGGCGTTGCACGGCCACGGCACGTCCTGGGCGCCGTCGGCGAGCGGCATGCCGACCGAGTGCAGACACGGCACGTAATCGCCGTCATCGCCCAGCGCGTCGAGCGCCTCCTGGCCCATGCGGGTCATGATCTTCTGCGAGACCGCCACGTAGGCGGAGTCCGTCAGCTCGACGCCGATGTGGGAGATCGGCGAGCCGATCGGGCCCATGCTGAACGGCACGACGTACATCGTGCGGCCGCGCATGCAGCCCTCGAAGAGGCCGTTCAGGGTCCGGCGCATCTCCGCCGGATCCATCCAGTTGTTGGTCGGGCCCGCGTCCTCCTCGCGCTCGGCGCAAATGAAGGTGCGGTCCTCGACCCGCGCGACGTCGCTGGGGTCCGACAGCGCGAGGTATGAGTTCGGGCGCTTGGACTCGGAGAGCCTGCGGAACGTGCCGGCGTCGATCAGCAGCTGCGCGAGGCGGTCGTACTCCTCGTCCGAGCCGTCGCACCAGTAGACCTCGTCCGGCTGCGTCAGCGCGGCAACCTTTTCCACCCACGCGCGCAGCCCGGCGTGGTCGGTCTTTGCGCCCTGTTTCATGACCGTGTGCGACATGTCCAGTTACTGCTCCTTACTCGTCGTCTCTCGTTCAGTTACGCCTGCACAGCTGCAGGGTCCTTGCGGGGGACGAGCACAAGCCGCTTGAACTCAGCGACGAGGACACCGTCCTGGTTGAGGACGCGCGTATGCACCTTGACGATGCCGCGGTCCGGCTTTGATGCTGAGGGCCTGGCCTCCAGCACCTCGGTCTCGGCAAACAGCGTGTCCCCGTGGAACACGGGGTTCGGGTGTGAGAGCTCCTCGGTCGCGAGATTGGCGATCGCCTTGCCACTGATGTCCGAGACGCTCATTCCCAGCGCGAGCGAGTACACGTAGGGCCCGACAACGACGTTGCGCCCCTGCTGCGTCTGGGCCGCATACACATCGTTGATATGCAGCGGATGGTGGTTCATCGTCAGCAGACAGAACAGATGATCGTCGGCCTCGGTGACGGTCTTCGCGGGCCAGTGCTTGTAGATCGCGCCGACCTCGAACTCCTCGAAGTAGCGGCCGTACGGGTGCGCACCTGTCGCTTCACGCACACGCTGGTCGGTATCCACGCTCTGCTCGGTATCTCTAACTTGCGCCATACGGCATCGTAGCCAGAAACCGCGGCAGACAAGGAGAGCAGCAGTGCGCAACCCCCGAGAGTTCGGCAGACCGCTGGCGATCGGCGCTCCGGCGCCGCTGTTGGAGATCCCCTTCAGGCCGTCGCGGATGATCCATTTCCTGGACTTCTCCAACGAGAAGATGGTCGCGAAGGTGCCGGAGATCGCGCCGACCGTGGACATCCTGCTCGGGAACCTCGAGGACGCGGTGCCGGCGGACCGCAAGGTGGCGGCGCGCGAGGGGCTCGTGCGGGTTGGGCGTGAGATGTCGCTCGGGGACACGCAATTCTGGACGCGCGTCAACAGCCTCGAGTCGCCGTGGATCCTCGACGACCTGACGACCCTGGTGGGCGAGATCGGGGACAAGCTCGACGTGATCATGGTTCCGAAGGTCGAGGGACCGTGGGACATCCACTACGTGGACCGGCTGCTGGCGCAACTGGAGGCTCGGGCGGGTCTTTCCAGGCCGATCCTGGTGCACGCTCTGCTGGAGACCGGGCTGGGGGTCGTCAACGTCGAGGAGATCGCCGCCGCCTCCCCGCGCATGCAGGGGATGAGCTTCGGCCCCGCCGACCTGGCCGCGTCGCGGCGGATGAAGACGACGCGTGTCGGCGGCGGCCATCCGGGGTACCGGGTGCTCGGCGACCCGGACCCTGCGGATCCAGACGCGCCGCGGGCCAGCGCCCAGCAGGACCTGTGGCACTACTCGATCGCCCGCATGGTCGACGCCTGCACCTCGGCCGGGATCCTGCCCTTCTACGGCCCGTTCGGCGATATCCGCGATGTCGAGGGGTGCGAGGCGCAGTTCCGCTCGGCGTTCCTGCTCGGCTGCGTCGGCGCCTGGTCCCTGCACCCGGTCCAGATCGAGATCGCCAAGCGCGTGTTCAGCCCCGATCCCGATGAGGTGCTGTTCGCCAAGCGGGTCCTGGAGGCGATCCCTGACGGTCGCGGCGTGCACATGATCGACGGCAAGATGCAGGACGACGCGACCTGGAAGCAGGCGCAGGTGATGGTCTCGCTCGCGCGCATGCTGGCCGATAAGGACGCCGACCTGAGCGCCGCATACGAATTCTGAGAGCCCGGGCACGGGCTCTGGGGCCGGAATACGTAATATTGCCGCTCACATGCGGATTTCAGCGAAGGCGGACTACGCGGTGCGGGCGATGGTCGAGCTCGCCGCCGCGGCGGGCGAGAAGCCGGTCAAGGCCGAGCGCATCGCGACCGCACAGGGCATCCCGCTGAACTTCCTCGAGAACATCCTCGGGGAGCTGCGCCATGCCGGCCTCGTGCGCTCGCACCGTGGCGCCGAGGGTGGTTTTCGCCTCGCCAAGGACCCCTCGGGCATCAGCGTCGCGGACGTGATCCGCGCGGTCGAGGGGCCGTTGGCGAGCGTGCGCGGCGCCCCACCCGAGGAGTCCGAGTACAGCGGCGCCTCCGAGGCGCTGCTGCGCGTCTGGATCGCAGTCCGCGCGAACCTGCGCAAGGTCGTCGAGCAGGTGACGATCGCGGATGTCGCCAGCGGGAAGATCCCGCGTGCGATTGACAAGCTTGCCGACGATCCCGACGTCTGGATCACACGCTGAAGC
>Ga0123356_10007242_pt1 | contig 11089 bp, 9 predicted proteins | sample TergutEmb28metaG_2_FD_92546 | JGI IMG/M metagenome (GOLD analysis project Ga0123356, IMG submission 92546) | Embiratermes neotenicus P3 segment gut microbial communities from Petit-Saut dam, French Guiana - Emb289 P3 | ecosystem: Host-associated > Arthropoda: Insects > Digestive system > Gut ... | reverse complement strand
GGCGAAACGGTGACGCCCACCGGCGCGGCGCTCGTCACCGCCTTGAGCGAACCGCAAAACTTCGGCCCCTACCCCCCCTGCACCGTGGAAAGCGTCGGCTATGGCGCGGGGAGCCGTGATTTTCCCTTCCCCAACCTGCTGCGGGTTATTATCGGGGAGCAAAGCGAACAGGCCCAAACCGTAGAGGTCATACGCGCCTCGATCGACGACATGAACCCGGAACAGCTCGGTTACCTTTGGGAAAAAGCCTTCGCCGCCGGCGCGCTGGACATGACCTATACCCCGCTCATCATGAAAAAAGGCCGGCCCGGCGTCGGCCTGACCCTGACCGCGCAATGCGGACAGGCGGCCGACCTGGCGCGCCTGATTTTCGCGGAAACCACCACCAGCGGCCTGCGCGTCAGCCGCGAAGAGCGCATCGTTCTGCCGCGGAAAAAGGAAACCGTTTCCACCGCCTATGGCGAAATCGAAATAAAGATCAGCGGGGAAGGCCCCGGCCGCACCGTCGCCCCGGAATTCGAAAGCTGCCGGGCGGCGGCGCAAAAAAGCGGCGCGCCCCTCAAGGCCGTCTATCAGGCGGCTCTGGCGGCGGCCGCAAATAAAGGAGGCGCGATATGACGGCTTTACTTTTCGATCTGGACGGCACCATCGCCGATTCATTGCCGCTCATCCTCAAATCCTCGCAGGCGGCCTGCGGCAAGCTCGGCCTGCAAGTCAGCGACGAGCGCATCATCGGTTATATCGGCCTGCCGCTCGTGCAAACCGGGGAAATCTTGCTGGGCAAAGGCCGCGGGGAAGAATATCTGAACGTTTATCAGGAGATCTTCTTCGCCAACCACGACAGGGAGATGCGCGCCTTCCCCGGCATGAAAGAACTGCTCGTCTTCTGCCGGGAAAAGGGAGCGAAGCTGGGCCTGGTCACCTCCAAAACACATCGGGGCGCTTGCGCGACTTTAAGCAGCCTTGAACTGGACGGATTTTTCGACGCCGTCGTCACCTTCGACGACGATTGCGGGCACAAGCCTTCGCCCGGCCCGGCTTTCCATGCCCTGCAAAAACTGGGGGAAGAGCCGCGAAACAGCGCCTTCATCGGAGACAGCCTCTATGACATGCGCTGCGGCAAGCAGGCAGGCATGGCCGCCTGCGCCGTTTCCTGGGGAGCCGCTTCCGCGGATGAATTGCTGGCGGAAAACCCGGACGCCGTCGTCAACACAACGGAAGAGTTGAAGGCCTGGCTGATAAATTTCATTGAAACAAAATCCGCGAAAAAAGCCCGGCCGCGCTGAAGGGTTCGCTTTTCAAGCTGAGAAGAGTTGAGATAGCCATTCACAGCTAAGGGCGGAGTGTATTCTCCGCCCTTAGCTGTTTTAATAATCCAGACATCTGATGTGATAACTGCGCGGAGATCATCAGGAACGACCGCTCTTTTCATCAATAAAAATTTTTTGAAACTTATGGAACTTTTTTCTTCAAATGGAAGTCTCATATATAACATAATGTTTGAAAGGGGTTTTAAAAATGAAACAACGCATCTTCCTGAGCCTTTTGGTTTTTGCCTTGGTTTTCGCTCTGGCCTCCTGCACATTTCCGGACAACAAGCCCGAAGATCCGAACGAACCGGGAGACAACCCCTCTTCTGTGGAAACCGGCAGCGCTTTCGTCTATGACGATTGGTTTATCATAGGCCGGTACATTTTGAACGGCTGGCCCGGCGAAGAATTCACGAATCTTTTCACTGTGGGACCCAAGACGCTTGCTAGTGGACCTAACCTTTTTATACACCGAGCTGAATTTGATTTTGGAAGTATCGGATACAGCAATTTCGGAAGCAAGCCAACGAGAGTCTCTTCAAGCATTACCATCGATAAACCGGGCATTCCGCTGCCCTTGCCGCGCGGGATCGACGTCGGCGCCGGCTCTGCCGATGTGTTCCGGCTTTTCTGTCTGGAAGAAATGAGCTCGGACGAGCTTTTCCTCCACTGCGAAGAGGCTAATGTGTTTGGCAGCCACGCCGAGGTCACTTATTATTATTACGGCGGTGAGAATGAATATCCGTCGGCCAGGATTGACGGGTTTCTCAGAAAAACGGCAGACGGGACATATCGTCTAAATTGGCTGACATTGCGCCTCCAAACAGAAACGGACGACCCTGACAACGAGGACGTCAAATATTTTCACACACTCGGATACCACATTACATATGATTTGGACACGGGGATCGGCGAACTAACGAAGATAATCTTTTCTGTTGGGCATTATCAGTTCTTTAATTAGCCCTCACGGTCATAAACCAGACGACAGAGGCAAGAAGGAAGAGGGCAGAAGGCGGTTCCGCCGCCCCCCCGGTCACACCGCACCTTCCGCCATTACGCATAACAAGCCAAACCCCGCCGATACCGGCGGGGTTTTTTGCTCTATTCAAAATTCCGCTCTTTCGTCTCGCTGTTCGGCGCGGCGGCACGGCCTCTCTTTTTCAGACCCCTCCTGAAAAGGATCAGTTTGCGGGCCAACGATTGATAAAGCGGCCCGGCAAAGCGATAAAGCCGGTAAACAAAGGGCCGGAAAACGATGTCGAATTCGCCGATGAAGCGCGTATACTGCCCGCCGAAACCGCGCTTGAACTTGATCAGGCCATAGAGCGGATGCTCCTCTCCCACATCGCCCGGCACCCCGCGGAAGTCATAAAGCGCGCAGCCCCCGGCCTTGGCCCATTGGATCATGCGCCACTGCATGAGATAATTGGGCATGACATTGCGATGGCTGTTTGAGGAAGCGCCGTAGATATACCAGGCCTTGTCCCCCAAACGCAGGGCCAGCGCCCCCGCCACCGCCTCTTCCCCGTAATATACCATGAAGAGACGCGCCAGGCCGGACGGAGCAAGGCAGTCATAAAAATCCTGAAAATAGCTATAGGGACGGAGGATGAAGCGGTCTCTTTCCGTGGTTTCCTTGAGCAGGCGATAAAACTCCGGCAGCTTCTCCCGCCCCGCCCCGCTTTCGACAGTGACGCCCTTTTTCTCCGCCAGCCGCACATTATAGCGCGTTTTCTGGTTGAAATTCGCCAGCAGTTCCTCCTCGGAAGGGTTGATGTCCAGCCGGAAAACATGGCGCGGCTGCACCCCCTCGAAGCCCTCCCTGCCCTCCACGGAAACGGCCCGCGCTTCTTTCAGGCGTTTTGTCCACAATTCATCGCCGTCGGCAATGTCAGGGTCAAACTTGCAAAAAAGGACACGGCGCTTTTTCGCCTGTTCGCGGATGCCCCGCAAAAGGCATTCCCAGGCGGCCGCGTTTTGCATATCCAGAACCGGCCCGCGCGGAGCATAGAAAAAACCCAGCCCCCCCGGCAGTTTTCGGTGCAGAAGAGAGACGGCGGCAAGGATCACGCCCTCATCCTCCACCAGCAGACGCAGCGGCTGCCAGCCGCTGCCGCTTTTCAACTCGCCCCATTCCCAGGTCTGCAAAACATGGCCTTTGGGCGAGCGTGCCAAAAAAGCGTTGAAACGCTCCTTTTCTTCCGGCCCGATCAAACGGCAGCGCATCGCTTTCCTCCCTTTTTCAGAATGTTGATATAGCCTGTAAAAAACCCGTGCTTTTTATCTTCAATAATTGTTTGTCAAAACTTTCTCTATCCTCATGCGCGCCTTAGATGACGATTGTAACCCAACCCGCAAGCACTGCCCTTTAATGTAGCCGCGCATGTGACGCGGACGCAGGAAGTGGAGGTTTGATTTAACCCTCTTTTCCCTGTTGAGGAAAACATAATTGGCAACGCCTTCTGCCTTCTAATTTCTTACTTCTGCCTTCTGTTTAACCCCACCCCCTGACCCTCTCCCCATAGGGGCGGGGGAACGGTTTGTTTTACGGGGGCCGCCGCAAAGCGGCGGCCCAGAAAAAAGGGAGGATAAGCACATCCAGTCTTTTCGTCCCTCGCCGGAGAATGGGAAGGATGGCCCGTGTAAAAACTTGAATCTACGGCGATTTACAGACAAGAATTTACCGGCACAACCCACGGAAAAAGAGAGGCTTTGGGGCCGGAAAAAGCGCGAAAGTTTTATACACTATGTTGATGTATACACATACCATTGTTCTCTTTTCAGGCTTTTTTGTCAAGGCTTTTGTTCCGCGGGCCAAAGCACGCGCTCATCCCCCCGCCGCAGGAGCAGGCGGTTTTCCTCCCAAAATTCCAGATATAATAATGCCACGCGCCGCGAAACGCCCAAAAGGTCTCTGGCGGCGCCGACGGTGACGGAGCCGTTCCGCGCGAGATGGGCGGCCATTTTTTCCCATGCCTGTTCCTGCGCCGCCCGCCCCGCCACCAGCCCGCCCGACAAACGCAGCATGACCCTCTGCGTGAGCCACGGCAGCAGCTCCGCCGCCTCCCCCGGCCGCAGCCCAAGCTCTTGCAGCAGACGCGGCCAGGCCACGGGCTCCAGCCCGCTCCGCGCCAGAAAAGCCTCGATTTTGGCCGCGCTTTCCCTCTGCCGCGCGTCCGGGGCGGGCGTGAAACCGGGCAGCGACAAACGGGCCTCCGTGAGCCGGAGACGCCCTTCGTCCCGCCAATGCCGCAGCAAAAGCTGATACCGCTGACGCGTAAGCTGCGGAAAGAGGCGGTTTTTCAATTCCTCCATCGGCAGGCCGGGAGAAAGCGGATGCTCCCGGTGATGCTGCGCTATCATCTCCACGGCGCGCGGCGGCCATTCCGCCGGGAAATAATATTCCGCTCCCTTTTCCGTAAGACCGAGGGCTTCCCCCCGCTCTTCCAGCAGGCGCAGCTCCTCCGCCGCGCAAGCCAGGTCAAGACCGGCGGCCAACGCGGCTTCCTCCGCCGTCCGCAAATCAAGGCCGAGCAAGCGTGATGATTGGGCCGATCGCCGCTTCCCGCCTTCCGGCGCCGGGCCGAGGATCACCCCTCCGGCGACGGTGCGCGCGGGCGAAAAGGCGCGCAGGACAAATCTGTCGCCCGCCAGCGCGAAAAGCGGTTTTTCCGTATAAAGACGCGCCGCGACGGGTTCTCCATTGTCCGCCGCCTGCGAAGAAAAGCGCACCTCCCCCGGCACATGACTGGCGGCATGAAAGACCTGCACCCTTTGCCGGTTTGAAAGCGGCGCGGCTTGCGGCAAAACCGTCAAAGAAACCTCAAAAAGCTGGCCGGGCCGCAAAAGACCGGGACTGCACAGGCAAAAACCGCGGCGCAGCGAATCCTTGGCGACGCCCGGCAGGGCCGCGGCCACCCTTTGCCCCGCCAGAGCCCGCTCCGCCTTTTCCCCGTGCACCTGCAAAGAGCGGATGCGCACCTTTCTCACGCCCTTGTCTCCCAACAATTCCCAGTCTCCCCCGCAGCTCAGCACGCCCGACCACAAAGCGCCGGTCACGATGGTGCCGCTGCCGGAGAGGGAAAAAACCCGGTCAATGGGCAGGCGGGCCGCTCCGAGAGCCTCCCGTTCCGGCAAAGCGGCGGCCAGAGCGTCGATGGCGGCGAGCAAGGCGGGCAGCCCCAGGCCGGTCTTGGCGGAAACGGCCAGAAGCGGCGCCTCCGCGAAGGGCGTCGTTTGCAGAAACGCCCTCGCTTTTTCTTCAGCTTCACGCAAAGACACATCGTCCAGTAAATCGCATTTGGAAAGCACGGTGATGACATTTTTGACCTGCAAAAGCCGCAGAATATCCAGATGCTCCCTTGTTTGCGGCATCACGCCCTCGCGCGCGTCGATCAGTAAAAGCGCGATATCCACGCCGCAAGCCCCGGCCAGCATGGTCTTGACAAAACGCTCATGCCCCGGCACGTCAACCAGGGCCGCCCGCAGCCCCGAAGGCAGGGCCAAAGGCGCGAAGGCCAGCTCGATGGTCATGCCGCGCGCTTTTTCTTCCTTGAGGCGGTCGGTTTCCATGCCGCACAGGGCCCGGCAGAGCTGGCTTTTGCCGTGATCGACATGCCCCGCCATGCCGACGGTCACAAAATTTTTCATCGGCAGCCCACCGCGCGCAGGATCGCTTCGGCCAGGTTCCGCGTGTCTTCCGGCGCGACCGTGCGCAGATCCAGCATGACCCTGTCTTCCTTGATATACGCCAAAACCGCCCGGCCGCCCAGCCGCAAAGCGCGCGCCAGCTCTTGCGCGCTCATCCCCTCAAAACGCAGGGCAAGCAGGCAGGTGGGCAGAAAAACGCCCGGCAAAGCACCGCCCCCCACCGGGGATTGGCCGGAGCAGGTTTTCACTTCCAGACCCGGCGCGTTTCGCAGCAGCCTTTTCAGCCTGCGCGCCTGCCGCCGGATCTCCTCCTCGCTCTTGAGCAGCATAGTCAAGGTGGGGATTTCCGCGGCCGCCCGCTCCATGTTTAAATAAGCCAGCAAGGTGGCCTCCAAAGCGGCGGCGGTCAGCTTGTCCACACGCAGCGCACGGTATAAGGGGTTTTGCCTCATGGCTTCTATATATCGCCTTTCGCCGATGACGATGCCCGCCTGCGGGCCGCCCAGCAGCTTGTCCCCGCTGAAGGTGAGGACGCCGGCGCCTGTTGAAAGCGCCTGCTCCACGGTGGGTTCGCTGCCGACGCCGGCCTTGGCCAGAGGATAAAGGCTGCCGCCGCCCAGGTCATACATCACCGGCAAGCCGTGTTTCCTGCCCAGAGCTGCCAGTTCGCCGAGGGAGGTTTCCTCCCAAAAACCCACCAAGGCAAAATTGCTGCGGTGGACTTTGAGCAAAAGCGCGGTGGCGGGGTTGACGGCCCGCTCATAATCCTCAATGCGAGTTTTGTTGCTCGTGCCCACTTCCCTGAGGTGGACGCCGCTTTTTTCCATCACTTCCGGCACACGGAAGGAACCGCCGATCTCCACCAGTTCGCCTCTGGAAACGACGGCTTCCCGCCCGTTGGCCAGCGTATCCAGCGCCAGCAAGACCGCGGCGGCGTTATTGTTGACCACCAGGCAATCCTCCCCGCCGCAGAGGCGCAGCAAAAGCTCCGCTATTGCCCGGTTGCGGTCGCCGCGCCCGCCTTCCTGCAGGTCGATGTCCACATTGCAATAACCGGTGGCGCTTTCAAGGGCGGCGCGCGCCGCGGCGGAAAGCGCCGAGCGCCCGATGTTGGTGTGCAGAACCACCCCGGTGGCGTTGATGACCGGCACGAGGGAGGGACGGATTCTCTTCTCGCAGAGAGCGGCGACCTCCGCCACCACGGCTTCATATAACGCTTCTTTGTCAGCGAAAACCGGCATATCCCGACGGAAAGCCTCCAGAACATCGCGGACGGCATCGAGCAAGAACGCCTGCCCGCGGCTTTTTTGCCCTTCCAGGCGCGCATCTAACAAGAGACGGCTGACCGGCGGCAGCCAGGAATAATCGAAACTCATATTTATCCTCCCATCGTCGCTTTTGGCTCCTCGTTGGTGGTTAGCCACCGTTTAGAAGCAGTTATTTACCGTTACCTGCAAACACGGGTTCCAAGGGCAAAGGGCCCTTGAGCCGTTTTAAGGGGGATGGGGGGGGCCGGGGGGATGAAGGGGGGAAATCGGAATCCCCCCTATCCCCCCGGACCGTCAGAGACAAAACCGTTCCCGCAGGCCGCCGAAGCCCGCCCGCACCCTTCTCGCTATATTTTATCCCCCCGCGAAGATTTTTGCAATGCTTCCCTTCTGCCGCGCAAAAAAGCCTCTTGCCGAAACGCAAAAGGCTTTTTGTCAACTCAACTCGCCGATCTTTATTCCTGATAATCCGGGTGCTGTTCCAGCCATTGCTTCCAGAAAGAATCCCAATCTTCCTGCCCAATTTCGGAAAGTATTTCTTTGATTGAAATTTCCCTATTCGGAAAACCTTGGCCTGTCAGCGGATCGTTTAAATCATAAAGGCTCTGCCACGGATTCAGTATTTTAGGGGTATTGCCAGTTTCGGATTTAAGCATAACAAACAAATATGTTTTGCCGATCTCACATTTTAGCTCCTGATCACATCCGAATATAGGAATGCCATATTCCCACCAACGTGCATTGCCTTCTTTCATGATTCGTAATTGCTCATCTGCCCGGTAATCCCGCAAACCGCCAATAACCTTAAAATAGGTAACGTCTGAAGCGTCCCCTTTATACGAAACAATGATTTCAACTTCATATAAAGTATACAATCTACGATTACGGTCTTCGGTTGCTTCGGTCGGGGCTAAACCGGTTGTTATGTCTAATACCGCGAAGGATATGCCGGTAACCTTCCCGATGAACACAAGGTTGCCCCACTCTTTAAGTAATTCCCGCGCATCCGAATAAATAGGCCAGTCGGCGCTCATTTCAGCATATTTGATTTCCTCATTATTGCCGTTATTACCGTTATTGCTGTTATTTCCGTTATTGCCATTATTTCCGTTATTGTCGTTGTTGCCAAGCTCCACGTTATTACCGGTGCCAACCAAACCGGGAATCGCCCAAACGCAGAGCAAAATCACCACCGCGCAGGCCGCCGCCAGCCCCGCGAAACGGAAACCCGTCCGCTTGCGCCGCGCCGCCGGGCTTTGCCGCAAACGCTTCATTGTTCTCTCATGCAGCGCCGCGTCCACCTCAACGCCGTCCAAATAATCAACATATTTTTTCATGACGGTTCTCCTTCCAAAAATTTTTTAAGAGCCTGTTTAATACCCTCATAGCGCAGATTCCGAGCAGTTTTTTCGCCCCTCGTTTCTGACCTCTGACTTCTCACTTCTTACTTCTGTTCAACCGTGGTCCCCGAAAACCTTTAGGTTTTTGGGGTGGTGGTATGCGCTATGAGCGGGATGCTAAACAGGCTCTTAGCATATGTCTGGCCCGCGTGAGCAGGCTTCTCACCGTGGGCTCCTTTTGCCCGATCAATTCGGCGATTTCCTTGGTCGACCGGCCTTCGTAATAGAATAAGTAGATCACGGCCCGGTATTTCGGCGGCAGGGAGAGCACCGTTTCCATCAGGGAGCGCTGTTCTTCGTCCTGTGCCGGATATGTGTCGAGCAGCGGCTCGCGTTTTTTGCGCCAGGGGGAGCGCAGACGGCTGCGGCAAAGATTGACCGTCACCTTGGTCAGCCAGGCCGCCTCATGCCCTTCGGATTGAAAGGCGGGCGCTTTCTCCATGACTTTGAGAAAAACGTCTTGCATGACGTCTTCCGCGTCGGCATGGCTGCCCATGATGGCAACGGCTGCCCGGTATATTCTGTTCTCATGTCTTTGCACCAGTTCTTCCACATGATCCGCCGGCCGGTCGGATTGTGTGCGCATCTGTTTCACCTCTTCACTTCATATACGCTTGAACCGCGCGGAATGCTGCACGGCGAAAAACTTTTTTATTATTATAACACAAAAAGCCAACGAGGAGCTAAAAGCGACAAGCAGTACAAGGAAAACGCGAGCCGAGACCGCAGGCGTACTCGTCGGTACATCGAGGATTGCGTTGACCACCCCAAAAACCTAAAGGTTTTCGGGGGCCCCGGTGTCGCGTTTGACGCCGTAATGCGCAGCCGGTTTTGCGATGAGGCAAGACACGGAAAAGCCCTTTGCGATGAGCAAAGGGCTTGAATAACCGGCTTCCCAAATTTGACGGGTTCTCTCCGTTCATGTCACTTTGTGAAATTCACGGTGATGCTGCCACTCACAGTTTCAACGGTCAGGCTGTTGGAAGCCCCGCGCTGCTCGGAATAGTTCTTGCCGTAACTTTGGCCGTCGATGCGCAGGCTGCCGCTGATAAGCCCGAACCGCTTGTCATAATCCTCGTTTTTCCCTGAGATTTGCAGCCTTATGCTCCCGGAAACGGATTCTATCCTGTTCTTCCCGGAAAGCTCGCCGCTGACCTCGACGCTCCCGCTGACGCTTTCCAAAAACAGTTCCTCAGATTTGAGGCCGGAGATGGAGACCCTGCCCGAAACAACTTCGACGCTCAGACTTTGCGCGCTGCAGCCGCTCATGGTCAAGCTGCCGCTCACTCCTTCCGTTTTCAACGTGTTTGCGGTGACGTTTTTGACATTGATGGCGCCGCTGACAACTTCAATGTTCAAGGAAGCGCAGGAAAGATCGGAAACATTCACTTTGCCGCTGACCGTTGAAACAAAAATGTTTTCCAGGGAAGCGCCGGCGGGGATATATATTTTCACATGGCCGCCCTTGGACCCTTTACGCAAGAAACTCAGATCAAAATTCAAATTCAAAAAACCGTTGGCTTTTTCCTTTATTGTGAGCTTGCCGTTTTGCAGGCTCCATTCAACCTTGGTGTTATAATTGTTTACGACCTCAAAGCCGTAATGGTCGGAAATGATGAACTCGATATTATGACTGACCATGTCAACGCTGATGTTACGAAACGGCTCCAGATCCGCTTCCCTGATATCAGCCGGTTTTTCTTCGCCGCGCCCCGAATGGATGCCCTTCTCGTCCCAATACATCGACAGTTCCGCGCCCAGAGCAAGCCCGGCGAGCGTGAAAATGATCCCCAGCGCCAACAAAGCGCAGATGACGGTGCCCAATTTTTTTGTCATTTTATTATTTCCCCCTTTTGAGAAGTTTGGCTGTCCATTTGACGATCCCGCTGAAAGCGGCCTTCGACAAATGGCCCAACGGCATGGCGAGCAGAATTCCGCCGGCGGCCATCAGAAAAGACACGCCGATGAAAAAGACGGCGGTGGAAAAATCGCTGAAAAGCAGGATCACGGCAGAGAAAAAAGTGACAATGCCGCCCAGGACCAAAGCGACGGAAGTTACGCCCAGGGTAAAAAGCACGCTGAAAACGGCGACGACCAGTGCGAAAACCACGGCGGCGGCGGCGAAAGCCAGCGGCAAGGCGATCGGCGAGGCGAAAATTCCCAAAATTACGATCCAGACCATGTTCAGATGAGACTTCGTTGTTTTGCCGGCGTCGTTCTCTATGTTTTTGACGGCGAACTCTCCGATGATCTTGGAAGCGGTTTCCGCAGGCGAACCCAGCCCCGCGATAACGCTTTGCTCGTTTTCCGGCCCGGCCTCGTCGAAATATTCATTATAATAAGCCAGGGCGTTTTCCGCCTCATCCGCGGGCAGGACGCGCAATTTGTTCTTCAACTGCGCAAGGAACTCATTCTTGTTCATTTTCATCGCCTCCTGACAGCATTTCATCAAGCCTCC
>Ga0123356_10007241_pt1 | contig 11091 bp, 10 predicted proteins | sample TergutEmb28metaG_2_FD_92546 | JGI IMG/M metagenome (GOLD analysis project Ga0123356, IMG submission 92546) | Embiratermes neotenicus P3 segment gut microbial communities from Petit-Saut dam, French Guiana - Emb289 P3 | ecosystem: Host-associated > Arthropoda: Insects > Digestive system > Gut ... | reverse complement strand
TGTCGTATTGTGTCGGGTTGTTAAACACCGGAAGAGTCGTAATAGAACAATCCTCTGCCCACGGATTATTATTGTTAAGTTCGCTAATACTATATGCTGAATACCCCTCAAATCCATAGATACCAAAATCGATAGTAGGGGTAAGTTTTGGCAGGCCCAAATACTCCGTCGAATGTCTCTGGTTAAGTATTGCTGTGACGACGATAGCCAGACACACAGTAGTTGCGGCAGTTACACACACCCACTTGAACCATAAACGTCTTGCGGGCTTGGTTATTACTGCTCTGGTTTCGGCCTCAGCAATAATATCATCGTCAACTTGACCGATGTAGTCCATCAGTTTTTCGGATTTCAAAGCACTACTCCTTCTTTTACGAGACAGGCCTTAAGCGTTTTACGCGCCCGGAAAAGCATCGATTTAACCTTGCTTTCACTCATTTGATAGCGTTCCGCTATGACATGAATAGAATCAGCATGCCAATAACGTCTTATAAATACTCTCCTGCTCTCGCTATCCATTGAGCGCAAACAGTTATTAATAATCTCAATAGCAAAATGCGCCTCGCATTCCATGGCAACATTTTTGTGTGACGGGATACAATACTCAAGCTCGGATAACAGCAAGGCTGTCTCTCCCCCACGTTTTGCTGTGTGTTTCTCTTTGTATTTATTGAGGGCAAGATTCCGGGTGATTTTTCCTAAAAACAAGCGCAATACATTTGGACGCTGTGGCGGTATGGTGTCCCAAGCTTTGAAGTAGGTGCTACTTACGCACTCCTCAGCATCCTCATTATTGTGTATGATATTATTCGCAACGGCATAGCAATAATTACCATATTTTTCGCAGTCTCATTGATGGCAAGCTCTGAGCGCACCCAATATAAATCTAGTATAGCTTCGTCATCCATTAACTCACCCTTCAGCAGCTTTTAAGCTTCACTTATATATACAACAAATTAGGCAATTCGTTGCACAAGAAAGCACTGTTTGGCGGATAATACCATTTTCTCTCGTTACAATTAAAGACTTCGGCTGACACCGCCGAGCATACTTGAACAGTGGGTGACACAAGCAGGTATGTGCCTATTTTCGCATGTGGTTACGGCGTACGGTGGCAATGTTTACTCGATGTTTGTTATAATCAAGCCACTATGGAAGACGTAAGTATTTGGGCATCCCTTGGTGCAGGCCTCGCTTCGTTTATTTCACCGTGCGTTCTGCCTTTGGTGCCAGTCTATTTGGCCACCTTGGCTGGTCCTCAGATATTTGAGGAAACGCAACACGAACGCCTTCCCCTTTTCCTGCACGCACTGTGCTTCGTGCTAGGCTTTACTATCGTTTTCACCCTTATGGGAGCCCTTGCGGGGTTGGCAGGAATCAGAATTAACTTCAGCTCATCCTGGGCCCGTTGGATTTCCGGAGGAATACTTGTCCTCATGGGGCTTATTATGTTGGCCTCGCAGTACATCCCTGCCTTCGGCCGCGAAAAGCGCTTCATGCCCAAGGTAGGAGAAACAACCAGTTTTATCCGCTCTTTCATCATTGGCGGCGCATTCACCATCGCTTGGACACCCTGCCTCTCCCCTATCCTAGGCTCAGTAATGATGATGGCCATGATTTCCGAAACTGCTTGGCGGGGAGCCTTTCTGCTGGTCATCTACTCGCTGGGTTTAGGCATACCGTTCCTGCTCATTGGGGCATTCTTCGGATACCTGAGCCCCTTATTGCACAGGCTGGGACGCGTTAGCATGATTATCTACCTGATCAGCGCCGCCATCTTGATTATCATTGGCATCTTGATTATCATCGGCAAGATCAACCTGCTTTACATTTGAGGCCTTATGTTGAAGAGACTCGCCTTACTGCTGGTCTTGCTCTTTGTTATCGCGACGGCTTGTTCCCCACCAGGTGCGCTGGAGGTGGGCGCACCAGCGCCAGACTTTGAGCTCTTTGATTTGAACAACCGGGCCGTACGGCTATCCGACTATTTAGGACGCCCGGTCTTAATCAATTTCTGGGATACCCAGTGTATCTATTGTCTTGAGGAAATGCCAGATCTGGAGGCAGCTTTCCGCCAAGAGGCAGGCAAGGCAGACGGAGCAGTCTTTCTCGCTGTGAATGTACGAGATACGGCAGCTAGGGCGCGGTCCTTTATGAACGATAACGGCTATACCATACCGGTCTTGATGGATGCCGGCAACCCAACGGCACGGGCTTACGATATTACTGCCATCCCGGTTACATATATCGTTGATAGCGCGGGCATTATTCGTTACGTTAAGCTCGGTATGTTCCGAAACTTAGGCGAAATAAACGCAGCCCTAGATCTGGTGCGCTAGCACAGCAGTGGGCGGGGCCTGAAATCTAAAGGCACCGCATTATCCGAACCCCTTGGGGGTTGAGACTGTTTCTATATTTGTGGTAAATACGGTTAATATCTTAGGCCATTGAGATATTTTTCTCAGCCTTAAACCCACAATCCTTTTTAGTTGGCTTTGCCCCAATACAGCATGGGGCAGTATAGAAAGCACGAATATGCGAAAGAGGAGAGTAAGAGCAAAGCCATGACCCATCACCAACACACCCTGCCTAACCTCTATCGGGAGCTGCAGACAGACCCGGTTAAGGGTCTAACCGACCAGCAGGTAGATGCCATTAGGGCTCAAAAAGGGCTAAACAAATTCGATGACAAAAAACAGGAGACGATTTTCCAAAAAATCGTTCACCATCTTCGTGATTTTACATCTCTGATTCTATTGGCGGCGGCTATCATCGCGTTGTATCTAGCCCTAACATCTGACCACGGCTTTACTGATCCGATAATAATCTTCGCCATCGTCGTGCTTAACATCACCCTTGCTATCCGACAGGAAATGGGGGCAGAAAAGGCCCTAGAGGCCCTTAAGCGCCTGACCGCCCAAATGACCACTGTAATCAGGGGTGGCTTAAAACAACCCGTTAATGCCGAGCAGCTTGTCCCCGGGGATATTCTTGTTTTGGGGGCAGGCGATATGATTCCCGCCGATGCCCGCATCATTGAAAGTGTAAGTCTCAAAGTTGAAGAGGCAGTACTAACTGGGGAAAGCGTCCCCGTCGACAAGGATGCCGGTGCGGAAATTGAGGAAAAAGCCCCCTTGGGCGATCAATTCAACATGCTGTTCTCCGGCTGCCTAATCACCAACGGCAAGGCAAAGGCTGTTGTGGTAGAGACGGGTATGACTACCGAAATGGGCAAGATTGCCGGTCTGTTGAATGCGACCAAGAAAGAAAGAACCCCCCTGCAGCATAAAATGGATGCCCTGTGCAAGATGATATGCATCATCGCCATAATATCCGGTGCCACCCTTTTCCTGCTGCAATTGCTATTCGGCGTTGAGATATCAGACATCTTGTTAAACTCTGTCTCTCTAGTTGTGGCCGCCATCCCCGAGGGTTTGCCCATCATCGTCACCATAACACTTGCCTATGGCGTTCTGACTATGGCCAAAAAGCATGCCATTATTCGCAAAATCCCCGCAGTAGAAACCTTGGGTAGTGCATCCGTAATCTGTTCGGATAAAACCGGAACCCTCACCATGAATCGCATGACTATTAAAAAGATCTGGGCCGTAGGTCACGAGCCGACCGACGCCGAGAACACATTTAGCCACGATGAAATGCGCCTGATTGAGATGATGGGGCTCGCCAGCAATGCCTCCATCGAAATACACGAGGCCGGGGAACACGAAATCGGCGACCCAACCGAGACGGCAGTCATCCGTCTACTCAAAGACAAGCATATCGACCAAGAAAGTCTGAACTCGATATTCCCCCGGGTACATGAAATCCCCTTTGATTCCGACCGCAAGATGATGACGACGGTTCATGAAACTGACGACCTAGATGACGTGCGGTACATATCGATCACCAAGGGCGCCTATGAAATGATCCCTCTTGATGCCTCCTCTGTCTGCAGCGATACAGCCAAGCGTATTCACGACGAGTTTGCCGAAGACGCACTAAGGGTGTTGGCGGTAGCGTATAAATATTACGACGCACTACCCAGTGCTATGGATGCCAACGAGCTGGAGCACGGACTAACCTTTGCTGGCTTTGTCGGCATGATCGACCCGCCGCGCCCGGAGAGCAAAACTGCAGTGCAGATTGCTAAAGAAGCGGGTATCAAAACTATTATGATCACCGGGGACCATGCCATCACGGCCTCGGCAATCGCCCAGGAAATCGGTATTTTATCCGCTGGCGAAAGGGTTGTCACCGGGGTTGAGCTGGCCGAAATGCCCCAAGAAGATCTATCCGCCAATATTCGGGGATACTCGGTATATGCCCGGGTCACCCCGGAGGACAAGATCCGTATCGTCCAAGCCTGGCAAACCCACGGAGAAATCGTTGCCATGACCGGCGATGGCGTCAACGATGCCCCAGCCTTAAAGGCAGCAGACGTGGGCATCGCCATGGGTTCGGGCACTGATGTCTCCAAGAACGCCAGCGACATCATCCTAACAGATGACAATTTTGCTTCCATCGTGACAGCCGTGGCAGAAGGCCGCAGGGTCTACGACAATATCCGCAAAGTTCTTATCTCTTTGTTATCAAGTAACATTGCCGAGATTATTGTTATGATTATGGGCTTCCTTATCTGGAGGGCAACCCCCTTGGCTGCTATCCAACTCCTATTTATCAACGTCGTTGCTGATGGGATTCCGGACTTGTGTATGTGCCGGGAAAAACTCGAAGATGATGCCATGAAGAAAAAGCCGATTGGGAAAAACACCAGTATTTTCGCCTTCGGTTTAGGCACACGAACAGCCGTTGTAGCAGTTGTCCTTACCTGCATCACAATGATTGGCTATTACGTCGGTTGTTTCGTCAAGATCTCCCCTGCGATAACCCCATCCCCTGAGGTCGGCCGAACAATGGCCTATATTACTATGGCCCTCGCCTCAATAATCAACATCCTCAACGTTCGGAGCTTTAACAAGTCCCTATTTACAATTGGCTTTACCACCAATCGGCTACTCTTCTACGGCGTCTGTCTCTCATTATCGCTCATAGCTGTTACAGCCCTAGTTCCCGGGGTCAGGGAGGCTTTTTATTGCTCCCCTATGAGCTTAAACCACTGGTTAATCACCTTGGGCATGTCTACTGCCCCATTTGTTGTCATTGAGCTTATAAAGCTGAATAACAGAAGGAGGCTTGCGCGACAGGGTAAATAGCCAGACTATTTCGATAAATATATAGCTTCAATCCCTGCAGCTATTGGCTATGCCTCATCCTATACCCAACAAACAATAATGGATAAATTGTTAAAATATGCCAAAGAAATTACGGAAACTTCTAGGTGATGTGAACGCGCAGTCCACAGTCACATTGAGAGAGCTGATAGACTCGCAGAGCAAGGACACTATTCGCAAATGGTGTCTTGATTATGCGGCAAATAACATCCTCCCGATTTTCGAAAAACACTGCCCTAGCGACGGTCGTCCGCGCAATGCGGTGAACGCTGCTCGTGCTTACATTGACGGAAAAGTGAAGTTCCCAACCGTCAAAAACATCATATTAAATGAGTGTCATGCTGCTGCCCGCGAACTTGATGCCAAGCCTGCCGCGCAGGCAGCAGCTAGGGCTGTTGGGCAGGGTTCAGCCGTTGTTCACACTTTAACGCACTCTCTTGGTTTATTTTTCTATGCAGCAGCGGCAGTCGCTTACGACCGCATAGGGTTTGATGCTACCGAAGAAGAGTATACTGAGATTGCGGAAGAGGTGTGCCTCAATTACACAAATGCGCTACGCATTATGGCAGTGGACGACGAACAGAACCCTGTTAATCTCAAATGGAATTGCTAATGGGCGAAAGGTGTTGATGCTTACTGGCTTACTCGAGTACTTAACACCTCAATTCGTTCTATGCCTAGCTAGCCATAATCTTGACGCGGACCCAAACTACGGCGCATATTGACGCTACAATGTACTTTTGTTAATATCCCGATAAGGTAGATGGGTTGTATAGCTATGAATAAACTGACAAACCGAACCAGTATAAAAGCACTAGTGTTAGCGCTGGTTGTAGTTTTAATGACAGTCGGATTGTCTGCCTGCCCCCCACATCCCAGCATTTTTCTCCAAGTCGATCTCAATAACAGCAAGAGCTTCAATGTTGACAGTGTTGCTTTGAAGTTTCGCTATGGTCCATATCACGGCGAAGCAGGCCATGTCAGCATTAGGGACTATCCATCGTATTATGATGCTTTAATAGATAACTTTGTGCTCGTATGTTATGCCCTGTATTTCTGTGACGAACAGTATTACGATCGATACAATGATTTCGTGGGTCCGTATGATGATTACTACAATATCAATAATCAACACTTTGTTAAAGAGCTCTCTTTTAAGGAATTCAGCTCCGAAAAGTATGCTGTCAAAATTAGCTTCGGGAATAATAGATATAAGCATAAAGAGAATCTGACTGTTCCCAAAGAGGTATTTGAAAGAGAAAGAGGGACATTTGTCCTGTACATAGCAGAAGTAAGTTATTCCCTAAGTAGCGATAGCTACTACGTGAATGCGCTTGCATATGAAGAAATTAATTACGAATACACAGGCCAGCAAACTGTGCTTCTGACACACTACCAATAACACCCATGATAAAGCGGTGAAAATAACATCTAGAAAATTACGGAGGTAGTAATGAACAACATCAAGTCAAAACTCTTCGTAGCCCTCATGTTGTTTCCCTTTATTACCAGTAGTCACGCGACATTGTCGGCAATCAAGCCTTTAACCATATAGCCCGCATTTAATGTATAACCTTGTTCGTCATAGTATTTCCTAGCACCTACCCCGCTCAGAACGGCAATTGTTCTGGCCCCAAACTCCTCCCGTGCCACCCTCTCTGCCTCTGCTAGGAGTAATCTCCCTAATCCGCGGTGCTGGGCAGCCTCACCATTCCTGACCCCCAGCGCAAGCTCTGGCCCAAAGACATGTAGTTCCCTAACCAAGGCCAGGGCTTTATCAGCAAACATCTCCGGCGGTTCGGGCTCAAGTCGCAACCTTAGCAAACCAAAGAGCGTTCCACTCTCATCCTCATAGCTCAGAAACACCTCGCGTCCGCCGGAGGCAACGTAGTCCAATCTTTTCAACTCCGGTGCGTCTACCTCCCAGCCTACTTTGAGACGATGGCCATACTCACGACAACGAATACAATTACATCTCTGCCCGCGCTGGGCCATGTACTCTTGCACCTTATCCCGTATGGAATCACGCAGTCCAGCCACGATAAAACGTGCGGGAATATCACGTAGCACCCTAGCTATACGCACGTAACCAGGCACAATAGCCTTGATATCAGCCATTAGTCCCAGCATGACATGGTCTGGATAAGGCGTGTAGTTGCCAGCCCGGTACCACTCCTCAAGCTGGCTACCCTCAACCACCATAGTAGGATATAGCTTGAGGCCATCTGGGCAATAGGCAGGATCGCTAAAAAGCAACTTGGCCAGCGCCAAATCGTACTCCGGGGTAGTACCCGGTAATCCCGGCATCCAGTGGTAATAAACCTTAAACCCATAACGCTTTAGAAGGCGCGTGGCTCGCACGACCTCGGCAACGGTATGGCCGCGTTCTACCATTTGATAAACAGCATCATCTAAGGTCTGCACCCCGAGCTCTACCCGCGTGGCCCCAAAGTCCAGCATACGCCGCACCTCAGCCAAACCACATACGTCCGGGCGTGTCTCAATGCACAAACCAACCCCCCGCTGTGCCGCCGTCTCGTTTATCTCCTGAGCAGCAGATAAGCTATCTGAGGTTATACCGTTTAAGGCATCAAAGCAGTCTTTAACAACGGCATACTGGTAGTCCTCAGGTGTTGCCAGAAAAGTGCCCCCCATAATGATAAGCTCAACCTTATCGGCAGGATGCCCCATCTCCGTTAGTGTCCGGAGACGCACCTCTATCTGGCGACGAGGGTCGTAATCTGCCCCACGCGCCCGGATAACCGCCGGAGACTCTGGGGTATAGCTCTGCGGTGTCTGGCTAAATGTTGGGCAATAAACACAGCGTCCAGGGCATGGGGCCGGCCGCGTCATTATCGCCACCGGGGTAACCCCAGAAATAGTACGAGATATCTTTCTCAAAACAATCCGCTTCTGTTCTGAACTCGCACGCAAGGCAAGTCAAAAACACCCGCCTCGACAGTACAAGAAAACTATTTATGTAATATAAATTCTACCAGCTTAGCGGCCAAGCGACAACTACCGCCGCGTCATTGCTTCAAATCTACGCTGTAAATCCTTGGATATGCCCCGCAAGGAAGCGGGCAACCGCTGCGGTCTCAAAAGGCCAGGCATAGATAATCTCCACATCTGGATAGCTTTGCCGTCCCCGAGCAACAGCTAATGTTATTTCTCGCTCTGCATGCTCTCCACCACGGGTCATCATCGTAGTCACCACAATAATCCGGCCAGCACCCTGTTCGACAGCCTGCGCTAGGGCCGTTTCCATATCCGGGGCACAGAACTCATTGAAGCCCACAATTACCTCAAGACTACACTCCTGGCTTAACACCTGCGCAAGTTCATATGAGGCAGCGTGAAACGGATCGTTATCAGGTGTGCGTGGCCACCGCCGCAGCTTATCCTCAAGCGATGTATAGCGATCAAGGGGTACCCCCGGTTCAGACGCCTCATAACGAGCGTGCAGCGCGAAAAACTCCCCGAGTTCGGCACGAGGGAAATCGTGCGGTAGCGACCCATGCATCGCCAAGACAATTACCGTCTTCATATAGCTCCTCCTGTTGTTTCTCCCCAGACACCATCCCGGTACAACTTGGTAATCCTTACATCAGTAACCTCATTCACCAACCCAGCCCCTACCCCAGAGTAAACCCGGATATAGTTTCCGGTATAACCAGACATAATACCCCTTGCCTCACCCTCCCACAACACCATAAGCGCCTTGCCTAAAAAAGCTGTGCGGAATACCTCGGCACTTTCCCTAGCAAGGGTTAGGAAACGTCTACTGCGTTCTCGTTTGATGGATGGGGCCACCTGATCTGGCATATCCGCCGCCACCGTTCCAGGGCGCGGAGAGAAAGGGAATACGTGGATGCGAGCAAAACCCACTGACGCGCAGAAGCGATAGCTTTCCTCGAACTCTACCTCAGTCTCGCCGGGAAATCCGACGATGACATCAGTGGTAATAGCCGCCTCCGGCATCATCGCCCGAATACGTTTTATGGCGTCCTGGTACCCAGCCGTATCATAGCGCCGTCTCATACGCGATAAGACACTATCGCAACCACTCTGCAAAGAGAGATGAAAATGGGGACAGAGACGCCCGCTACCACCCAACCTGAGCAAAGCCTCTGTAACCTCTACTGGCTGAAGCGAGGACAGGCGTAAACGAGTCACCCCTGTTTCCTCCAAGATGCGGCACACGAGCTCGGATATTCCTAAGTTGTCGTGACTGTAAGCCCCGATCTCGGTACCAGTCAACACCACCTCTTGGTAGCCATCCCAAACACGGGCATCCACCTCACCTATGACATCATCCGGGGGTCGACTCTTTTCCTGTCCTCGCATAAAAGGCACGATGCAATAAGTACAATAGTTACGGCATCCCTCTTGGGCCTTCACCATCGCTCGCGTCCGTCCGCGGGGGAGGCGACCCGCACCCGCTCCACTATATCCTAATCCTTGTAACAGTGGCACAATAGCAGACTTGTCACGACAGACAAACACCCGAGCACCTTGCATAACTCGCCCAAAACTCGCCTCGCCCTCATTACAGCAACCAGTTAATACTAGAACAGGGGGCGGGATTTGACGATGGGCCCGACTCAACAAATGGCGGACCTTAGCGTCGGCAGTTGCTGTCACGGTGCAGGCATTAAGAATATAGATGTCACTTGCTTCCCCAGATGCAACTATACAGAAACCAGCCGCCCCAAGCTCCCGCGCCAAACTTTCGGTCTCCGCCTGATTAAGCTTACATCCCAGTGTTTCCAAGACTACTCGAATTGCTGTTGGCATTATCTAGATTATATCAATTACCAAACAGGCTTTCTAAGGGGCATTGTCGATCACATCCTTGGCGTCCTTTTCCGGTCTGGTGGTTTTGGCAATGATAGATTGATCTTTGATATTTATCCAACATGATACCTTGCTTGCATAGCAACAATAGTTCCTGCGGGCACTACTACAAGCAATTGAACTATTCTTCTTATACCATTTTTGATGTATAATATCGCACATTGAAACAGGGCACTTGGTGCTCACTATAGTTGACAGGTGGAAAAGAATACTATGAAAAAAGTAGCTTTACTCTTGGGCGTTGTTCTGGTTTTTTCCATGTTATCAGGTTGTAAGTTGTCACGTGCTTCCATTGACACAGACACATTTAAGACAAATGCCGAAGCAGCTGGCTATACCGTATTTGATACTACCAACTATTACCCTGATGACATAGTCGGTATTTGCCAGATTGCCACAAAGGGCTCTGACTACATTGAATACCAGATCGAATTTGTGCTCGTTCCCACAGTAGAACAGGCAAAAGTCATCTACCAAGAAATATACTCCGAATATGAGTCAAGAAAAGGCATGAGCTCTTCATATTCGTCAGCCTCTTTGGGAAACTATGCGTACTATCGTCTTACAACGAACGGAAAATACTACGTCGTATCTCGCACTGCCAACACTTTCCTTTACGTTGAGGCTTCAGTTGAGTATAAAAGCGAAATAGCAGATTTTATTAGTAGTATTGGATACTAGGCAATCTTAAGGATTTGCCAAGACCACTTCCTCCTGTGATTGTTAGGTTTTCCAACCCTACAGATTAACTCACGGCCACTCGTTATCAATGCCTGAAAGTCCTAACAATATTTTTCGAGCCCCGCGGACACCATCCGCGATGGCTACGGCTGGGGCAGACGTTGTGTTTTCAACACCCGCAGTCATATCAGAATTTGCGTTATCAAAATAATCACCATAATTATTGTTTTTCCCACGCCGTTGTGTCATTACCGTTAGACCATCCGTGAGAATAACCACCGCCATAGTCAGGCGGTATGATACTGTAATGGAAATTTAACAC
>Ga0123356_10007240_pt1 | contig 11091 bp, 7 predicted proteins | sample TergutEmb28metaG_2_FD_92546 | JGI IMG/M metagenome (GOLD analysis project Ga0123356, IMG submission 92546) | Embiratermes neotenicus P3 segment gut microbial communities from Petit-Saut dam, French Guiana - Emb289 P3 | ecosystem: Host-associated > Arthropoda: Insects > Digestive system > Gut ... | reverse complement strand
TGTTGAGTTTGAGGCTTTCAAGACTGTCGGTCTCTACAGTGCCGGTGTGGTTGCAATATCACTCATGTACTTTGCTTTTGTACATAGAGATAAGTTAAAGAACAATGCTGATTTCGTACGTTTGGCATATTTGTTTGCAGTGGCACTTCCGTTTGTTTTACCACAGATGCACGACCGGTTCTTCTTTATGGCAGATGTTCTTGCTCTTTGTGTTTTCCTGTTTGACAGCCGCAGATGGTATGTTCCCATGGTTACTATCTTCTGCTCGTTTATTACATATGCATGGTTCCTGTTTGACTGGATAACTGTCTTCGACTACAGGCTTGCCGCTCTGGCTCTGCTTTGTGTGATAATAGTTGTAACTCGCGATTTGGTGATATCTGTACGAGGTGGATTGGGAGTGACTTCATGATATTACAAAAACCAATGCAGAGAACAGATTTTTCTAATTGTACTCACAAGAATTTTGGTGAGTATATGGTTAAGCTTGTTGTTGATTTGGATAGGGAAATCTTAGCTTACGATGCTGAGTGGCACGCAGACTTAGAAACTGAACTGCTTGCAAATAATTCTATTCAAAAAAACCTGTGGGGATTTAATTACTATCCCGATAAAGATGAGCTGGAATATAACTCACTAATTAATATTCGCCCGATAGAAAATAAATCCTCAGACATTTTGGACGAAGAAATTTGCAAAAGTGTTGAACGCATTTTTCGAAAGTGGGTTCATGATGAGTAGTCTTTCTGTTGGTAACATTGCTGTTGAAGCACAAAGAGCAGTCCGTTTGAACTCTCAAGCTTATGGTGACAGGGTATTGTGTTTAATCGATGAATACATCGCTGAAAACAATCTATCATTTGGTGCTATGAAGGAACTGCTTCGTTTTCGTGAAATTTTAAGTGCATACTTTTATGATAACAATGACGATTATCTCATCTCTGCTCTAAATATCATGATGCTCTTTGCTTTCAAAGAACGGCATTAACTCCAAAAAACGTAGTAAAATCCCCAAGTGTCAGCATGACACTTTGTGGACATTTTGTCCACATGGGAAAAAGTTTCAAGTAGTCATAATGTAATGACAACTTGAAACTTTTTTGTGGGAGGTAGTGGATTTGAACCACTGAAGTCACTGACAACAGATTTACAGTCTGCCCCCTTTGGCCGCTTGGGTAACCTCCCACATGTCTCGCTTGCGAGACTGTGTGAAAAACACATAGTGTTTTTTCTATGCCGCCCCCCGTGAGGCGGCATTTATGAGCTTGTGGAGGGATTCGAACCCCCGACCTGATGATTACAAATCAACTGCTCTGGCCAACTGAGCTACACAAGCATTTTAATGCGAAAGAAATCATAACAAAGACATTGCCTTTTGTCAATATATTTCATATGTTATAATGATATACATCTGGATTGCCACGCCGCAAGCGGCTCGCAATGACAGCATAGTCTCGCTACGCAAGCCATTATGGAAAACGCGCAGCGTTTTTCATGCTCATTCATAAACTGTATACCTATTTCTGCCGTTTTCTTTTGATTCATAAAGCGCTTCGTCTGCCATTTTTACAAAATCATTCCAGGTTTGCCCTTCCAAACACTCCTGTGATACCACACCGATAGAAATTGTGACAATACCGCCACCATTTTTTTCGTGCGGTATATTTAAGTCCATTACGGCTTTTAATATACCCTCTGCTACTAAAACTGCACCGGCCTCATCTGTATTCGGCAGTGCCGCGATAAACTCTTCACCGCCGTATCTTGCAACAAAATCCCCATCTCTTTTGACAACACTTTCCAAAGCTCCCGCAACCTGTTTCAGACAGTCATCACCTGCAGAGTGACCATATGTGTCATTATATTTCTTAAAGTTGTCTATATCCATCATTAAAAGGCTAAGTCTTGAGTTTGCACGTGATAGTGTTGATATCACCTGCTTTAACGATTCTTCCATATATCGTCTGTTATAAATACCCGTCAGTGCATCAAAGTGACCGACTATAAACAGTTCATGTATGGTATTGGAAACAAGCCCAAGCTCATCATCACGTTCTAAGCCATAAATATTCTTATCACGCCTGCCTTTCATTGAAACAAGGCTGTCAACAAGAAGTCTGAGAGGATTAAATATGAGCCTGCGCAATTCACTGTTTGACGTAAACACAAAAAGGATAAACAGCGCAGTTATAATAATAAACGGAGGTAGGAGCCTTGTTGTTGCAAATAACGAAGTCGAATCAAAAAGTTTAATAACCGTCCAGTCTGTCAAACCTACCGGTGTTATCGTTGCATAGTGATACTGACTGTGCTGCAGTTTAAATATTTGGGATTCTACTTTAAATTCATCAAAATACCCGTCTATGGATGCAAGATGTCCATCTATTTGTGCCAAAAAGCTCAAATCTGTAAATTCATCTCTAACATTGCGGTCAAAGCCGTAGAGCAAAAAGTCCGCACCATCAATAAATTCGCTGTCTACATGAATATTGCCGTATTTGTCAATCAGAAAAACACGTGTATTGTTATCTCTGTATTGTGAAATGGTATGTTCCGTTAGGCTTGACATATCCATATCGGTAGAGAGCGCACCGATAAAATCACCGTTTTCATTTTGTACTTTAAAGTTTAACCACACAGCTCTGTTGTCATTATAAATATCCACATCCAGGAAATAGTCTTCCGGCTGCTCCATTAGTTCAAAATACCATTTGTCGAGATTATTATCACGACTGATAGCCAGCGGCTCACTTATACCTTGAGACTTTTCACCTCCGGTAACGGCAAAACCCTGCCTCGACTCTTCTATAACTATAAACAGATTATTATTATACAAAACATCAATGGACTTAAATAATTCATCGAGACCCCTCTCTCTGAGCTGCGGGTCGTCTTCATTTTCAAACCAGTCAATAACTGCTCCCGATTTGACCGTAGTTTCCAAAACACTGATTTCCTTACTTAGGTATACTTTTAGCGTATTTGCAGTGTTAATCGAGTTGTAAATAGCGTAATCTTCGGATATATCATCAATTGCACTGTCGAGTGTCAAAAACAATCCCACAACCATGATAATAAACACAGTACCAAACTGCGCAATGCTGATAAGAAAGAAGCGCACCGACAGGCTGTGTTTTTCATCCGATGAAGTAATGTTTCTGATATACATAACGAGCGCAGCTACAATAAACCCTATTCCAATAAGAGAAGTTCCGTAGTAAAAAACCTGCAAGATACCAAACAAAACAGGCAGTATGGGAAAGAGATATAAAAACACATCGGTATTTTTATTAGCTTCTTCACGCTTATTATTTGATTTTAATAAAAGCAGTATATAAGTTGCCAGGACATAAATAAGTGCAATCGCAAATGTTATCCAGAAAAAATCCCCTCGTAAATACTTATTACCCTCGTCTATGATAAAAAGCAGATTTGTTCCCGGCGTCAGGAAAACCGCAACTGCGTTCAGGATGACAGGTACAAAATAAATAAATATAAGTTTCTTTGAAATTTTATCATTCTTGTTTACACAATAATTACAGTACAGAAAGTATATAAATCCGATAAATGGTAATGTTAAATAGTGCAGCATAGATAGTGCATAGTTGATTGTTAGTGCTCCGGCAAACTGCTGAGCATCTATCAGATCCATCCCTGCATCAAAGAGTAAATATAATATGATTACTATTTGGAATATTCTGAATGATTTTTGCTCACGGGTTATTTCCTTCCCTGCTTTACTCATGTAAGTATACATAAGTGCGAGAATGACTATTCCTATTAAGTTAATCGCCACCCATAACAAATTAATCATGAAGGTATTGTATCATACCTTTACGTTTTTGCATATATATGGTATAATATGCTAGTGGCATAAGGACTATTATTCCGCCGTGCTACGCATCGGAACCAACCCGACGCCTCCGCACGCCGAAACAACAGTCCTTATACCACATAAAATATTTTACTCCACTAAGCGAAAGGCAAAGGCATTTTAAATGATTGGTAATCTCTTTTCAAAAGTATTTGGCACGTATAATGAGCGTGAGTTAAAAACCCTTATGCCGATTATAAACAGCATAGAGGCTCTCGAGGATGAATACCGGGAGCTGTCCGATGATGATTTGAAGAAAAAAACCATCGAGTTTAAGTGGCGTCTCGAAAAGGGTGAAACTCTCGACGATATTTTGCCCGAGGCTTTTGCGGCTGTACGTGAGGCTTCAGACCGTGTTCTCGGAATGAGACCTTTCCATGTTCAGCTTATCGGCGGTCTTGTGCTTCATCAAGGACGTATTTCCGAGATGAAGACCGGTGAGGGTAAGACACTCGTTGCAGTCATGCCTGCATATCTGAACGCACTTACCGGCGAAGGTGTTCACATTGTAACAGTTAATGACTACCTCGCCAAACGCGACAGCGAATGGATGGGTAAGGTTCACCGCTTTATGGGTCTTTCCGTCGGTCTTATAGTTCACGGTCTGGATAACAACACCAGACGCGAATCATATGCAGCCGACATCACATACGGTACCAACAATGAGTTCGGCTTCGATTATCTGCGTGACAATATGGCTTTATATAAGCGTGAAATGGTTCAACGCGGGCACATTTTTGCCATTGTTGACGAGGTTGACTCAATTCTCGTTGACGAAGCGCGTACTCCCCTCATCATATCCGGTCAGGGAGCAGAGTCCAACGAGCTTTATACAAAAGTTAACGATTTTGTTTCACGTCTCAAGAAAACAGTGTTTGTATCTGTTGATGACAAAGCGCAAGAGGATGAAGAGGTCGTATCGGACTATGTAGTCGATGAAAAAGCAAAAACTGCAACACTCACTGCACAAGGTATTAAAAAAGCCGAGAAGCATTTTAGTCTTGAAAATCTATCAGACCTGGAAAACAGTACACTTTCGCACCACATTAACCAGGCACTTAAAGCCTATGGCACTATGCAGCGCGATGTTGATTACGTTGTTAAGGATGGCGAGGTTATAATTGTCGACGAGTTTACAGGCCGCCTTATGATTGGCAGACGTTACTCAGAAGGGCTTCATCAGGCAATAGAAGCAAAAGAACGTGTTGAGGTTGCCAGAGAGAGTAAAACACTTGCAACTATCACCTTCCAAAACTATTTCCGCCTGTATGAAAAGCTCTCGGGTATGACCGGTACAGCGCTCACAGAGGCCGAAGAATTCGGAGCGATATATAAGCTTGATATTATAGAAGTGCCGACTAATAAACCACTGGTACGTATCGACAATCCCGATGTTATCTACAAAAACGATAATGGAAAATATAAAGCGATAATAGACCAGATAGAAACTTGCCACAAAAAGGGACAGCCTGTCCTTGTTGGTACCATTTCTATCGAAAGAAGTGAGCTACTCGCCTCTCTTCTCAAAAAACGCGGAGTTCCGCACAATGTTCTCAACGCAAAGCATCACGAAAAAGAAGCCGAAATTGTCGCGCAGGCAGGAAAAGTCGGCGCTGTTACAATAGCTACCAACATGGCAGGCCGCGGAACAGACATTGTTCTCGGAGGTAATCCCGAATATCTTGCCAAAAACGATATGAAAAGAGCCGGTTATTCGGAAGAAGTTATCAGCGAAGCAACAGGTTTCGCCGAAACAACAAATGAGGAAATTATAGTAGCACGCAAGCTGTTTTCCGATAGACTTGCAACACACCGCAGTATCACTGCTGTTGAAGCCGATAAAGTCAGAGAAGCAGGCGGATTGTTTATACTCGGCACAGAAAGACACGAAGCAAGACGTATTGACAATCAGCTTCGCGGACGTGCAGGTCGTCAGGGTGACCCCGGAGAAACAAGATTTTACATCGCTTTGACCGATGATATCATGCGTCTTTTCGGCTCTGAGCGGATTATGGGTATGATGGAAGCATTGGGACTTGAGGAAGACATGCCTATTGAGCGTAAAATGCTCTCAAATGCTATCGAGTCTGCACAGCGCAGAGTTGAAAGCCGTAACTTCCAGGTTCGTAAAACTATCCTTGAATATGACGATGTCATGAATAAGCAGCGTACTATCGTTTACGATCAAAGACGCAAGGTGCTTGACGGTGAAGATATTACAGGAAATATTCAAACTATGATTGTCGAAGCCATAGAAACGACAGTTAATGCCGGTTTTGAAGAGCGCACACATATCGATGACAACATGCTTCTTTCCGAGATTTTAAAACCACTCGAAAATCTCTTTTTACAAAAAGGTGATGTTAAACTGCCAAGAGACGGTCTTGAAAAAGATCAGCTTGAAGAGCTGTTGATAGAGAAAGCAACGTCTCTTTATGCCGCAAGAGAAAGAGATTTTGGTCTGCAAACCGGTACGGATATTCCTGTCATGCGTGAGCTCGAGCGTGTGGTTATGCTTCGTGTTGTTGACGAATTTTGGATGGATCATATAGATGCAATGGAAAGTCTTCGTGACAGTGTACGTTTGCGTGCTTATGCACAAAAGAATCCTGTCGAAGAATATAAGCGTGAAGGCTTTGACATGTTTGAAGAAATGATTGGCGGTATTAAGGAAGAAGTCGTCAGGCGTGTTTTTACTGCCCGTATCAGAACAACCGATTCTTTGGAGAGACGTGGTGTAGCAAGGAATTTCAGAGAGGCCGGTGGTGATGGTGCCATGCAGGCTTTTGGGAATAGTGATGGTAGTAGAGGAAGCACTGCCGGCAGACACTCTGTTAAAAGTGCACAGAAAATCGGCCGTAACGATCCTTGCCCTTGCGGCAAAAAACGTCCGAATGACTTACCTATGAAGTTTAAAGATTGTTGTGGCAGGGGAAATTGAACGTATTACAAGAAATGTTTGGCTTCGTCATCACGAGCCACGCAAGTGGCGTGGTGATTCAGACATAATGTTACAGTAGATGATGCAAAATACCGGATTGCCACGTCACCACTTCGTGGTTCCTCGCAATGACGGATGATGAGATTTCATTATGATTAAAATAATATTACTAAAAATTATATTACTCTTACTTTCAGTTCTGATGCTGGTGGGGTGTTGGCTTCCCAATATGCCTGTTTATGTGCCACCTGTTACACCTCCGCCCATTGAGTTTGAAGCACCTCCCGAAAACGTCGATCAGCCTGCTACTGTCACAACCCCTGCACATGGCAGGTTCACACTCAGATACGAGCCTGCAAACTCCTTAAACCCCATTACCGCTCTCAACAGAGATAATATAGGCATCACATCGCTCATGTACGAAAGCCTCTTTATTCTAAACGCAGATCTGGTCGCTTCTCCAATTTTGTGTGAAAGCTGGAATACCGACGATTTTATAACCTTCACTTTTACAATATATGATAATATTGCTATGCACGATGGTTCTTTTTTAACAGCAGAGGATGTAGTATACTCTATAAGGCAAGCCCGAATCAGAGGCAGGCACAGAAATAAGCTTCAGGGCATCTCATCTGTCACTTCTGACGGAGAGCTAACGGTTACAATTACACTTCATTCACCAAATGCACGTTTTGAACGTTTACTCGATATCCCCATAATTAAATATGATACAATTGAAAGCTCACTTCCCCCCGGAACGGGTCCGTACATTTTTCCTTTCCCCGACGATTTAAGACTTACACGCTTTGTCTCACACCGTGACTATACAGAAATGCCGCTTAATACTATATTCCTGCGGGTAGCAAGTGACAGTGAGCTCACCGAGCTGTTTAACCAGGGCAATCTCAGTCTTATTTGGGACGACCCAACAAGTGCTTATGATATAAGGCTTAACAGAGACCACGAACCCAGGTATTATAATACCTCTTCCCTGCAGTATTTGGGATTTAACGCAAACTCTTATGTTCTGAGAAATCACGATGTTCGCCGGGCTATAGGTTGTGGTGTAGAACGCAGTTATATAGTTGACTCAATAATGAATGTACCCAGACCCGGTCAAACAATTGCCGCTCCTGTTGCTATTTCGCCTGCTTTTGATATGTATGATGTCGAATGGGAATTTCGCGCTTTAGCCCCGCGCACCGAAATGGCTGCACTTCTTGAGCGCGCAGGAATAATGGATTGGGACGAAGACGGACTGCTTGAAATGGCAGATGGATTTGGCGGTCCCGGTTACAAGTTCACATTGGACTTTTTGGTTAATATCGAAAATTCATATAAGGTTGCAGCAACAGAGCATATAGCTGCAAGTCTCCGAGAGGTCGGTTTTGATATTAATGTACGTGTTCTTCCATGGACAGCGTTTATAAAAGCTTTGGAGGACGGAAATTTCGACATGTACTATGGCGAGGTTCTGCTCGGTGCCGATTTTGATATGTCTGCGTTACTTTTACCCGAAAGCAGCTCCCTAAACTACGGCAGAACAGCTAATACCGGTTACACACGTGTCATCCGTGACTTCCTCGCCGCAAGCACTCAGGAAGAAGTAAGTATTGCAGGTAAAGAACTTTGTGATGAGATTCGTATAACTGCTCCGTTTATACCGATTCTGTATAAGCGCCACGCAATTTATACACCCTTAGGTGTTGTATCGAGTGCTCCGGCAGATCAATCAGGTGTTTCTCCGAGTCAGTCGGGTGTTTTCAATAATTTTCAAAAGTGGGCTATCGACTTAGAAATGTTGACATAGTCTTTTTGACCTCCGGTCAAAAAGCCATTAGGAAAAATCAATATGTGTTTGCAAAACACATTGCGTATTATGATTTTTCACATATAATAAATAATATAGGAGGGCGTTAAAATGACGGATAAAAGGTTACTTGAAATGGCTGCGGAGGTTATGGAAAACTCGTATGCACCCTATTCGCTTACAAAGATTGGAGCTACGGTAGAATGTAGTAATGGTGCTGTTTTCACGGGTTGTGTTGTAGAAAACGTTGCCATCGGTTCTACAATCTGCGCCGAAGCTGCGGCAATTGCGGCAGCGATTTCAGCGGGTCATCGCTCATTTAAGCGTGTTGCAATTATTTCCGAGGGTGATGTATATCGTCTGCCCTGCGGTAACTGCCGTCAACTACTGGTAGAATTTTCACCGGATGTTGAGGTTCTTTGCGCTCGTGCTTCCGACGGACGTTTCGTCAGTTATCCTTTGGCTTCACTGCTCCCTCTTCCACTTGTAGCAGGTAACGAGTAATTTTGATAATGAATTGTCTATTTTAAGTGCATTTTTTACCATATTGTAACTATTTATGTCTTTACTCTTTGTGTTTTTTTGCTATAATATCATTGTAATTTAATGGAGGTTTTTCAGTTTGGATGGTTACACAAGAAAATTTGATGTAGTTAGCGGCGAAAATAACACCCGCGAAATTCTTTCGGTGGTGTATGATTCTCTGCGTCAAAAAGGTTATAACCCTGTCAATCAAATTGTCGGATACATCCTTTCGGAAGACCCCACTTATGTTACCAATTTTAATAATGCCCGCGCACTTATTTGCAGACTCGACAGAGACGAGCTTCTTCAAGAACTTGTTTCTTACTATCTTAACAAGGATTAGGTATTTTCCATGGGTTTTAGTGATATAATTCAAAAAGCAAATATGGCAAAGGACAAGCTTTTGCAAAAATTCAGTCACAGGACTGAATTTAGAAGTATATTGGGTGATATCAGCGGTATCTTGGATCCTCAGGACATGGAAGTCATCGTTGTTCGCGGGAAAAACTGTGATATAGTCTATACCAATGCAAGAGCCGAAGAGCGTCTTATAGATGAAGAAGGCACGGAGTTCACATGCCGGGCAGTTTACTCCAAGCATTTCCCGGGATTGTGCGAGAATTGTCCTTATGGCGGCAAAACAGATGTAGCAGACGGTATTCCTTTCGAAATCGAAGATAAAAACGGTCGTTTGTTTGTCGTAAGACGCAATACGCTTAATTGGGCAGACGGAAAGCCCGCCACCATCTTTATGATGCGTGATGTAACGCCCGAGAAGGAAGCTAACGACAGGTTATACATGCTCGCTTACGTTGACCAGCTAACAGGTGTGCCAAACCGTCAAAAACTCAAGGAAGATTTTGCTGCTGTTGAAGACAAAATCGTTAATTTTGAATTATCCGGTATAGTTGCACTTTTCGACCTTGACCATTTCAAAACTGTAAACGACACTTATGGTCATAACACCGGAGATGTCGTTTTGCGCCGTTTGACAGAACACCTGCAGGAAAACCCCGATTTTAACGGTAAGTTGTACCGCCTCGGCGGGGACGAGTTTATCATATTTATGTCCAATCCTGCTTCCAGGTTCGAGACACTCGAAGAACTACAAGCTCACTATGTAAACATTCTATCGGGAGCACTACGTGCATATACCCTGCCCAATATTGATGTTAAGTGCACACTGAGCATCGGTGTTTCATGTTTCCCGAAGCATGGCGCTACCCTTTCGGATTTGTTGCGTAAAGCCGATATCGCTTTATACCAGGCAAAAGAAGCAGGCCGCAACCAAATCCTGCTCTTTGAAGATCATTATGACAAAGCTCAAAAGTTCAAGGATATGTATATTAACATTCAACCTGTACTTCTTAGTGCCGGAAAAACTTTTGGTTATGAGCTTATCGACCGCAGTCAGAGCGATGATGATGACGAGGAAGGCACAATTACTTTGAGCGAATTTAACCGTACACTCGATGCACTCGGTCTTGGTGATTTAGAAAACAATCTTCATTATTTTATAACATACTCAAAGCAGCTACTCAGTCCGACTGTGCTGCGCAACCTCCCGAGAGAAAAGTTTATCGTGCAGATGACTCTTCCCGGCAAGACTTCAAAAACAAGTATCCAGCAAGACATTAAGCTATATAATGAACTGCGTGACAATGGTTATAAGCTTGCACTTATCGGTCTTGACAGCGGAACTCCTGTCACAGAGCTTCTCTCTATAGCCGATTATTGCAAATTTACTTCTTCCGATAAAAATCTTGTCAGGCAAAAAATCTTGATTGCAAAAAATCAAAGAGTCAGATTCATTGCCACGAACATAGATTCAATGGATGATTATCAAGCAGCAAAAGATTCCGGTTTCCACATGTTCCAGGGTTTTTATTTCAACACCAATACCCCCGTTGTCGGACGTAAGACTAAAGAAGTCAGCCCGCT
>Ga0123356_10007239_pt1 | contig 11092 bp, 11 predicted proteins | sample TergutEmb28metaG_2_FD_92546 | JGI IMG/M metagenome (GOLD analysis project Ga0123356, IMG submission 92546) | Embiratermes neotenicus P3 segment gut microbial communities from Petit-Saut dam, French Guiana - Emb289 P3 | ecosystem: Host-associated > Arthropoda: Insects > Digestive system > Gut ... | reverse complement strand
TATTTTTACGGCTGCGGCTCGGTTGGGATAACAATGGCAGACTGCACCACGGCGCTTATCAGGGATACGATAATCACAGATTGTTCACGGGCAGCCCTGATAATTGATGAAAGTAATGCTATTGAATTTTTAAATTGCAAATTCATAGATAACCGGGCATATCAGTACGTCATTTGCATTTTGGACTCCCTCGTTAGATTTAATCACTGTGAAATCAGCGGCAATAAGTTCCTTGCAGGAAGTGTTATAGAGATAGACTACTTTGGCGGCAATAGCAATGTGGAGTTTTTTGGATGCTACATCCGTGATAATGCACCGGTTTTTTACCCCGGTTTTGACATAGGAAATATATTCCAAACCGTGTCAGAAAGTAATAGAATATATAGAGGTATTCCATACATCGGGATCATATCTTCTGTGATCGAACTGGGAGAGTTCAGTTTACTCTGGAATGATAACGAAGTTTCTGACCTCGGAGGTAACGTATTGCAATAATAGAAATGAGAAACTGCACAGGGAGACGGATCAACCAAAAACGCCGTCTCCCTGTGTTTAATTTTCCCTTTATTTATTCCTTGATATCGTGTATAGTAGTAAAAGCGAAGCATTAATGGAATGAGGTTCTTAATAATGGAAGACGAAAACAAAATCGACGAAGAAGAGAAAGCCGCGGAAGAAGAAGCCGGAAAAGCGCGCATGGAGCTGTATGACTGGCTGCAATGCGTTGTTTCAGCTATTATCTGCGGAGTTCTCATATTCGTATTTATAGGAAGGACGATCGGCGTTGACGGGCGCTCTATGCAGCAAACGCTGCAGCATAATGACAGAGTGGTGATGTCAAATCTTTTCTATACACCGGATAACGACGATATAGTGGTATTCAAATCGCCGGCTGAGAGGTTCAACGGTGTTCCGCTTGTTAAGCGAATCATTGCAATAGAAGGTCAAACGATAGATATCAACTTTGAAACAGGAGAGGTATTTGTCGACGGTGTGGTACGTTATGAGCCGTATATAAACGCACAGACCAGCAACAGAGACGATTTTAAAGGTCCGCTCACGATTCCGGAAGGTTTTGTCTTTGTGATGGGCGACAACAGGAACAACTCAAAAGACAGCCGTGACAATGAGGTCGGTCTGATCGATACGCGGTATATACTTGGGAAAGTACTTTTTATCCTGATACCGGGTGAGGATGATTACGGTCGGCGAAACTGGAGCCGTTTCGGTTTTACTGGATAACTATATGAACATTCAATGGTACCCGGGGCATATGACCAAAGCCCGAAGGATGATCACGGACAACATCAAGTTAATCGATGCGGTCTGTGAGGTAATAGACGCCCGAATACCTTTTTCGAGCCGGAATCCGGATCTCGACGAAATGACAGGGAGCAAACCGCGCCTGATCATCCTGAACAGGGTAGATCAGGCTGATCCCGCTTTGACAAAAAAATGGGTCGGCACACTAAAAACGAGCGGAGCCGCTGTAATCGAGACGGACAGTAAAAATGGAAAGGGCGTAAATCTTTTCCCTGAAGCGGTCCGTGTTCTTCTCGCGGATAAACTGGAGAAATATGCTTTAAAAGGGCAGTCCGGCAGGCAGCTTCGTGTAATGGTCGCAGGTATACCGAATGTCGGGAAATCATCCTTTATCAATAAAGCCGCAAGGCGCAAAGCCGCGATGACGTCAGACAAACCGGGCGTTACAAGAGGGAAGCAGTGGATCAGCATCGACAGTAAGCTGGAGTTACTTGACACTCCGGGTGTATTATGGCCAAGATTCGAGGATCAAACCGTTGCTGAGAACCTGGCGTTCACAGGCGCGATACGCGACACGATCATGGATATCGAAACTCTGGGCGCTACCCTTATGTCACGGCTTAAGGAGTTTTATCCTGAGCGTATAAATGAGCGTTATAAAGTTGACATGACTTTGGACATAAGCGGTTTAGATATGCTTTCACTTGCCGCGAGGAAACGCGGTTTTCTCATTCCCGGAGGCGAGGTGGATCTGGAACGAATGGCAACCATACTGTTGGATGAGTTCCGCGGAGGCAAGCTGGGCAGGATCACTCTGGAGAAACCAACCGATGTGGAGTATTGAGAGAGAACTTGTTAAAGAAGGATATAACTGTATTTGCGGGGTGGATGAAGCGGGCAGGGGACCGCTTGCGGGACCTGTGTTTGCGGCGGCAGTGATTTTACCGCATCTTGTCATTATACCGGAACTGAATGATTCCAAAAAGCTCAATGAGAAGAAACGCAGTGAGTTATTTAATGAGATAACGAAACAAGCTGTCGCTTTTTCAGTTGCTTATGCGGATCACAGTGAGATAGACGAGCTGAACATACTTAACGCTACATATCTGGCAATGAACCGCGCTATTATCAAACTTAAAGCAAAACCGGATATCACGCTCATTGACGGTAACCGGAATTCCGGTATCAACTGCAACAGCATATGTATTATCGGCGGAGACGGGAAATCAGCTAATATTGCGGCTGCTTCGATCCTTGCAAAGGTCAGCAGAGACCGTTATATGGCAGATATAGCGAAACAGTACCCGCAGTACGCTTTTGAGCGGCACAAGGGTTATGGAACCAGGTTACATTATGAGCGGCTGAACGAGCACGGACCTTCAGAAATACACCGTGTGTCATTCCTGGAAAAATGGGCGTTAAGATTTCCCGTTAAATGAAAGGAAAAGCATTTACATGGACGCTAAGCAACGCGGCAGGTGGGGTGAGGAGCTGGCGCTTGAGTATTTGAAAAATCTGGAATATTCTGCGGTAGCCGCAGGATTCCGGTCGCGTTTCGGAGAGATAGACTTAATAGTAGCAAATAAGGAATTCCTTGTATTCGTTGAGGTTAAACTGCGAAAAAACGCAAACTTCGCTGCGGCGCGTGAGTATGTGAGCAAGACAAAGCAAAGGAAAATAATAACTACTGCTAAATACTGGCTTGCGGTACGTCCGACAAAGCTCCAGCCGCGATTTGATGTAATAGAGATTTACGCAAAGGACGGGGAGAAAACAACAGAACCGGAGATAAATCACATAGAAAACGCATTCAGTGTATGACGGAGGAACACAGCCTGATGTTATATCAAAGCACCAGAAACGGAACAGATCTGATATCCGGGGCGGAAGCTATAGTCCGCGGGATTTCGGAAGACGGCGGATTATTTGTACCGCAGTCTTTTCCGGTTCTTACTGATGATATGATAAATCTGCTTACAAAAAAAACGTATAGTGAACGAGCGGCATATATTATGAGCTTGTTCTTGAATGATTTCTCATCAACTGAACTGACGGAATTTTGTGAAGAAGCTTACAGGGAACCCGGTTTTACACACAGTTCAACCGCGCCGCTGCATAAATTGGATAAAATAACACATTTTCTTGAGTTGTGGCACGGTCCGACTTGCGCTTTTAAAGATATGGCACTGCAGGTGATGCCGCGCGTATTAACGGCGTCCCTGCATAAAGCGGGAGAGGCACGCGATGTCTGTATCCTGGTCGCAACCTCGGGTGACACGGGAAAAGCGGCACTTGAAGGATTTCGCGATGTGCCGGGTACAAAAATAATAGTATTTTATCCGCGCGACGGTGTGTCTGATGTACAGGAATTGCAAATGACATCGCAGGCGGGAGAGAACGTATATGTCATTTCTGTAGAAGGTAATTTCGACGATGCGCAAACCGGAGTAAAGGCTATATTTTCAAACAAGGAACTGAGCACGGTATTAAACGAAAAAAGAATATTTCTATCGTCGGCAAATTCGATAAACTGGGGAAGACTCGTACCTCAGATAGTTTATTATGTTTCGGCTTATTGCGACTTATTGAACTGCGGAGATATAGAGCCCGGGGAAAAAATCAATTTCTGCGTACCAACCGGTAATTTCGGAAACATACTTGCCGCCTACTACTCTGAGCTTATGGGGCTGCGTATAAACAAGCTCATATGCGCTTCAAACCGAAACGATGTGTTGACGCAGTTCATAAAAACCGGCGTGTATGATAAAAACCGGCCTTTCTACACGACCGTCTCGCCTTCAATGGATATCCTCGTTTCAAGTAATCTGGAAAGATTATTGTTTGAGTTATCAGGGAAAAACGGCGGAGCTGTTTCGGCATACATGTCTGCACTGGCAGATGAAGGCAGGTATATTGTTCCGGGAGCCGTGCAAAGTGAAATAAATCGTATATTCGCGTGCGGTCACTGCTCCGAAACGGATACTATGGCAACGATCGGTGATACATTCAAACATCACGGATACCTGATAGATACACATACAGCGGTTGCGTACAAGGTTCTGGATGATTACAGGGAAACCACGGGTGATAATACGCTTTCTGTCGTTGTTTCGACAGCAAGCCCGTTTAAGTTTTGCGACAGCGTTATCACAGCGCTTGGACAGCCGCATTCCGGCGGGGGAGTCGCTCTTATCGACAGATTGGCAGAGATTACCGGGACTGCAGTACCGGCACCGCTTGCCGCACTTAAGGATCAGACGCCGCGCTTTACAGAATCAGTGCCGGTAGAGGGGATGGAAGCGGCGGTACGTTGGTTTCTTGGAGGAGAATGACGTTGGCTCTTTATACGATCGGGGATTTGCATCTTTCACTCGGGTCAGACAAACCGATGGATGTGTTCGGAGGAGGCTGGATCAACTATCTGGACAAGATAAAAGCGGGATTTGAACAGCTCAAACCAGACGACGTCTGTGTACTGTGCGGCGATATCTCTTGGGGGATGTCACTGCAGGAAAGCCTTGACGACTTTCTTTTTATAGACAGGATGCCGGGAAAAAAGATAGTGTTAAAAGGTAACCATGATTACTGGTGGGCGACCGTGGCAAAGACAAAGAACTTTTTTGAGGCAAATGGCATAAACAATATTGAGATCCTCAATAATAATTGTTTTTTTTACGAAGGCACCGCGATTTGCGGCACACGCGGATGGTTGTCGGATGACGAGCTGAGTATAGAGCAGAACGTAAAAATCATGGCTCGTGAAACGATGCGGCTGCGCGCGTCGTTTCACGCCGCTAAGGATGCGGCAGAAAAGCTGTGCTTTTTTCATTACCCGCCGCGTTTTAAAAACACCGCATGCAGGGACATCATTTCCGTAATGGATGAGTACGGAGTAAAGCGTTGCTGGTATGGACATCTTCACGGAGACGGACACCGTCATGCGATATGCGGAGAGGTAGAAGGTATCGAATATAATCTGGTCTCGGCGGACTTTTTGGACTTCATTCCGCAAAGGGTGATTTAACGAAGATAAAAATTAATAAAAAGACTCCGGAATTTCAAGAATAATCCTTGCATATCTGAGTACAGCATTGTATAATTATTCGCGTAATAATCCTGCAATTTCAAACAAAGAGGAGGAAGCCTATGTTTTGTCAAAGTTGTGGTTCAAAACTCAACGATGGAGCTGCGTTTTGCGCCGGATGCGGAGCTAGAGCCGGCGGAGGGGCACCTCAAGCACCGCAAGCACCCCAAGCACCTCAGACGGTTTCAACAGCGCCGCAGTCAACCATCATGGTAAGGGATTTCCGATGTAACGGTTGTGGATCGCCGTTGAAGATTCCCGCCAACTCGCGGGCGCCGGTCACCTGCCCGCATTGTAAGAAACAATGTATTATTGAAGGATTGTATAAAAACGCGGAGATGGCTGCAAAAGAGAACATCAACAGCGGTATGTCTTTAACTGCAGAGGCGTCCACACTCCATCGCGCGATCGTAAACTCATTCTGTAACTCTCAGTACATCCCGCTGGATGTATTTGAGAAGTCGGAAGTAATTGCCGAGGAAAGGTATTATATACCCGGCTTTTGCTTTGACTGTAATGCAACGACATCGTTTAACTATGAAGTCGGTGTAGAAAAACAACAGACATATAACCGTAACAGGGGAGACTACAGCGAAGACGTGACAAAGTATCACACAGAGTGGCAGCCTCAGAGCAGCACAGCGTCAGTGACCCATACGCTCTTCTCTTCCGCGAACAGAGAGTTTGGTTCATATGTCAACCGGTTTTATCGTGATCACGACCCGATCGACCTGTCCGACTACGATTACCTGGAATTTCCTTCCGACTTAATGACTGCCGACAGCAACCTGCCCGCTTCGTCATCATTTGCCGAGTATGTAAAGCCTGTCATCGACGACATGCTGTACGATCAGGCAGCAAATAGTATCCAAAGACTAAATTACCGCAACCTGATGATGGGCGGAAGCAACATCCAGAAGTCCGATAATCCCAAACGTGTATTTTTCGGTATGTACCGTGTAGCATATACATACAACGGAGAAGAATACTCCACGTGGGCTAACAACGACGGATCGCTCATAATATACGACGATACGCCGGTCGATGAAGCCCGCCAGGCGGAGATGTTACGCAAACAGCAGAACCTGGCAGCTATCTCCACTAAAGGCATAACCGGATTTGTGATCGGATGTTTAGCCTGTCTTATAATAGGATTTATCGCTTTACCAAATTGGTTTTTGAGCGTGCCTTTATGGTTGGGAGCTATCGTCCTGGGGTACTTTGTACCGAAACGTCACTCGGAGAAAAAAGCAAACGATCTGCTGCGTGAGGAGGCGCAACGGGACCTCAGCGCATTCAGTGCACAGCTTTCCGGTATCGTCCAGCAGTTTAAAGCAAACCAGAAAGCATTACCCGGTATATATCAAAACTTATCAGGCAACCCGGACGCGTTTTAGCTGTTAAACCGATCCGCAAAGTGTGGTTGGTTGCGCATTTCAGCCAACCACACTTCGGTATCTGCTGTATAAGGAGGATCATCGGATGTCTATTTCTTTTGCCGCGCTCGCAAACGGTGAGAAGATCGGTCTGGGTGTCGTTGAAATAACCGCGATACCTCACATATCGATTTTGCAAAAACGTTTTTCCGCCGTAAGCAACATAGATACCGAATATAAGCAGGACATGGCGCGTTTACTCACAGAGGTATACCAGAACTATAAAAGTGCTGTGAGTAATTATCAGGAAGTTTCATTAGAGATATTATGGACAACGCAGGAAGTCAAAAACCAACCGTATAAAGCATCCGTATCATTGCATATTATTATCCGCACTATCGGCAACAACGAGGCGGATATTGAAAATACTATCACATCTATCATGCGGATATGCAAGTCGACACTGGATTTCGGTAAGTATAACTACAAAGATATCGATATCACCGAACTGATGTCACGCGTTCAAAAAGTGAGCAATGAGTCTGTCAAAGCAGTGGTGAAAAGCGAAGGGATCGAGAATCTGCAAAACAGCATGCTGCCGTTTTGTTTTGCTTATGACAAACTGCCGGAGACAGAGAATGATATGAGCCGTATTGTCAGTTCGCTGATAGACTATCCGGATTGCGCGGTATCATTCCAACTTCTGCCGACTGCATACTCCGCGGATGAAATCGCAGCGATCGACAGCACCGCGCAGATGCTCGACACATTGTCAAAAGGTGTTGTAGAGCAGGGGATGGGCAACATCAGTTTCGCTCTGGCGGACAAACACGCGGAGACATATAAATACTACTCGCGTAATAAAAACACCGCACAGTTCGTTTATAACATTCTGGTATACGGTCCGCAAAGCGCGACCAACTCGATAGCGACAAGGATACTCGCTCAGCTGAACAGCAGCAGTGAGCTGCGTATAATCAACCTTTCGGCAAACGATGTGCAGAAAGACACTAATTTTTATCCGCTCCCGTGGGCAGCGCATGAGATCATAGTCGGGATCGACAGGAATCCAACGATCTGGAGTACCGGTCAAATCGCAAACACTTACTATACCTTACCCTATATACTGACCGCGGAAGAAGCATCCGAGTTTTTCCGTTTCCCCGTGGGGAGCGATGCCGTTTTCGCGGGGCTTGTCGTAAACGAGTCGGGTAAGGTGAGCCGCACGTACGCTGATAATGTAGTAGGCGGCGGCGATATCATGGTAGGTACGTTAAAGTCTTCGACTCACGGTGATACGATCGGTCTTTCACTCGGCGACCTTACAAAGCACATGCTGGTCGTGGGGACGCCCGGTTCCGGTAAAACGACATTTTCAGTAAGCCTTCTGGACCGTCTGTGGAAAGATCATAAAATTCCGTTTCTTGTGATAGAACCCGCAAAAAACGAGTATCGCGCGTTAGTGCAAAGCATACCCGATCTGCAGGTATTCACACCGGGCAAGAACTTCATTTCCCCTTTTATCTTCAACCCGTTTGTACCGCCGAAAAACGTAAAACTGGAAACATATAAATCTACGCTGAAGACAGCGTTTGCAGCTGCTGTATCCATGTCTTCCCCGCTCGACAAGATTTTTGAGGAGACCGTCAATAACTGTTATTCTGATTTCCGCTGGCTGGATTCATATACAAGCGATAATCTGGGTAAGAATTTTAATATCTCCGATTTTATAAAATGCTTTAAAGAGACATTCGAAGCGATCGGGTACACCGGTGACGCGATGAACATAGGACGCGCGGGTCTGGTTCGTTTGCAAAGCCTTGTAAACCTGTTTGACAACTACCACTCGATACCTATCGAAGATCTGCTCACAAAGCCAACTATCATAGAGCTTGCCGCTATTGAAAACAGCGACCAGAAAGCGCTTATCATATCATTACTGCTGCTATCAATATTATCGTACGTAAACAGCAACTACCTTGGCGAGGGCCGTCTGAAGAATGTGATACTTCTTGAAGAAGCTCACGTGCTGCTCGACGCCGATACAAATGCCGGAGAAGGCGAAGCAAACCCGAGTTCAATCGCGCAGGGTCTGGTCAAGCGTATGCTCGCGGAAATTCGCTCATACGGCGTTGGTATCGTAATCGCGGACCAGTCGCCGCGTAAGGTCACCACAGACGTCGTAGCCCTTACCGACATCAAGCTGGCGTTTCGACTGGTGGAATCACAGGACAAGCAAATTCTCGCAAACAGTTCCAACATGAATGAAACGCAGGAGCAAAGGTTAGCAAAATTAAAACCGGGTGAAGCATTCCTGTTTTTCGGTAAACTGGATGAACCGGAAGAGGTAAAGACAGAGGACTACCGGCTTGCCAACGAGATAAGCATAACGCTCTCCGATGATTCGATCAGATCGCTTTCCACGTACTGGAATGACCGGAAGGACAAGCTGTGCCCGTATCCGGAATGCGCTTATTGTATCTTCTGCCCGGAGGGCTGTGATTACGACGTCAGGATATTAGGACGTGAGATCGCGAGACGGATATTTAACAGGCACTTTAAACCGGACAGCGCGGATTCAAAAATCGTCAGACCGGTGTTTCGGAATATGGAACATCTTATTCAGCAGGAATTAAACGACGAACCCTTTACAAAGCACTTGCTCGCATGTGTTGAGCTTCATTTGATACGCCGGATCAGATACGGGACAAAAATCGCGATCTCCGACTCGACCGCTCAAAAAACACTGTCAAATATACAGTAGAGAGGTATAGATTATGGCTGATGGTTACCATACCAGTCGCGACCAGATCTCCGATAACAGGTCGGACTACACAAGAACTTATGAGACGGAAAGAAGAAACGATTACGGCGGAGATCTAGCAAGGACCGGCGTAGACTTAAACGCGGGAGCAGGCAGCGACGGTAAGCTCGATACAAAAGTCAACAGGGACGGTGACGGAGAAAACCTCAACGATGTCGGCTCCGAGCAGCTTGACGCGATCCTCAGTGATTTCCAAAGTGATAAATGGAGCGATCTGTCGCTCGCCGAGCAGAAAAAGGCAATGCTGGATCTTGCTGATTACGTTACAGCGGACACAGGCAATGAGAACCCGCCGGAAATAGTATTCCGCGACGATATGCCGGACGGTTCCTACGGCGGATATAACCCCAATACGAATGTGATAGAGATCAATATAAACATGATCGACGACCCGGCGGAAGCTGCCGACACCATCTCCCATGAGATGTGGCACGCGTATCAGGAGCAGGCTTCCAAAGACCCGAACAACCCCCGCGCTCAGGAGTATATTGACGGTTTTGATAACTATATCACCCCGGCTGACGACTTCGCTGCCTACGAGGAGCAAATGGTCGAAGCCGAAGCGAGAGACTACGCGCAGGGATATAAAGACAGGCTTGCCGCGTTGAAAGGAAGATAAGTAATGGAAAAGATAATAGATTATCTGGTAAATGAATGCGAAAGAAAACCGGCGGTAGCAGTAAAAGTCGCTTCACCGCTGGAAAAACACGACGATATCCGCGCGGAGCTTGAAGGCTGGCTCGACAGCAGAGAGTTCCCAAAGGAGGATCCGATAACGATCGAAGGATACACGGCGGAAAAAATCTTCGAGCTTGCTCCGTTTATGAACGGAGTCGGCGTGTATAACTTTATGATAACATTACGGGAACGTCCCGACAACGCAAAACGAATAATTGCCGAAGGATTTAAACGAAAATAAATAAAGAATCGAGGTATTATTTAATGAGTGATGAGTATGGCTCTGCATGGGGCGAAGCGAGTGATGGTTGCGATGAACCACCGGTCGAGGATTGGACATCAGATGACAATGTCGAAGGCGGCGATGACGGACACTTCCTGGATGATTACGGCGACATGGGATTCGGCGACGGTGATCTTGGTCTTCCCGAAGGCGACCTCGGTCTTCCCGAAGGCGATCTGGGTTTCGGCGACGGCGACTGGGGTATCGACTGGGACGAAGGTAGTGAGGACGGCGGCGATGACGGCGGCTGGGATCTGAACGACGACGGCGGCGGAGATGATTACGGCGGAGATGATTACGGCGGCGATGACGGCGGCGGCGACGACTAGACAAACAGATAGACTATACGAAGCAGAATAATGGAGGTTATAGTTTGAATAAACTCAAACTACCCCGGCAATGTGCCAATTGCTCTCCTAACGGAAACCGCAATTCATGCACATAATGACCATCCTTTTTTATGGTTGTTTTGTGCCTAAGAAAAATGAAAGGAATGGTCATTAATATGGGAATATTTAATAAGAACCCGAATGAGTCGGCTTATGTCGGGGGTAAGAAGCACTGGACGGATGTAATAAAGAACT
>Ga0123356_10007238_pt1 | contig 11092 bp, 11 predicted proteins | sample TergutEmb28metaG_2_FD_92546 | JGI IMG/M metagenome (GOLD analysis project Ga0123356, IMG submission 92546) | Embiratermes neotenicus P3 segment gut microbial communities from Petit-Saut dam, French Guiana - Emb289 P3 | ecosystem: Host-associated > Arthropoda: Insects > Digestive system > Gut ... | reverse complement strand
CTGAACAAGTTCTTCAAAGAGCAGGCACTCGTCGAGCAACCGTTCGTCAAGGACATGGATATCTCAGTCAACGATCTGACCAACAAGGTGGCTAAAGAGATCGGCGACGACATCAAGATCACCGCATTCGAGCGCTATAACCTAGGCGAGACCAACGCCTAGAGACCCGCAGCTCTCATACCGTCGCGTAGCGTAAGTACGCTACAATGAAAGAGACCTTAATCAAAGGAGGTTTCGTGACGGGATATAAACGGGTGCTCCTAAAACTTTCTGGTGAAGCGCTCATGGGAGATCGCGGATACGGTATCGATCCGTCGGTCATCGATTCACTTGCCAATCAGATCAAGACCGTGGTCGATAAGGGTCACGAGCTGGCCATTGTGGTGGGCGGCGGTAACATCTTTCGTGGGCTCTCTGCAAGTGCCAACGGTATGGATCGTGCCAGTGCTGACTACATCGGGATGCTTGCCACGGTCATGAACGCGCTTGCGCTCCAAGATGGGCTCGAGAGGGTAGGGGTGCCCTCGCGGGTGATGAGTGCCATCGAGATGCGCGCGGTCGCCGAGCCCTATATCCGCCTGCGTGCCGTACGTCACCTCGAGAAGGGACGGGTCGTCATATTTGCCGGAGGCACCGGCAATCCCTACTTCACGACCGACACGACCGCCGCATTGCGGGCGTGCGAGATCGGGGCGCAATGTGTGATGAAAGCGACCGGTGTCGATGGCGTCTTTGACAAAGACCCTAAAAAACATGTGAATGCGAAAAAGTATGACGAGTTGACCTACATCGAGGTGCTCAACCAAGGGCTTAAAGTTATGGATTCGACCGCGGTCACTCTCTGTATGGATAACGAGCTGCCCATCGTGGTGTTCAATATGGGCGAGGACGGCAATATACTCAAAGCACTTCAAGGAGAACCAGTCGGCACCATCGTGAAAGGGTAACAGATCATGATCAAAGATATTCTTGCCACCACGACCGATCACATGGACAAGACCCACGAGGCACTGCTCGGAGAGTTCTCCACCGTGCGCACCGGGCGCGCGACGCCGATGGTCTTCGATCGTGTGATGGTCGATGCCTATGGATCTCAGATGCCGCTTAACCAGCTTGCGACCATCAAATCGACCGATGCGCACTCGCTGGTCATCGAGCCCTGGGATAAGAAGACGCTCAAAGATATAGAGAAGGCTATTCTGACCTCGGATCTGGGGTTGGTGCCCAACAATGACGGCATGCTCATCCGTATAACCTTCCCGTCTCCGACCGAGGAGCGCAGGATCGAGTTGACCAAACAGTGCCGCGGTCACGCCGAGGATTCCCGTGTTGCGATCCGCAATGTGCGTCGTGATGCCAACTCCAAGCTCGAAACGCTCAAAAAGGACGGGGATGCCTCCGAAGACGACATCATGCGCGCCGAGAAGGAAGTGCAGAAATACACCGATGACGCCATTGCGCGCATCGATGAGTCGCTCAAGGCCAAAGAGGCCGAAATCATGGAGGTCTAGGGCTGTTGTCGCCCTATAAGCCAGACATCAACTCGTTCTATACGAGTCAGAGGGCACAGACGCTGCTTCATTCAGTCGATTGGGACAATGTCCCGCGTCATGTGGCCATCATCATGGACGGTAATGGGCGCTGGGCAAAAGGGCGAGGCAAACCACGCTTGTTCGGGCACAAGGCCGGAGCGGCGATGGTACGCGAGGCGATCGCTTCTGCTATCGAGCTGGGTATCGAATACCTGACTATCTATTCGTTCTCGACCGAGAACTGGACTCGACCCGAGGACGAGGTCAAAGGCATCATGTCGCTCTTCGTCGAAGTGCTCGAACGTGAGCTGAAAAGCCTGCAGGATAAAGAGGTACGTGTCAAAGTGATCGGTGATATGGACGCACTGCCGAAAAAGACGCGTGACGCGTTTAAGAACTGTATCAGCAAGACAGCGCACAACAAGGGTCTGACCTTGGTCGTTGCGGTCAACTATGGTGCGCGCTCAGATATCGTCTCGGCTGTGCAGAGCATCGCACGCGAAGCGGTGGCAGGAAAGATCAAGGCAGCTGACATCACCGCGCACACGATCGCCGATCATCTCAGTAGCGCCGGTATTCCTGATCCAGATCTGGTGATCCGCACCAGTGGCGAGATGCGCATATCGAATTTTCTCCTCTTCGAGATAGCCTACTCCGAGCTGGTCGTCTCAGAGGTACTCTGGCCTGATTTCGATCGCGATGAGTTCTTAGCCTGCATCTTGCTCTATCAGCAGCGCGCCCGTCGCTTCGGAGGCGTGTAGTGACCACAGAGATATCACACGTCGAGAAGCCGGCAGGGATCGATCGTCGATCGTTCCTGACACGCCTGGTGACCTCGATCGTCTATGCCGCGGTCTTTTTGGGCTGCATCTTTATCGGTAACGAGTTCTTCTTGCTGCCTCTGTTCTGCGCCTTCCTATGCTTTTTGGGGTGCCGCGAGTTCTATCAGCTTGCCTCTAAGAATATGGCGCACATCCCGCTCGTGATCGGTTTTGTCATCGCCATCTCACTACCCTTGACCGCCGCGCTCTCGACCCTGACCGATCTCGCACCCATCACCATGCTTGCCTATACCGTCATCACCGGGATGCTCGCGCTGCTGTGTTGGGTCGCTTTCACGGCAACCGCAAGGATCAAGGATGCCGCGATCTCTCTGTTCGGTGCGCTCTATCTGGGCGTTCCTCTGGCCTCTTTGATACTGATCCGACAGATGCCCGGTGGCTTGATCGTGGTGCTCACGACCCTGATCAGCATCTGGGCTGCCGATGTGTTCGCCTATATGGGAGGATCGCTCTTGGGACGACATAAGATACTACCTAAGATCTCTCCCAAGAAAAGCTGGGAGGGTTTTATAGCAGGTATGATCGGTGCGGTCCTGATATGGATCATGGCCCCCCTTATCTTTGGCTCGTACCAGAACAACACGGTGTTGGTCTTTCTTGGAATGCTGATAACCTGCGCGGCATTTGCCGGTGACCTATTTGAATCGCGCATGAAGCGCGAGGCAAATGTCAAAGACTCGGGAAACCTCCTGCCCGGACATGGCGGGATACTGGACCGTATCGATTCGATGCTACCTGCGTTCATGCTGGTCTTCTTGATCTTTTCAGCGACCGGTATGGCGCTGGGTTAGTCAGGAAGCTCGATGGCCGAGAGCACCACACAAAAAAGACGCGTCGCCGTGCTCGGGTCGACCGGATCGATCGGTCGGCAGACCCTCGAGATCTGCGCTAAGGAGCCTGAGCGCCTTGAAGTGGTGGGCCTTGCGGCGCACTCTTCGGTCGATAGACTGATCGAGCAAGCCAAGCGATTCGGTGTGTCGACCATCGCGCTGAGTGATCAGGATGCAGCACAGCAAGCGAAAGCAGCACTTGCGTCAGAGCCGATCACCGTGTTGGACGGCTCAGAGGGGGTCATCGATCTACTGGAGATGACCGATCCCGATATCGTGGTCAACGCCTTGGTCGGAGCAGCCGGTCTGCGTGCCACGATCGCAACGCTGAAAGCCGGCAAGGTGCTCGCACTGGCTAACAAGGAGAGTCTGGTCGCTGGAGGAGAGATCGTCATGCCGCTGGTAGACGACGGGAAGCTCCTCCCGGTCGACAGCGAGCACAGCGCGCTCTTCCAGTGTCTGCTCGGTGAGGACTCCTCGACCATATCGCGCTTGTGGCTGACCGCGAGCGGAGGGCCGTTTCGCACCCACACACGCGCACAACTTGCTCACATCACTCCGCAGCAGGCACTCGCACATCCCACCTGGAACATGGGAGCCAAGATCACCATCGACTCATCGACCATGATGAACAAGGGGCTCGAGGTGATCGAGGCGCATCACCTGTTCGGGATCGACTATGACGATATCGAGGTCGTCATCCATCCGCAAAGCGTCATCCATTCGATGGTCGAGTACTCCGATGGAGCCGTCTTGGCCCATCTGGGACCGACTGATATGCGTCTGCCGATCCAATATGCATTTTCCTATCCTCGGCGCTGGAGCGCGCCACTAGAGCCATTGGATATGACGCAGCTGAGCGATCTGACCTTCGAGGCACCTCAAAACGAAGTCTTTCCGCTGCTGGGACTTGCCTATGAAGCGGGACGCGCCGGTGGCAGTGCACCGGTCATTCTCAATGCGGCCAACGAGGTCGCCGTCGATGCTTTCCTCAAAGGGGGCCTGCCTTTTCTTGGCATAGCCGACATCGTGGATAAGACGCTGAGCACCAGCGAGCAGCAGCCGATAAGCTCGATCACCGATATCGAGCTGATCGATGCGGCGGCTCGTCAAAGCGCTCGCCAGCTCCTCGGATAATCCATCGACCTATTTGCACCGGCGGGTCATTACCGCTACAATGGGTCGCACTGTATTCGTTTACCTCTTGCTTAGCGGTGCCGAGACACACCCTCGACCGACTCAGCTTGAGGCGTATGCGACGACATGGGACGACGTGTTGTCGCGGAAAGTAGGTGTAGCTCATGCCCCTATCGAAAGAAGTGACCGCCGCCATCATTGCCGAGTACGGCAAAGATGAGCACGATTCAGGTTCGACCGAGGTGCAGATCGCGCTGCTCACCCAGCGTATCAAGGATCTGACCGAGCACCTCAAGGATCATCCGCACGACCATCACACACGTCGCGGCTTGCTCATGCTGGTCGGTCAGCGTCGTCGGCTTATGCGCTATCTGCAAAAGCGTGATATTGAGTCGTATCGTGAATTGATCGCCAAACTTGGAATCAGAGGTTAGAGGTGCTACACGCATGGGGCGCGTGGCTGTGAAGAGAGAAGAAGGAATATGCCAGAAATCAAAGAAACATTCGAGCTGTTCGGAAAAACGTATTCGCTCGAGACAGGCGAGCTTGCCAAGCAAGCCGGCGGTGCCGTGGTCGTGCGTCAAGATGACACGATGGTGTTGGTGACCGCCTGCGTCGGCAAAGAGCCACGCGATGCGGATTTCTTTCCGTTGACCGTCGACTTCGAGGAGCGTATGTATGCAGCTGGAAAGATCCCCGGTGGTTTTTTGAAGCGTGAGGGTCGCGCGAGTGAGCGTGCCACGTTGACCGCCCGTATGATCGACCGTCCACTGCGCTCGGCGTTCGACAGTGGTTTTAGAAATGAAGTACAAGTAGTCGCTACCGTGCTCTCAGCCGACCAAACCGATCCACCCGATGTGATCTCCATCATGGGCGCCAGTGCCGCGCTCATGGCTGCCGGAGCACCCTTCGGTGGACCGTTGGCCGGTGTGAGGGTCGCTCGTGACGAGAGCGGCGCGTTCATCGTCAACCCGACCTATGAAGAGGCTGAGGCCTCAGATCTGGATCTGGTCATCGGCGGGAGTGTCGATGCGGTCTATATGATCGAAGCGGGGGCCCATGAGATATCAGAAGATGTGATGCTCGAGGCCTTGGCCTTCGCGCAAAAAGCCATCGGAGAGTTCTGCGCCGCACAGGAGCGCTTCCTCTCGCAGATCGAGATCACACCGCTTGAGATAGAGATGGACACCACACCGGAGTGGATCGAGGAGAAGGTCTTTGCTGCCGGTGCCGATAAGATGAACGCTGCGCTGCACAACGCCGATAAGCTCGCGCGTATGGACGATGTCGCCGCGGTCAAGGAAGAGCTGACGGCGCTCTTCAGCGACGAGGAGATCGAAGAGAACGGCAAGTACATCAAAGCTGCGCTCAAAGCGCTTGAGAAAAAGACCATGCGTGCGATGGTGCTGGGTGAGGGTGAGCGTGCCGATGGACGCAGCTCCACCGAGATCCGCCCGATCTCGGTCAAGGTCGGCTATGTGCCCCAGGTACATGGCTCGGGGCTGTTCACCCGCGGACAGACCCAGGTGCTCTCGATCGCGACGTTGGGTATGCTCAGCGAATGGCAGCGTCTCGATACGATCGATCCGATCGAGGGTAAGCGCTACATGCATCACTACAATTTCCCGCCGTTCTGTACCGGCGAGACCGGTTTCATGCGTGGTCCGAAACGCCGCGATATCGGACATGGCGCGCTTGCTGAGCGTGCACTGGCTCCCGTGCTTCCCATCGAAGATGACTTTCCCTACGCGATCCGCGTGGTAAGCGAAGTGCTGGAGAGCAACGGTTCCTCATCGATGGCATCGGTGTGCGGATCGACGCTGGCCTTGATGGATGCCGGTGTGCTGATCAGTGCTCCGGGCTACGGCATTGCGATCGGACTGATCAAAGAGCGAGACCAGCTCGCCATCTTAAGTGACATCCAAGGTCTCGAGGATTTCTTAGGCGATATGGACTTCAAGGTCGCGGGGACGCCTGCGGGCATTACCGCGTTGCAGATGGATAACAAGGCAGCAGGTCTCTCGGTCGAGATCTTGACCCAGGCATTGCGCCAGGCCAATGAGGGGCGTGCCTTCATACTATCCAAGATGCAAGAGGTCCTGCCAGAACCAAGAGCCGAGCTCTCCGAGAACGCGCCTCGTATCATCACCATCAAGATCCCAGTCGACAAGATCCGTGAGGTCATCGGTACCGGCGGAAAGGTCATCCGTGCTATTCAGGAAGAGACCGGCGCGCAGATCGACATCAATGAGGACGGTACGATCTATATCGCAAGTAAGGATACCGGCGGTGAGCAAGCAGCTCGTCGTATCAACTTGATCGTCAAAGATCCCGAGGTAGGGGAGGTCTATGACGGACGGGTCGTCTCGATTCAGTCGTTCGGTGCCTTTGTCGAGCTCTTGCCGGGCAAAGATGGTCTGCTGCATATCTCACGTGTGGCCAACGGACGCGTCGGTACGGTCGATGATGTTCTCTCGATCGGTGACGAGGTCAAGGTCGAGGTGCTCGAGATCGACTCCAACGGGAAGATCTCTCTGGATCGTCTCGACAAACCCGATGCCCCAGAAGGAAGCGGCGATGGTGGTCGTGGTCGCGATGGAGGCGACCGTCGCGGAGGCGACCGACGCAACAACGATCGCAAACCGCGCCGACGGAATTAGATACTGTTAATGAGGAATAGGGCAAGAGCTACGTCAGGGGCTTCGCGCACAAACTGATTGTCGACTGACCGTCGAGCGTTTATGTGCGCTGCAGAGTCTTCCTCCGCTCTTGTCCCATCCCTCATCACAGAAACAAAAAGCACCCTGTCGGGCGCTTTTTGTTCGTTGCTACTAATACTGGCAATTACCAGCTGCCACCGCCTCCGCCGCCGAATCCTCCACCACTGAATCCGCCACCCGAGCTTCCGCCTGACTGAGCAGGGCTCGAGGTCGCGACGGTGCTCATGGTGTTCAGCGACGAGTTCATGGTGTTCATGAAGATGATCGGTGCGAACGGCACTCCCGAATCAGAGGTGAACCACTCGGGTGGTTGCATCTCGATATCTTTGAACTTATCAGCCCAGATGCCGGTCACACCCATGACCAAAGCGAAGGGCAGCGTGTCAAAGAAGTAGGAGGGATTCTCCTCGAGTAGCATCTCAATGCGGTCCTTTTCAGCCACTTTGAGAAACTCGCGAAAACCTAACAGACGACCCATATAGTCATCGCCCAGCGGTGTGCGTCGATAGGGAGTGGATAGAGCCCAACCTCCCAAAGCGACCGCCGCAAGACCCAACAGAGTTGCCAGCGGTTTGATGAAAACCGGGGCTTCCGAGAACGCGAAAGGTGCCACTAACAGGATCGCAGCGACGATCAAAGCGAGGATACCGGCCACCACCGAGAGGAACCAGGTGGCACCGGTCGCATGGACCCGGTCGGTATAGGGCTTGAAGAACAGATAGAACAATACGCACAGGGCTCCAGCGAGAACACTGCCGGTAACGAACGCGTAGGACAGACCGAACTGATATATCCACAGAAACGGTGCGGCGATAGGCATGATCAGGAGCGCGCATAGAATCGTCAGAAGACCTGCCAGTATCACGAAACGGGTGTTGGTCTTGGCCACGATCCGGGTCTCGTCGATATCGGTGAAGAAGGCAGCGACACCTTGCTGCGCTTTCGTGATGTGCTCGTGGAAGCGGTACTCCAACTGCTTCGAAGTCACGGTGTTGCCATCGCCCAGCGCGAAGAGCTGATTGAACAGTTTCTGCTCATAGGGCTTCGAGGTGGCTGGATCAAGTGACTTGAGCCGCTTGAAGGTGTAGGTCGTGTTCGATCCGAATATCTGGCGTTTGGTGCTCTCCTCGATCGCGATGTTTCCCTTTCCCGCCCAATAGAAGAGCAGTGAGGTGATCTCGCGCGGTGAGGAGGCTCCATCCATGATAAATCCCACATCGGCCGAGGTCATACCCTCCGGAGGATAGAACTGGACGCTGGGAAAGATCGTCTCATTGCGACGCCATATGCGCCACAACCACCAGATCAGAGCGGCGATCAACGGAAAGAGCAGTAGGCCGAGCCAAGCCAGCAGGACCGTCCAATCAAAGCGTGGCGACACATCGGTGTAGTAGCCCTCCGGAAGTGTCAGTGCGACCGTGATACCTTCACGTGGAAGGAGAGGTTGCACCGTGAATCCGGTGATCGTGTTGCCATCGACCTGATAGGACAGGTATCCGACATTGGCGATCGAGCCGTACGAGCCTGCCGTGATATTGAGATCGCCCTCATCGAAGGGATGCGGCATCACGACGGTGAAGGTGACGTTGAGGATCGAAGTATCCCATTCGGTACCGATGATGTTGAAGTAGAACTCATCAAAATCGGGATTGGCATCATCGCCCACATAGAAGGTGTAGCGCAGAACGTAGCGCATGAGTGGATCGGCGAACCGGTTGGGGTCTCCGATACGCACGTTGACCTGGGTGGACTCCCATTCGGTCGTAAATGGTCCGCCCTCGACGCGAATATTGCGGACCTCGGCAGGAAAGCCTGAGGTCGAGCCGAACGGAATCGTGCGAAAGATGCCATGGCGTTGCGCAGAAAACTCGACATCGATCGTCTCGGTGACATCGTAGGAGTTGTCATCGTTGACGACGATGGTCACATCATAGTTGGATATCACATAGCCAGCAGGAGCTGCTTCAGCCGAGCGAGGTAGCGCAATGAGCGCCACCCCGCACAGCACCACAGCGACCAGCAGGCTCGCGAGAGCTCGCCGGGCCATTAGGCAAAGCTTACGGCGACAGCCTCGCGCTCGACTTCGCTTGCAACCTCGAAGAACGGGAAGCGAGTGAATCCAAAGATATTGGCAAAGATGTTGGAGGGGAACATCTCGACACGGTTGTTGAACTGCTTGACGACGCCGTTGTAGAACTTACGCGATTGTGCAATGTCGGTCTCGATGACATTGAGCTGGCGTTGCAGATCCAAGAAGTTCTGGTTCGCTTTGAGATCGGGATATGCCTCGCTGACCGCGAACAGTGAGCGCAGGGCTCCGGTGAGCATATTCTCTCCCTCGATCTTTTGCTCGGTGGTGGTCGCCGATTGGATCATCGAACGTGCTTCGGTGACCGCTTGCAGTACACCGGACTCGTGAGCCGCAAATCCCTTGACCGTCTCGACCAGGTTGGGTACCAGATCGAAGCGTTTTTTGAGATAGACATCCATGGTCGAGAACGCTTCCTCGACCGCGTTGCGCAGCTTGACGAGCATATTGTATTGACCGATCGCCCACAGTGCGAGCACCGCAAGCAGGCCCAGCAGGCCCAATAGTCCAATAAGACCTAATCCAAATTCCATAACGGACTCCTCTCTTCGTCATTGACGATTAAGCACCCTCTATTCTAGCGTACAATGGTAGGAGAATTAAAGTGAACGAACAGGAGAATGTCATGAAACGAGTCGCCATCGTCGGTGCGCAGGGCAAAATGGGACAGCAGGTGGTCGAGGCGCTCAGCACGGCAGACGATCTGGAACTGGTCGCCTGCATCGATCCTGCCTATGCAGACGAACCTTGTCAGTGTCTTGCAGGTGAGAACTGCGGTGCCTACACCGATCTAGCCGAGGCGCTCGATGCGGCAGAACCCGACGTTTTGGTCGATTTCACCCGACCTGATGTGGTCGCCGACAACCTGAGGGTGGCTCTGCCGCGCAACATAGACTGTGTGGTCGGGACTACGGGGCTTTCCGATGAGACACTGACCGAGTTGGCAGAGCTCGGTGATGAGAACACCTGCTTGTTCGTCGCGCCCAACTTCGCGGTGGGCGCCGTGCTGCTGATGAAATTTGCCAAGGATGCCTCGAAAGTGATGGAGAAAGCCGAGATCATCGAGCTGCACCATGACAAGAAACTGGACAAACCGAGCGGTACCGCTCTGCGGACCGCCCAGATGATGGAGGGTGATCCCGAGATCCATAGTGTGCGCCTGCCTGGATTGGTGGCGCACCAAGAAGTGATCTTGGGAGATGTGGGGCAGACGCTGACTCTGCGCCACGACTCGATCGATCGCACCTCGTTCATGCCGGGAGTACTGCTGGCCTGCCGAGAGGTGGGAGACAGGAGCGGTTTGATCGTGGGCCTCGAGCATTTTTTGGATCTGGAGTGACTTATGCGTGAGGTCATCTACTATCTGACACAAAGTGTCGACGGGTTCATCGCTGATGTCGATGGCAAGGTGGGATGGATGAGCGGAGCTCCCCATGAGGACTATGGTTATGAGGAGTTCTACCAGGGGATCGATACGATACTCTTCGGTTCGCATACCTATGAGCACATCATGGGTATCGAGGGCGATTTTCCCTATCCTGACCGTGAGGTGATCGTGTTTTCCGAGCGCGAACTCGAGCCGATCACGCCCAACGTGGTCATAGAACATGAAGATGCTGAGAAGGTCGTCGCACGGCTCAAGATCGCCGTCGGCGGTCCGATCTGGCTGGGTGGGGGAGCCGAACTGGCGACTTCGCTGCTCAATGCCGGTCTGGTCGACAAGCTGCGCATCTTCATCCAACCGATCCTGCTGGGAAACGGGATCGGCACGGTCGATGTGCTCGAAAGGTATAAAACGCTGGAGCTTGTGCGCACGAAAGAATGGGCAGGCGGCATTGTCGAGCTCGAATATGGCATCGTCAAACCCTGGCGCAGCGATATATAGGGATTTCTCAATCAAGGCTTTTAATGCTCCTAGTAGAAGGATGATAATTGGATCATG
>Ga0123356_10007237_pt1 | contig 11093 bp, 9 predicted proteins | sample TergutEmb28metaG_2_FD_92546 | JGI IMG/M metagenome (GOLD analysis project Ga0123356, IMG submission 92546) | Embiratermes neotenicus P3 segment gut microbial communities from Petit-Saut dam, French Guiana - Emb289 P3 | ecosystem: Host-associated > Arthropoda: Insects > Digestive system > Gut ... | reverse complement strand
GCTGGTCTTTTCTCCGTTATGCTGCGTAAGGGTTATGTGGCATTACCGCAAGTAGTGCCACATAACCCCGCCTTGCCTAACGAAGAAAATCCTCACCCATAAAGCTGCATTTTAGCTGACGCAATGTACTAGTACTCTGTGCTTGTCTTCATTTGACTTTATGCGACTAAAGCTTACAATGTAACTTGCGTTACCTGTCATCTTCCTAATAGTCATAAACCAAGGTGTTTCTGAGCCCGTGTGGCGGCACGGTTGTGCTGTGTTCATAGTTGACACACTCGCACGGCTAGAACACAGAATTGCAAGATAGAATACAATGGCTTTATCGGCAGCGACTCAGCCGATGAGATAATTATGAGGATAAAAAAGATGATGAGCGCTCATAACTTTTTTGATATTGATGGCATAAAAATGCACTACATTGACCAAGGATCAGGTGATCCTATTTTGATGTTGCATGGAAACCCCACGTGGTCATACTTTTACAGAGCACTTACCAAAAGTCTCTCTAAGGCCAATAGGGTAGTTGTGCCTGATCACATCGGCATGGGGCTCTCAGATAAGCCGCAGGATGTAACCTATAACCTCGCCTTTCACATCAGGAATATCGAGCAGCTCATCAAGCGACTGAATCTAAAAGATATTACCCTGGTCGTGCATGATTGGGGTGGAGCCATTGGCTTTGGGTACGCAGTTAATCATATCGAGAATGTTAAAAGGATTGTGATTCTCAATACGTCTGCCTTTTTTGATGAGAGGATACCTAAGAGAATCAAGATGTGCCGAGGTGCCCTTGGGAGATTCCTTGTTCAAGGACTTAACCTATTTGCCAAGGCTGCTACGCTTATGACCACCGAAGCAAAGCTGCCAAAAGAGGTGAGGCAGGCGTATCTAGAGCCTTATGACTCCTACAAAAACAGAATTGGTATTTACTCATTTATCAAAGATATTCCAGTAGAGCCACAGCACGAAACCAGACAGCTTCTCGATTCAATGGAATCCAGACTTCATGAGATTAAGTCGGACATTTTAATTCTATGGGGAGGAAAGGACTTTTGCTTTACCGAGCATTTCTTTAACCGCTGGAAAGGCTTCTTTCCAGCAGCCAAATCAAGACTATTCAAAAATGCCGGGCATTATATTTTAGAGGATGCCCCGGACGACGTATTATGGGAGATAGGGGAGTTCATCAAATGAATACCGCCACGTTGCTCGTAAAACAAGCAGAGCAACTACCAAATAAAACTGCACTTATTTTTAAAAATGAAAAGATTAGCTTCAAAGAGCTTGATGAGATGATTAGCCGCTTTGCGTATTACTTTCGCAAGCAAGGAATCCAGCAGGGGTCTAAGGTTCTTCTCTTTATTAAGCCGTCAGTAGAGCTTCCTGCGACAACCTTTGCGCTCTTCAAAATAGGTGCTATTCCCGTCTTTATTGACCCGGGCATGGGACGCAAGAACCTTTTGACAGCAATCGCAGAAGTGACCCCCGATGCCTTGATAGGGGTCCCCCTCATTCATCATATTTCCAAAGTATTTAGGAGTGCGTTTAAGACTGCGGAAGTGAGGCTCGACTCCACAAAACTACGGGAGGCTTCAAGGACAGAGAATACGCACTATGAGGTGTACGATGCTAGCGAAGACGAGATGGCAGCCATCCTGTTTACTTCCGGTGGCACAGGAAAGCCCAAAGGAGTCATCTACACTCATAAGATATTTATGACACAAACACGCCTTTTGCAAGAAATGTACTCTTTGACCTCAGACGATATCGACTGCCCCTACTTTTCGCTCTTTTCCTTCTTTACCATAGCCATGGGAATGACTTCTTGTATTCCCGATCATGATACATCCAAGCCCTCAGAAGTTGATCCGAGCCTGGTGGTTGACAATATTGCTAAAAATAATGCCACTTTTGCAGCAGGCTCTCCTGCAGTCTGGAGCAAGGTGGGGGACTACTGCGTTGAAAAGGGCATTCAGCTGCCAACACTCAAGTATCTGGTCATGTTTGGTGCAGCTGTTGACGTAAGCATGCACGAGAAGTGGCAAAAGATTCTGCCAAACGGAACAACCTACACACCATACGGTGCAACTGAGTCATTGCCCATATCAAACATTTCTGGTGATTACATCATGCAAAACACAGCCCGGTTAACCTTGGAGGGCGCAGGCGTATGTGTTGGCAAGGCCGTAGAGTCGGTGCAGGTCATGATCTCAAATGAGGATGAGATTATGGTTTGCGGCGACACAACTACGAGAGAGTATTACAATGAGCCCCTGGCTAATGCACAGAGCAAGCTCATTTTAGATGACAGGCTTTGGCATAAGGTCGGAGACGTAGGGTCGATAGATGAAGAAGGGCACATCTGGTTTTGGGGTCGCAAGGTCCACATCGTAGAGCTGAAAGACCGAAAGATGTATTCAGTGCCCTGCGAGATTGTCTTTAATCAACATCCTGACATCAGGAGAACTGCTCTCATTGGACCAATCTTTGAGGGCAGGGTTGTACCATGCCTGGTAGTTGAGCTTAAGAACAAAAGCACCAAAATGACAGAAAGCCTGCTCGAAGACCTTCAAAGAATTCGTGATGCTCACGAGCACACCAGACCCATCGAGAGGTTCTTCCTCCATAAGTCATTTCCCGTTGACGTAAGACATAATATAAAAATCGACAATATAGCTCTCAAAGAATGGGCAGAGAAAAAGTATAGATAGTCTTTTAGCTACCTGAGCTGTCTAGCCTCGTTAACCTAAAAGCAACCTTGATGGCGAGAACAGGCGAGATGAGCTGCTAACCTTGTGCGTGTAAATTCGTCCAGGCGGAGTATCAGTGTGGCCAGTTACGGCAAGAACAGCAGGTAAATGCCCCTTTTTGCGACAGGTGAAAACAGGTAAAAACAAGTGTAATCTGAGGCATTATACCCAAATTATACCCATTTTTATTCTTGCTAAGAGTCAGCATACTAGCAATCAGTACAGGCCATAGCTGTGCTCTCTCGTCACAATTAAAGCCCAATAGTTGTGACGAAACAAAGTGCCATCTTGCTCATTTACCGTTATCCTCTAGACCATTGTTCTTTATCTCCCAGTAGCCAGTCTTGTTTGATCCTATTCGAGTAATAAACCCAGCTTCTCGGAGTTTCTTGATGCTTCTTGAAACTGTTGCCCGACTCTTGCCCAGTGCAGAGCTCAACTCCTCGTTAGTAGTACTGGGGTTAGACTTCATTGCGTCGAGAATAGCTTTGTCGGCTAGGTTTATATGCTCATTTATATGCTCATTTATATGCTCACTACCATGCAATTCTTGATACACAGCCTGCTCCTCAACAGTCTCAAGGATCGTGGAGAGAGCGAACTCAATGAATCCACTCGAGTCATTGCTCCTATGGGCATTTTGAAGTGCGTCATAGTACTGGGGCCTTTTCTCATATACCAACGACTCCATCGGTATCCACGCAAAAACCTCGTTGCATTTGGCAAGGATGAGCGTTTGCCATAGTCGTCCCATGCGCCCGTTGCCGTCAGCAAACGGATGAATAGTCTCGATTTCGCAGTGCACTACCGCGCTCTTTAGCAATGGGTGCAACTCTGCATCTTTCGCCCAAGTAAACAAATCCTCAACTAGTTTTGGAACGAACTGTGGACGCGCCCCCATGTGAACGACCACGTCACCATCAAAGACGCCAACATCTCCGCTTCGGAACTTTCCAGCTTCTTCAACCAGTCCGCCCGTCATGAACTCGTGCGCCTGCAAGAAGTATTTAATCTCATAGGGGTCAAACGTCATTATCTTGTCATAGGCTTCAAAAGCGTTCTTAACCTCTTTGATTTCTGCTTGTTTGCCAGCTATCAGCTTGCCTTTTATCACGTCAGATACTTCGTCGAGCGAGAGTGTGTTTCCCTCAATGGCGAGCGACGAATATATCGACCTTACGCGATTCTCTCTATGAAGCTTTATATCGCGCTTGAAGCCAGAGCCATATTCCAGCCGAGTCACAGCCTCGGCTATTTTCGTAAGATAGTCAGCTGCCTTTAAGCTAATCGTGTATGGAGGCTCTTTTATCATCTTATTCCCTTGACCTTTCTAAAGCCATCTTTACCAATCCCATTTACATGCTAAGCCAGTATCTCGAGCGTGCAGCTTGCACAAAACAACTACCTACTTATAGTTTTCAGCAAGTCAATCACTCCAACATTTGGATCATTGGTTGATTTAATCAAGCCTGTGTCCACTCGAGCAAAGATAGCACTATAAATTAAAAGCCTCTCTTCGTTTCTTATCTCGACGCCTTCGTTCTGCAGAAGAGACAAATAAAAGTGTGTAAATGCTGCTTTTTCTTCAAATTCAGTGCTAAGGTGGCGTTCTGCCATCATGATCTTGACAAGAGTCATAACTGCATAAATAAGCACAGCGATTAGGGCAACTATGATAAATGAAAGCGGAATAATCTGATTGATTGTATTTGTTGTCTGCACATAGGTCATACTAAATAACCAGTAAACAAAGAGCAAAAGTGCTACCGAAATGCCTATTGTAATGCAGAACCAAATCCTGAAGCTCTTGTTTTTACTTTCCGCTTTCTTTTCCCAAAACTTCACAGGGGCTGATAGCCTGAGATTTTCTTCGTATGTGTTTTTTAGGCCACCTAGCTCTCCTTGCTCAGCGGCTATCCATGATTCGGTCTCCATCTTAAACTGACTATATTCCAGCTCTCTTGTTTCAAGATTTGCTCTCAGAGTTTGATTGCTGTTGTCAACTAACTCATACGCTTCTTGACGCAAGTCTGCAAGCTGGTCTTTCGCTGCGCTGATTTCGTCTGACAGATCAGCAATGCGAGACTTCACGAACTGGTTTTGATTGGGGAAAGCCTTTTCTCGCATCTGAATCCCGAGGAACTGAACAACTGTGTCAATGTTATCGTTGCCTGCATTATTTATAAGCCCCTGGAGCGTTTTTTGCCCTTTTGCTAGTCCAGCTAATCGTAAAAAACCCTCTTCATCACCCTTGAGGTATAGCTGTTGATACGCATACTTAAGCACACCTTCATATAGTTCCGTGGATCTAGGTGCTTTTAGAGAAATAATGATCCATCTGCCACTAATGCCGTTCCGGTGACCTCTATAAAAAGTTACATCTATAGGTGTGCTCTCGCTACACTTGGCAACAATCGTTTGAACGGTATCTGGGAAAGAGGCATCAACTTGTCGCGCTATCTCGCTCAAGAGAGATTCTAGCTCAGAATATGCAGTGGAAAAGGTGACCAAAACTGTACTATCTCCTTCTAGGTTTTTCCAGTGCTTGCGCTCTGTCCGCGCGGCATTAGTCACTCCGTCAAATGTTTGATAGGTCTTTGTTTCTCCAAACATAGTACTGCTCAGTTCCCAGAGTATGTGCTCGTTTAGAAGCTGAATTCGCTCAGATTTAATCATCTCTCATCTCCTGGTCGCCGACAATGGGGCGAATAACAAAGGCTCGACCATTCACTTGGAGGATGAAGAACGAGTCTGGCTGTTTTATAAGCTCCATCAATTGAATAATAGGTTGATTCATATGCAATCCCTTCTAGCCCATTCCAAAGAATCTGGCGAAGTAGGCGTTCAGTTTCTCGATTACGGTTTGTTTCTTGGCTCCATGACTGCCGTCAGTAGTAAAACGTGAGACAGGCGGAAGGATGGTAGTTATTGCCGTGCCGCTTTCCTGGATGGCGCCATCACGGAAGGCGCTCTCGATATAACGATAGGTCTCTTCTGGGTTTAGATTCTCCTCAGAAATAATACTGTCTAGCTCCTCGCGTTTCTTGGTTTCCGTGAAGCGCTTCCAGCTGGCATCGACATCTCCACTGACAGTTAAGGAGGCAACAAACTGGTCGATTAGATCCTTTTTGTTGCGAAGGCTGATGCTTGAGGAGACAGCGCGATTAATGGCAGCAAGAATATCTTTGTCCTCGCAGTTGTCAGCATGATACTTTCGAACCAGCATTAGGATGGAGTCGATATTAATCTCGACTTGCTTGATAAGCTCTATCTCAAAGACGATGTCGTCGAGGATGCTCTCCTTGTCAACCTTGGACGCAGTACGCATCTCATCGTAAAGGTCGATATACACGCTTTGGTAATTCTGAAAGTCGCGCTCATTTAGTATCTCGTTGCCTAAGAAGTCGTCAAAGGATTGTAGGATGTTTTTCAAGCGCAGAATTGAGCCATAAAGCTTAATAAACTCCTTCTGGTTTTCCTCGCCCTCGATGCGCTCGCCTAATGGATAACGCTGGATTAGCTCGGCAATGCGCTTCTCGTACTCGCTATAGTACTCACCAAAAGGCTTGAGCAACACGATGCCAGCAGCATCCTTGTCTCCAAAGAGCGCAACTGCATCATTGGTCTCTTGTTCAAGATCGCGAAAGCAAACGATGTTTCCAAAAGCTTTGACTGAGTTAAGAATGCGATTGGTGCGCGAGAATGCCTGAATCAAGCCGTGTTGATGTAGGTTTTTGTCAACCCATAAGGTATTCAGCGTCGTAGCATCAAAGCCAGTGAGGAACATATTCACGACAATACACAAGTCGACCTGGCGATTCTTAATACGAAGCGAAAGATCTTTGTAGTAGTTTTGAAATTTATCGGCAGAAGTGTCATACGATGTGCCAAACAGTGCATTGTAGTCGACAATGGCAGCGTCCAAGAAATCACGAGAGCTTCGATCCAGACCATCGGTCTCAAAGCCTTCCTCAGCCAAGATGCCGTCTGGCTCCTCCTCATTTGCCGCAAAGCTATAAATGAGAGCAATCTTGAACTCGTCATCACGAGCGCCCCCATCACCGTCATTGCGGGCTTGACCCGCAATCTTTCCACCGCTGCCAGACCCATCAGATTGCGGCTCGGAGGCCGCAATGACGGGAAGCACCCTGTTGCCGCTTGAACTCAGCATAATAACGCTTTGCAGCCTCAATGGAAGCCGTGGCAAATAAGGCATTGAAGCCATTAACTCTTGCGGCAGCCTTGATTTCGTCAACTTCTTGTTTTCCGTGCTGCCTACTTTGAATGACCTCTCTGACATTGGTCGTCTGGCGAAACTGATAGTGAGACTGGCTTTGATTGCGATAGGTCTTTTGATCAAAGTGCTCAAGAATGTATCGAACATTTTCAGTTATGCGCTTGGCATCCAAGAGGGCTTCTTCAGTATCTATAGCCTGAACCTGTTTATCTCGGATGTCATCCTTTTGCTTGACAGTATTCAGGTAGTCAATCCTGAACGGAAGCACATTCTTATCATTGATAGCGTCAACAATGGTGTAGGTATGAAGCTTGTCGCCAAAGGCTTGCTCTGTGGTTTTTAGCGAGGGATTGCCGCCCGAGGCAGCATTGGTAGCAAATATGGGCGTGCCGGTAAAGCCAAAGAGGTGGTATTTCTTGAAAGCTTTCGTAATAGCAGTGTGCATGTCTCCAAACTGTGAGCGATGGCATTCATCAAAAATGATAACAATGTGGCCACCAAATACTACATGCCCTTTGTTGGCCTTTATAAAGGTAGTGAGCTTCTGGATAGTTGTAATTACGATACGAGCCGAGGGGTCTTCCAACTGTTCTTTGAGCACGGCAGTCGAGGTGTTTGAGTTAGCTGCTCCTTTTTTGAACTTATCGTACTCCTTCATGGTTTGATAATCGAGATCCTTGCGGTCTACCACAAAGAGCACTTTCTTGACGCCCTCAACGCCGCAGGCCAACTGGGCAGTCTTGAAACTCGTGAGCGTTTTACCAGAGCCAGTGGAATGCCAGATATATCCTCCAGCCGCAGGAGTGCCCAGGCGACCTCTGTCGTTTTCTGAGATAAGGATTCGGTTCAAGATGCGCTCGGTAGCCACGATCTGATAAGGGCGCATTACCAAGAGCAATTTATCTGAGGTTAAGGCACAGTAGCGTGTGAGAATGTTCAGAAGTGTATGTTTAGTAAAGAAGGTCTTGGTAAAACCATTAAGGTCTGCAATGGGTTTGTTGTGAGCGTCTGCCCACCAGCTGGTGAACTCGAAGCTATTGGAGGTCTTTTTAGTCTTGCGTCCACCTTCACCTTGCTCTTTGCAGTGTTGCATACGGGTTGTGTTGCTGTAGTACTTCGTGTGCGTTCCGTTTGAGATCACAAAAACTTGGACGTATTCAAAGAGCCCACTTCCAGTCCAAAAGCTGTCGCGCTGATAGCGATTGATCTGATTGAAAGCTTCTTTGAGCGCAACACCGCGCCGCTTAAGCTCTATATGCACCAAAGGCAAGCCGTTAACGAGCACGGTCACGTCATAGCGGTTTTCGCGAGCTCCCGAGGCCTCATATTGATTGATAACTTGAAGGCGATTGTTGTGTATGTTAGCTTTGTCAAGCAAATGGATATTCTTGGTGCTTCCATCATCTCTTTTGAGGAGCTGGATGAAACCTTCATGAATGCGAGAAGCCTTTTCTTCGTAGTTATCGTTTTCGCTAGAGATGCAAGTGGTAAAAAAGCGTTTCCACTCTTTATCGCTAAAGTTGATGTTGTTGAGAGCTTCGAGCTGTGTCCGTAGGTTTTGGACAAGTTCTTCTTCACTGGTGATAGAAAGATACTCATAGGCCTGTCCTTGGAGCGTCTTGATGAATTCGCGCTCAAGGTCAGCTTCACTCTGATACTCAACGGCGTTGTTGGGCTCTGGAGTAAACTCAGAGACAACCGTGCTCTCGGCACTTTGAGCAATCACATAATAGCTTCTGCCGCCACCGACTGCCTCTTCGACAAATTGATAGCCTGTATGCTCGTTTGCATTGCTCATGCAGCTTTCTCCTTTAACGTCATTGCGGGCTTGACCCGCAATCTTCTAGCGCGATTACAAGATTGCGGCTCGGAGGCCGCAATGAAGAGAGAAGAGGCTACTAGCGGCTCGGAGGCCGCAATGACGAAGAGACTGTTCATGCCACCTTCTCCTCGAAAGCTAACAGCTTGTCACGATAGTATTCGTATTGCTTGCGCCTGGCTTGCAGCTCTGCTGGCAGGCCAATGCTGATGTCGTTGACGAGAGCATCAAATCTATCGAGGATAGCAACTATACGTTTTTGCTCTTTGAGGGGTGGAAGAGGTAACACAAAGGCTTTCACCACTTTGTCTGAAATGGCAGGATATGCAGATCCCTCTTGATGTCGCTCACAATAATCAACGAACTCTGTTTTAGCAAGATTAAAATATATCCATTTTGGGAGCACTTCACTGGAAGCCCTCAGGACGCAATAACCGGTACTAGCAACTTCTCCGTCAAAGCTGTCACTAATAAGTGAATATCGCTGCAATGTAGGGCGTGTAGTCGCAAAAATAACATCACCTGTTCTTACAATTCTTTGCGCACGACTCGGTGCATCCTTAGCTGATATTATCGCAGTCTCATTGATAGAGTGATTGTCGCGGCTAACAGAGGAAAGATCGATATAGCGAAATATACCATTGTTAGTCTTCCAGCTGATATTACTTGTTGCTATTGTAATCTCACCCAAGGTCGTCCACCTTACTCTCTCTCCCTCTCTCTCTGGGAACATCAGCAGGCTGTCACGGTAGTAGGTGTACTGTTTTTTCCTAGCCTCCAGCTCCGCCTCCAGCTCCGCCTCCAGCTCCGCCTCCAGCTCCGTAAAGCAGTCTAACACCCTCACTATTTCTTGCTGAATCTCCAGCGGAGGTACAGGGATTCTTATTTTTGCAAGATTAGTCGCTGAGACATCAATGACCTTTGTGCCTGTGGCGAGCTTTTTCTTTGCTGAGAAGAAAGCTGTTGATTGCGTATAGTAGGCTATGTACTTTGGATCACACGAATGAGGCTTAATAATTGTGGCATGACCACCTGTGACAATGTTCGCACTACCTAGCCAGGCAACAGATTTGCAAACATCATCTAGATTCTCGCTTGTGTTAGTAATGATCACATCGCCTGGACACACTGTTTTTAGCGTTTTCGCCAGTTCTGGGCTAACGAAGGATTTGGTTTTTGTTGTGAATGTTCCATAATAGGTGTATATTTGCCCATAGTGTATACAACCTACGCCAGATTCTGTGAAATCCTTCTTTTGCAACCCACTGCCGCGTACTAGCTCGGCAATCTCTCCCAACGCCTTATACTCCACCCCGTCAGGGCAGAGCCGTGCGATCATCTCATCAATCTTGCTCATCGCCGCCCCCTTCCAACTGTCGTTGCCCAAGGTCTTTTGCATTCAGGCCGCTGACAGCACTTTTACCTGTGCGCTCTTCAAGGGACCTGCGGGCGTCGCGTGCAACTTCTGCTCCTTCTTGGGCAACTATTGCGCTCTCGCCATATCCTTTGGGCTGGCGCTCCACAGAAATATCGGTTGCAGAGACTTCGGCCAGCATGTTAAGCACCAACTCTGCGTTTGTCATGTTATCGCGCAGGTTTTCCTTCTCCAGGCTCTTGAAAGCCTTATACTCACGAGTACTCATGCCGCTCCAGGTCTTACTCATCAAGTCAGTGAGCGAGGCATACTCTGTATCTCTCTTAATGCCGCTCTTGTCCCATTCATCCGTCAACGCCTTTCGCACCTCAATCGATTTGATGCGCTGGTTAATCCAGTTTTCGCTATAGCCTAGGCGGCGGTAGTTCTGTATGGCACGGTCAATCGACAGCTCGGGGTCAACCGTTTCATCTATGCGTTCGCTTCCGACTTTTGCCAGCCAGAGCTTGAAGGGCTCAGCCCTTTTACTAGGAATCGACTGCACGAGGCGTAACACCTGTTCTGTGTCCGCAGCATCAGTTAGATATTTCTTGCCATCAGCTGCCTTCATTTTCAGTTGGTTAGTATTACTAACCAACTCGCTACCTTCGTCTGCCAGTTTGCCTTTTAGCCATTTCCAGTAGTTCCTGGCTTTTGCATAATCTTGCTGATCTGTTAAAACTGATACAACATCAACAACTGAAAACCAGTACTTCTCGTTTTCTTCATCCCAAATGGCACGAACCTGATTTTCTTCAAAGAGCTTGATTTCATTTTTGGCATCACTCATGCTACTGCTCCTTCGATGTCGTTAACGATTGCATCGATTGCCTTGCGCAGCTCGTCTTGCCTGGCAACGATACGAGCTAT